>Ga0209108_10001688_pt1 | contig 12816 bp, 11 predicted proteins | sample Rifsed10ft1_FD_184003 | JGI IMG/M metagenome (GOLD analysis project Ga0209108, IMG submission 184003) | Soil microbial communities from Rifle, Colorado, USA - sediment 10ft 1 (version 2) | ecosystem: Environmental > Terrestrial > Deep subsurface > Rock core/Sediment | place: Rifle, Colorado...
TGAAGTGCGCGGCCCTCGGCATCGTCGGTATCGGTCTCCGTTCCCCAGCGCACCGTGAAGCGATAGGTCTTGCGTCCGTCCATGACGAAGGGAACCGTCTTGGTCGCTTCTCCGAGCGCCACCGGCAGCACGCCGGACGCCAGTGGATCCAGCGTTCCGGCGTGTCCCGCTTTTTTTGCGCGGAACAGGCGCTTGACCGCGGCCACCGCCTCGGTCGAGGTCCGGCCGACTTCCTTGTCGAGTGCGATCCAGCCGTGCACGTCGCGCTTGTCCGCCCGCGGCGCGTTCATCGCGGCTTCCGGCCCTTGTTCGGATCGAGATCGCGCGCGACCTCGGGCGTACGCAACAGCCGCTCGATACGGGCCGCCTCTTCGAAACGCTCGTCGATCATGAATCGGATGTCTGGTGCGAATTTCAGATTGATCCGCCGTGAGATCTCGCCGCGCAGGTACTTCTTGTTCCGCTCGAACGCGGCGAGGATCTCGGCCTGATCGCGCCCACCGAGCGGCATCACGTAGATCGTCGCGAGCCGCAGGTCCGGGCTCATGCGCACTTCCGGCACCGTGACCGTGTGCGCTGCGAGCACCGGATCGTGCACGTCGGCACGGATGAGCATCTCGGACAGCGCATGACGCACCAACTCGCCGACGCGAAGCTGGCGTTGGCTGGAGCCCGGACGCTCTCGATCGCGATGACGCGCCATATACGTCTCCCCGGATTCGGACCGAGCCGAAGACGTCAAGCTGAAGACGTCGAGTTTACGAACGGATCAAAGCGAGCGCTGCACGGATTCGACGCGATAACACTCGATCACGTCGCCCTTGCGCATGTCCTCGTAGTTCTCGAACGACATGCCGCACTCCTGACCCGCGGCCACTTCGCGCGCCTCGTCCTTGAAGCGCTTGAGCGTCGCCAGCTTGCCTTCGTGGATCACCACGTTGTCGCGGATCAGCCGCACATGCTGGCCGCGCTCGACCTTGCCGTTGGTGACGCGGCAGCCGGCGACCTTGCCGATCTTGGAGACGTCGAACACCTCGAGCACTTCGGCGTTGCCGAGCATGGTCTCGCGCAACGTCGGCGGCAGCAAGCCGGACATGGCTTTCTTCACGTCGTCCACGAGGTCGTAGATGATGTTGTAGTAGCGGATCTCGACCCCGGCGCGCTCGGCGGCCCCGCGCGCTTCCTTATGGGCGCGCACGTTGAAGCCGATGATCGCGGCGTGCGCGGCTTCTGCGAGCGTCACGTCCGATTCGGAGATGCCACCGGCGCCAGCATGGATGATCCGCGCGGCGACCTCCTCGGTGCCGAGTTTCTCGATCGCGCCGACGATCGCCTCGATCGAGCCCTGCACGTCGCCCTTGATCACGAGCGGGAATTCCTTGCGGCCCGCGCTTTTCAGCTGGCTCATCATTTGCTCGAGCGAGCCGCGCATCGCGCCGCGCGCGGGCGATTCGCGCCGTTGGCGTTGGCGGTAGTCGGTGATTTCGCGCGCCTGCGCCTCGCTGTCGACGACCGCGAGCCGGTCGCCGGCGTCGGGTGTTCCGGCGAAGCCGAGCACTTCCACCGGGGTCGAGGGCTTGGCGCTGTCCACCTGCTCGCCCTGATCGGTGACCAGTGCGCGTACGCGGCCCCATTCGGCCCCGGCCACTACGATGTCGGATACTTTTAGCGTGCCGCGTTGCACCAGAACGGTTGCGATCGGTCCGCGGCCGCGGTCGAGTTTGGCCTCGATCACCGTGCCCTCGGCGGCGCGATCGGGGTTGGCCTTGAGGTCGAGGAGTTCCGCCTGCAGCGCGATCACCTCGAGCAATTTGTCGAGATTGGTCTTCTTGGTGGCGGAAACCTCGACTTCGAGGGTCTCGCCGCCCAGTGTTTCAACCTGGATTTCATGCTGCAGCAGCTCGGAACGCACGCGCTCGGGCTTGGCGTCCGATTTGTCGATCTTGTTGATGGCGACGATGATCGGAACCTTGGCGGCGCGCGCGTGACTGATCGCCTCAACCGTCTGCGGCTTGACCCCGTCGTCGGCCGCGACGACGAGCACCACGATATCGGTCACCTTGGCGCCGCGCGCGCGCATCGCGGTGAAGGCGGCGTGGCCGGGCGTATCGATGAAGGTGATCTTGGCGCCGCCTTTCGTGGTTACTTGATAGGCGCCGATGTGCTGGGTGATGCCGCCGGCCTCGCCGCCCACCACGTTGGTTTCGCGGATGGCGTCCAGGAGCGACGTCTTGCCATGGTCGACATGGCCCATGATCGTGACCACGGGCGGCCTCGGTACCAGGTGCGCCGGATCGTCGGCGACGTCGAACAGGCCTTCCTCGACGTCCGCTTCGGAAACGCGGCGAACCGCGTGGCCCATCTCCTCGGCGATCAGCTGCGCGGTATCGGCGTCGATCGCGTCGGTGACCTTCAGCATCTGCCCCTGTTTCATCAGGAGCTTGATCACTTCGACCGCGCGCTCGGACATGCGGTTGGCGAGCTCCTGGATCGTGATCATTTCCGGGATCACGACTTCGCGGGCGATTTTTTCCTTCGGCTCGTCGGAGGGCCGGTGGCCGGTGATGCGTTGCACGCGCCGGCGGAAGGCGGCGACCGAGCGCTGGCGCTCCTCTTCGCTGGCGAACGCGGTAACGACGGTGAGGCGGCCGCGGCGCTTCTCTTCGCCGCCGAGCGTGCGCGCGGGCTTTGCCGTCACCACGGTCTTGCCGCCCCGGCGGGTGGTGCGCGGGCCTTCTTCCTCTTCTTCGGCCGCGGTGGCGCGCGCGGGGCCTTTTCCCGGCACCGCCGCCTCGCCGAAGCGCTTGCGCGCTTCTTCCTCGGCCTTGCGCTTTCTCTCTTCCTCGGTGGCACGTCGAGCGTCCTCGTCGCGCTTGCGGGCGTCGGCGGCCTCGCGCTCGGCGCGGTCGCCGGCGTCGCGAGCGGCGCGGCGGCGCACATCCTCCTCGGCGATGCGGCGTTCCTCGGCCTCGCGCACGCGCGCGTCGGCAAGCGCCTTGCCGCGCAGATCTCGCTCCTCCTCGGTCAACGTCCTGAGCACGACGCCGGAGGGTTTGAGCCCGGCAGCGAGATCGGCGGCTGCAGTCTTGGCGGCCGCCGGCGCGACTTTCGGCACCGCCATCGGCGCCGGCTGGGCCGGGACCGCGCGCACGCTGGCGCGCTTGGCGGCGGGCGCCTGATCGGGCTCAGCACCTGGACCGACCGGGCGGCGCCTCACCTTCTCCACCACGACCTGCTTGGAGCGGCCATGGCTGAAGCTCTGGCGCACGGTGCCGCTCTCGACCGAGCGCTTCAGCGTCAAGGTCTTCGGGCGCGCCGCGCTCAGGGTCTTTTCGCCGGTGTCCTTCGTGTCGGTCATTCGCTTTCCAGTTTCGAAGAATTGCCCGCAAGGCGGCTCGCGGCCGCCTCGTCTCCGGTTGAACCGGTGCGCCAGCGCACGAGGCGCAGCCAGCGCACGAGAAATCCCCGGCTCGCCGGATGCGCGAGCAGGGCAGCATGTACCACATTTGACCGCCCGAGCGCCAAGTCCAATTGCTCTCCGCTCAGCGCGCGGACCCGCACTGGCGCTGCATTTCCAGCGCTCACGGCGCGGGCAGCGACGCCGTCGAGCTTCGCGATCCCGTCGGCCGCGGCTTCGCGTGCGTGCACGAGCGCGATTACGCTCCCGCTTGCGAGCGCCGCCTCGACCCGGGTGAAACCGTTGACGACCTGCCCCGCCTTGTTAACCAGCGAGAGCGATTCGAGCGCCGCCCGCTCCAGGAGCCGCTCGACCAAACCGGCAAGATCGGGAGCGATCGTGCCCGTGCCGTGAAACGCGCGGCCGAAGGCCTTGCTCTTGATCGCCGCATCGAGCGCGCTGTGCGTGGCCGTCACCCACGCGCCGCGGCCGGGAAGTTTACCCGCCAGATCCGGAACGATGGCGCCGTCCGGCGCCACGACGAAGCGCATCATTTCCTCGACCGGCTTCACCTGCCGCGTGGCTAGGCAGAGCCGTTCCGGCGCGCGCCGTGCCGCTGCCGGGCCTTGGTCGGTTTCTTGCGCCTCGATCTGGGCTTGCACGGGCCATCTCCGTCAGCCTTGCGGCGCAGTCGCCGGCGCCGCCTCGGCTTCGGCTTCGGCCGGCGGTTCCGGTGGCGTCAGCGCGGCTTCATCGACCCAGCCGGCCTTGACGCGGGCCTGCATGATGATGGCTTCGGCTTCCTCGCGCTCTAATGGGAAGCCTTCGAGAAAGCCTGGGTGACGAACCGCCTCGTTCTCCTTGCGCTCGACCCAGCCCACCAGATCGTCCGTGGCGCAACCGGCCAGATCTTCGACCGTCTTGATGCCGTTCTCGCCGAAGGCCACCAGCATCTTGCTGGTGACGCCGGGCACATCCTTGACCGCATCCTCGACGCCGAGCTCCTTGCGCTTGGTGTCGAGCTCGGCCTCGAGCTTGGCGAGGTATTCCTGGGCACGGGTCTGTAGTTCGCCCGCGGTATCCGTGTCGAAGCCTTCGATGCCGGCGAGCTCGTCGATCGGCACGAAAGCCAGTTCTTCGATCGAACCGAAGCCTTCCGAGGCGAGCAGCTGGCCCACCATCTCGTCGACGTCGAGCGCGTCGATGAACAACTTGCTGCGCTCGGCGAATTCCTTCTGCCGCCGCTCGCTCTCTTCCTGCTCGGTCATGATGTCGATGTCCCAGCCGGTGAGCTGCGAGGCGAGCCGCACGTTCTGGCCGCGCCGGCCGATGGCGAGCGAAAGCTGTGCGTCCGGCACCACCACCTCGATGCGCTCGCGCGTCTCGTCGAGCACCACCTTGACCACTTCGGCGGGCGCCAGCGCGTTGACCACGAACGTCGCCACGTCCTGCGACCACGGGATGATGTCGATCTTCTCGCCCTGCAGCTCGTTCACCACCGCCTGCACGCGTGAGCCGCGCATACCGACGCAGGCGCCGACCGGATCGACCGAGGAGTCGCGCGAGATCACCGCGATTTTGGCGCGCGAACCGGGATCGCGGGCGACCGCCTTGATCTCGACGATGCCGTCGTAGATTTCCGGTACTTCCTGTGCGAACAGCTTGGCCATGAATTGCGGGTGCGTGCGCGAAAGGAAAATCTGCGGGCCGCGCGGCTCGCGCCGCACGTCATAGACATAAGCGCGGACGCGGTCGCCGTTCCTGAACACCTCGCGCGGCAGAAGTTCGTCACGCCGCACCATGGCTTCACCGCGCCCGAGATCTGCGACCACGTTGCCGTACTCGACGCGTTTGACGATGCCGCTGACGATATCGCCGATGCGGTCCTTGTATTCCTGGTATTGCCGATCGCGCTCGGCCTCGCGCACTTTCTGCACGATCACTTGCTTGGCGGACTGCGCCGCGATGCGGCCGAACTCGAGCGGGGGCAGCGCATCGGCGATGGTGTCGCCGATCTGGGCAGCCGGATTGTGCCGCCGCGCGGACTCCAGCTCGATCTGGGTCGCCGGATTCTCCACGCTTTCGACCACGAGCATATGGCGCGCGAGCCGAAGTTCGCCGGTCTTGGCGTTGATCTCGGCGTGGACATCGGTCTCCGCGCCGTAGCGCGAGCGTGCGGCCTTGGCGATCGCATCCTCCATCGCCGTGATGACGATCGAGCGGTCGATCGACTTTTCGCGGGCGACCGCTTCGGCGATCTGCAGCAGCTCGAGCCGGTTTGCACTGACGGCCATTTCGATCTCTCCTGACTTCAGGCCCGGCCCTCGGCCGTGGCTTGGGGTTCATTGCGCGCGGCTTGCTTGCTGCGCTTGAGTGCCTGGGCGATGAGGGCGTCGGTGAGCACGAGTTTCGCCTCGGCGATATCGTCGAACGGCAACAGGACGGTCTCCGTCGCCGCGTCGCGCGTTTGATAGCGAAGCTTTGCAGCACCGCCCTCGGTGCCAAGCAGCTCGCCGCGGAAGCGCTTGCGGCCGGCGATGCCGCTGGCCATCTCGATCTTGATTTCGTGGCCGGCATAGCGCTCGAAGTCGGAGCGTCGCGCCAGCGGCCGGTCGATGCCGGGCGAGGATAGCTCGAGCCGATAGGTGCCCGGGATCGGATCTTCCACGTCGAATGCGGGCGAGAGCGTACGGCTGGCCAGCTGGCAGTCCTCGATCGTGAAGCTGCCGTCGGGCCGCTCGGCCATGATCTGCACCGTGCAGCCGTCGCGGCCGGAGACCCGGATGCGCACGAGGCGGAATCCGAGACCGGCGAGCACCGGCGCCGCGATCGCGGCAAGGCGGACGGCAAGGCCCGTCTCTGCGATCAGGCGCGGCTCGTCGAGTTCGGAAGCCGCAAATGTTTCCGTCGTGTTCATCGCTCTGGCGCGCCTTGCGCGCGGGCTAACAAAAAAGAGCGGGTCCCGGTCGGGGCCCACTCTCATCGTTCGATCCGAGGATCGCGCTGAGATGTACGTTCTTGTTTTGGGAATATAGCGCAGGCTGCGCGCGGCGCAAGCCCTTCACGGGCGTTGAAAGCGCAAATAAGTAGGCCGGCTGCCGGCCGAAATCGCCTTGGCCTCATAGCGCGTGCTGGGAAACCCCGCCCAAGGCAACCGCCAGTCGTCGGCCCGCTCGGCGGTCCAGGCCAGACCCGGCGCGCGGAGAAAGCGCAAGAGCGCCCATTCCGCGTAGCTCGCGACGTCCGTGGCGAAGCGGATCTCGCCGCCGGGCGCGAGAATTTTTGCCAGCCGCGCGACCCGCTGATCGGAAATGAAGCGGCGCTTCCAGTGGCGCCGCTTGGGCCACGGATCGGGATAGAGAATATCGATGCGCGCCAGCGAAGCGTCCGGCAGCCACTCGATCAGGCCGAGTGCGTCGCCGTAGTGCAGGCGGATGTTTTTCAGGCCCTCGGCCTCGATCGCGGCGAGCGCGCGGGCCATGCCGTTCTGGTAGGGCTCGCAGCCGACAAAGCCGACGCAGGGATTTTCCCGCGCCTCATGCAGCAGATGCTCGCCGCCGCCGAAGCCGATCTCGAGCCGCACTAGATCGACCGGGAGCGGAAACAGCGCGCGCAAGTCTAAAGCTGGCTTGGCGAGATCAAGGGCAAGGGTGGGTAGCACCTCGGTCATGAGCCGGGACTGGCCCGGCCGCAACTTGTGGCCCTTGCGCCGGCCGAAGAAGGCCCCGCGCCGCGTCTCGCGCTTCTCATTTGTCGTCATGGCGCCTGTATCGTCCGCCAGCCGACCTCCGGTTTCAATGACGGCCGGAAACGTTCAGCGCGCGCCGTTCTTCAGCTTGTCAGCGAGGTCGGTCTTTTCCCAGGAGAAACCGCCAACGTTGTCCGGCGAGCGGCCGAAATGGCCATAGGCCGAGGTGCGGGCATAGATCGGCTTGTTCAACCCCAGATGCTCGCGGATGCCGCGCGGCGAAAGATCCATGATCTCGCCGAGCGCTTTCTCGAGCTTGGCCTCGTCGACTTTACCGGTGCCGTGCAGATCGACATAGATCGAGAGCGGCTGCGATACGCCGATCGCGTAGGCGAGCTGGATGGTGCAGCGGTCAGCGAGGTCCGCCGCGATCACGTTCTTGGCGAGATAACGCGCGGCATAGGCGGCCGAACGGTCGACCTTGGTCGGATCCTTGCCCGAGAACGCGCCGCCGCCGTGCGGCGCCGCGCCGCCGTAGGTGTCGACGATGATCTTGCGGCCGGTCAGCCCGCAGTCGCCGTCGGGCCCGCCGATCACGAACTTGCCGGTCGGGTTCACGTGCCAGATCGTGTTCTTGGTGATCCAGCCTTCGGGCAGCGCCTTCTTGACGTAGGGCTCGACGATCGCCTTGACGTCGCCGGAGGTGAGCGTCTCGTCGGTGTGCTGGGTCGAGACCACGATCTGCGTCGCCTCGACCGGCTTTCCGCCGGCATAGCGCACGGTGACCTGGCTCTTGGCGTCCGGCCCGAGCGCCTTGGTCTGGCCGGCATGGCGCGCATCGGCCATGAGTTTGAGAATCTTGTGCGCGTAATAGAGCGGCGCCGGCATCAGCTCCGGCGTTTCGCGGCAGGCATAACCGAACATGATGCCCTGGTCGCCGGCGCCTTCGTCCTTGTTGCCGGCCGCGTCGACGCCTTGCGCGATATCGGCCGATTGCGCGTGCAACAGCACCTCGACCTTGGCGGTCTTCCAGTGAAAGCCGGCCTGTTCGTATCCGATGTCCTTGATCGCGGCGCGCGCGCGTTCTTCAACGATTTCCGGCGTGATCTGCACCGGCCCGCGCGTCTCGCCGGCGATTACGACGCGGTTGGTGGTGCAAAGCGTTTCGGCTGCGACGCGTAGATTGCGCGGATCCCAGCCGTGCTTCGGCCCGAGCGCGAAGAAAGCGTCGACGATTTCATCCGAAATACGGTCGCAGACTTTGTCCGGATGGCCTTCGGAAACGGATTCGCTGGTGAACAGATAATCTTGACGAGCCACTTTGCGCCACCCCTCTACTCGGAAATGCATCGCCGCAACCGCGAGCGCCCGCGCCGGTTCTTGCAGCGTCCGTTTGCGCGGTCAAGATGTGGGCTGCGATGGGCTAGCGCCCGGGCGCGTGCCCGTGCAAAGCGGGCTATCCGGTCAGCGGTCGTCTTCGGCGGCGATGGATTGGACGAGATCGACAATGCGGCGGCGCACCTTGGCGTCCTTGACCTTCATGAAAGCCTTGGTCAGCGCGAGCCCATCGGAGGTCGCGAGAAAGTCGGAGACGTAGGCCGGCGAGGGCGGCTCGGAGAGGCCCGACGACATCGAATCCGGCGCCGGCGCGCCTTCGAAGAAGAATCCCACCGGAACTGAAAGCACCAACGCGATTTGCTGCAGGCGCGAGGCGCCGATCCGATTGGTGCCCTTCTCGTATTTCTGAATCTGCTGGAAGGTGATGCCGAGCTTGTCGCCGAGCTTCTCCTGCGACATGGAAATCATCATGCGACGCATGCGTACGCGCGCGCCGACATGTTTGTCGATCGGGTTCGGCGACTTCTTGGAAACCTTTTTATCTGCGGACATCCGTGCGAAACTACTCCCATCGCGGGTGCGGCGAAAGCGCCGGGCGCGCTCACGCCTGCGACTTGTGCGCGCATCTTTCATTGACGACTACTGCTTTCCGTTACGTCACGCCATGTCTGCGAGCGTTTAGAGAAAAATGCAGCCAACGCGAATGCGACCAGGAAGAAGAAAAACAACGCATCGCCGTAGCGCGCGTATAGCGGAAATTCTATCGACTTTGGTAGTGGCGAGTCGATAACCCCATCGACCCCAAGCGGTAGCGACCGAACGACGCGGCCCAGCGGGTCAATGACCGCGGAAATACCGTTGTTTGCGGCGCGCACCAGCGGCAATCCTTCCTCGATCGTGCGCAGGCGTGCCTGCGCGAAGTGCTGGTATGGCCCCGGTGAGCGACCAAACCAGGCGTCATTGGTGAGGTTGAGCAGCCATTGCGGACGCGGACCTTCGGGAACGACGGCGCCGGGGAAGATTGCTTCGTAACAGATCAGCGGTGCGGCGAGCGGTGCGCGCGGAATCGAGAGCGCACGCAGCCGCGGGCCTGCGGTAAATCCGCCTTGCACGCGCGTTAGTTGCTCCAAACCCAGGCTTTCGAGGAAGCGCTGAAACGGAAGGAATTCGCCGAACGGAACGAGATGCACCTTGTCGTAGCTCGCCAGTATCGCGCCGTCGTCGCCGAGCACGCGGATGCTATTGAACACTCTTCCGTTTTTCTCGCCGGTCGGCGGATCTTCGAGCCGCACCGCGCCGGTGACGAGCACCAGGCCCGGCGGCAGCAGTTCGCCGATGCGCGCCAGCGCGTCCGCTTCCCGCTCTAGGAAGAAGGGGAATGCCGATTCAGGCCAGATCAGAAGCGTCGCGTCGCGCACGCCCGTGGTCTGCGGCCCGGTGGCGCGGTCGCTGAGAGAAACATAGCGATCCATCACCTGCTGCTTTGCGGTCGGACGGAACTTCTCGTCCTGCGGCAGATTGGGCTGCATGATCCTGAGCCGCACGCCCTCGACGGCGCTCACCTCCGTCGTTGCCAGCCGGTACGCGCCCCAGCTGCCAAGCACGGCGAGCACCAGTGCGGAAAGAAGTATCGGGAGCCACGGACGGCGCGTGGATTCGCGTCCGTCGGCGAGCGTGGCGGGGCTTGCGAAGATCGCGAGCGCCAAGAGCGTCAGACCCCAGAGCCCGACAAGTGCGGCGCCCTGCGCGAATGCGGGCACGGCCGCGAGCGCATAGCCGAAGCTGTTCCATGGGAAGCCCGAGAGCACATGGCCGCGCAGCCACTCGGCGAGCGCCAACGCCGCGGCGAAAGCGAGAATTCGCGCCGGACCCGTCGACCACAGCCAGCGTGCGAGCGCGGCGCCGAACCCGGTGAACAGCGCAAGCCCCGCCGGAATGGCAATGACGGCGAGCGGCAAAGCCCAGGCGAAACGGTCGGCCTCGACGAGCAGCGAGTTGCCGATCCAATAGAGTCCGGCGACGAAATAGCCAAAGCCGAACCACCAGCCGGTGGCAAACGCGGCACGCAGCCCCGACCGGCCCGCGCCGGTGCCGTCGAGGAGCCACACGAACACCGGAAACGTGACCAGCAGCACCGGGAAAAGGTCGAACGGCGCCATGGCGAGCGCCGATGTCGCGCCCGCCGCGAGCGCGATCAAGCGCCGCTGCCATCCCCAGGCGAGCACGACCCGATGAACAAGCGCCGCAAGCGTCACGGTGCGTCGTCTTCCTGTCAGGTCGGCGGCTCGTTCCGTCTGCCGGCCGCGGGTATCGCCGATTCGGGTGCCGGCGAAACTACCACATTCGCCTCGTCGTCGGGCCGCTTGCGTCGCGCCTCGCGCCGCAGCTCGGTCGGACGGCGATAGATGCGCAGCCGCTTTACCCGGCGCGGATCGGCGTCGAGCACCTCGATCTCGAAATTCTCGGGTCCCTTCAGGATCTCGCCACGCACCGGCACGCGCCCGGCGAGCCTCACCATGAGCCCGCCGAGCGTATCGATCTCGCCGTTCTCCTCGGTGGCGGCAAAGGCCGGTCCGATTTTTGCGGCAGCCTCGCCTAGGCTCGCGCGCGCGTCGGCGAGGAAGCTGCCGTCGCCCTGCGTCTGGATATGCGTCGCTTCCGCATCGTGCTCGTCTTCGATATTGCCGACGATCTCCTCGACGATGTCCTCGATCGAGACCAGGCCGTCAGTGCCGCCATATTCGTCGATGACGAGGGCCAGATGAATGCGCGTCGCCTGCATGCGCACCAGAAGATCGACTACCGGCATGGAGGGGGGCGCGAACAGGATGCGGCGCACGATCCGCGTCGCCGAAAGCGGCAAGGCAAGATCGACCTGCTTGAGATCGAGGTCCGCAGGCAGCGGCTTCTTCCGCCGCGCGTTCTTGGCCGGATCGATCGAAGCGCGTTCGGTCATGTAGGTGACGAGATCGCGGATATGGACCATGCCCACCGGGTCGTCGAGCGTATCGTCATGCACGGCGAGCCGCGAATGGCCGGCATTGGCGAACAGTTTCAACAGGTCGCCGAGCGCGATATCCTTCTGCACAGCGACGATGTCCGCGCGTGGCACCATTACGTCGCCGATGCGCCGCTCTCTGAGCGTCAGGATATTGCGCAGCATCGCGCGCTCGGTCGGCGAAAACTCGCCCTCGGCGGCCTTGCTCTCCTCCAGCACTTCGGTGAGGTCGGTGCGCAGTGAGCCGGAACTGCGCAACCCCACGAGCGTGCGGAGGCGCTCGATCAGCCCCTCGATACCCGAGCGCTGCGTCTCGGACGCGTTGGTATCCTTGTCCTCGGAGACCGACGGCTTCGGCGGATATGATTCGCTCGCGCTCATGGCGGTCAGACTACCGGAGCTTCGGCGCGTGCATAGGGGTCGGGTATTCCAAGCCGGACAAGGATCTCGCGCTCGTGGTGTTCCATGGTTTCGGCATCGCGATCGTTTTCGTGGTCGTGCCCCAGAAGATGCAGCACCCCGTGCACGGTCAGATGCGCAAGATGGTCGCGCGCGGAAATCCGCTGCTCGGCCGCCTCACGCGCGATGGTCTCGTAGGCGAGCACCACGTCGCCGAGCAACCGCGGTTCCACACCTGCGCTGGCGGGCGCGGGGAAGGAGAGCACGTTCGTGGCCGCGTCTGTTCCGCGCCAGGTGCGGTTGAGCGCGCGCATTTTCGCGTCGTCGGTGAGCACGACGCCGATTTCGATGCCGGAAGCGCCCGTGTCGGCCAGCGCCGCTTCGGCTGCGCGGCGCACGATCGCCTCGGCGCCGGAGAACTTCTGCCAGGCGACCGCTTCGACGGAAATCTCGATCGCGAAGCTCACTCTTTCCGCTCCTTTTTCGCCTTGGCCTTGGCCGCTGCGGCGTCATACGCATTGACGATACGAGAGACCAGCTCGTGGCGCACCACGTCGGCGCTGGTGAAGGCGACGTGTGCGATGTCATCGATCTTGGACAACAGCTCCACCGCCTCATTGAGCCCGGAGCTCTGGCCGGGCGGAAGGTCGGTCTGTGAAAGGTCGCCGGTGACGATCATGCGCGAGTTCTCGCCGAGCCGGGTCAAAAACATCTTCATCTGCATCGAGGTCGTGTTCTGCGCCTCGTCGAGGATGACGGCGGCGTTGGCCAGCGTGCGGCCGCGCATGAAGGCCAAGGGCGCGATCTCGATCTCGCCCGATTGCAGCGCGCGCTCGACCATGCCGCGGTCCATCACGTCGTAAAAAGCGTCGTAGATCGGCCGCAGATAGGGATCGACCTTCTCGCGCATGTCGCCGGGCAGGAATCCGAGCCGCTCGCCGGCCTCGACCGCCGGGCGGGTGAGGATGATGCGGTCGATCTCGCGCCGCTCGAACA
>Ga0209108_10001689_pt1 | contig 12810 bp, 12 predicted proteins | sample Rifsed10ft1_FD_184003 | JGI IMG/M metagenome (GOLD analysis project Ga0209108, IMG submission 184003) | Soil microbial communities from Rifle, Colorado, USA - sediment 10ft 1 (version 2) | ecosystem: Environmental > Terrestrial > Deep subsurface > Rock core/Sediment | place: Rifle, Colorado...
CGAGCCTGGGGCCTGCAATGGCGCAGCGGGGGCGCATGTCCACGTAAGCCAGCATGCCGGCCAACGCGGTCTCAGGGAGGATAGTGTCCGGATTGAGCAACAGCGCGTAACGTGGGGCCTCACCCCTCACCCCGGTGCTTCGCGCCACCCCTCCTCCCTCTCCTGAGCTTTGCTCAGGAGAGGGGGGAGGGGTGGCGCGCCTGCCCCCCGAGCGAAGCGAGCGGGGGAAGTGCCGGGGAGAGGGGTGAGGTCTGTTCGCTGGCAAACAAAGCAAAGGAGGCTTGCACAATGAACGTCTACCGACAAAAGCCCATGGCCCCGGACGAACTGCTGGGCCGCGTGGACCCGGACGGCAAGGTGTACGAGAGCCGCTTCGGGCCGGACAAGTACGTGGGCCGCGTGGAAGTGGACACCGGCAAGATTTACGAGGCGCGGCTGGGGCCGGACAAATATCTGGGCAGCGTGGCGCTGGACTCCGGCAAGGTCTATCGCCATAAGCCCATGGCGGCGGACGAATACCTCGGGCGCGTGGACGCCGACGGTAAATTCCATGGCCACAAGCCCCTCGCGCCGGATGAATATCTGGGCCAGATCTCGCCCCTGGCCGCCTACGCCTACGGCGGCGCGGCGTTCCTGCTGCTCGTGCTCCCCGCGTTTGAAGAGAGCGTAGAAGAGAAAGCGAAGGGGGAGAAAAAAGACCAATAAGGGTTTCACGGTCTGGGCGATTCCATAGGCTGTGAGGCAAAGGCGCCAACGGATGCTTCGCCCAACCGCTCCGCGTAAACGGATGAGGGGGCGCGCTATCCGTTGAACATCCGTTGACACCTGAATTCCCCAACTTCCCCGCCCTATAGTATCATTCTCGCCAGTTCCCGCAGTTCCCTGAGTTCCCCCAACTCCCATCTCAAAGGACACTCCTATGCCCACCCTCGACACCTCCCACCTCTCCCCCATCTGGGCGCGCGCCGTCCCGGACACGCTCGTCGCCGAGCGCGGCGAGGGCGCGTACCTCTACACCACCGACGGGCGCAAGCTGCTCGACTTCACGAGCGGCATCGGCGTGACGAACACCGGCCATGCGCACCCGAAAGTGGTGAAGGCGATACAGGAACAGGCCGCGAAAATCCTGCACAGCCAGGTGAATATTGTCTATCACGAGCCGCTCATCCGCCTCACCGAGCAGTTGCTCACCATCGTCCCGCCGAAGCTGGACTCGTTCTTCTTCTCCAACTCCGGCGCGGAGATTCTGGAGGCCTCGGTCAAGCTCGCCAAGCACGCGACCAGGCGCACGAACGTCATCGTCTTCAGCGGCTCGTTCCACGGGCGCACGCACCTGACGATGGCGATGACGACTTCTAAGACCATCTACCGCACGGGCTATCAGCCGCTCGTCCCCGGCATCTTCGTCGCGCCGTTCCCGTATGCTTACAAGTACGGCTGGGACGAAGAGACCACCGTGAACTACTGTTTGAAGGAACTCAAGCTCCTGCTCAAAGCGCAGACCGCGCCGGAGGAGACCGCCGCCATCGTCATCGAGTCCGTGCTGGGCGAGGGCGGCTACGTCCCGCCGCCAAAGCGCTTCATGCAGGAGCTGCGCGAGCTGTGCGACCACTACGGCATCCTGCTCGTCTGCGACGAGGTGCAGTCCGGGTTCGGGCGCACAGGCAAATGGTTCGGCTTCGAGCACTTCGGCGTCGTGCCGGACATGATCGCGATGGCGAAGGGCCTCGCCTCCGGGATGCCGCTCTCCGGGCTGGCCGCCTCCGGCGAATTGATGAAGAAGTGGACGCCGGGGACGCACGGCGGAACCTACGGGGGCAACGCAGTCGCGTGCGCGGCGGCGGTCGCCACCATCCAGACGATGAAGGAAGAGCGCCTCATCGAAAACTCCGAGAAGATGGGCAACGTGCTGATGACGGGCCTGCGCAAATTGCAGGAAGAGCATCCCGAGATCGGCGACGTGCGCGGGGTGGGGCTGATGGTCGCGAGCGAATTTACCGCGCCGAACCGCGAGCCGTGGACGGACCGCGCCAAAGCCGTGACCAAAGCCGCGCTCGGCGAGGGATTGATGCTGCTGACGTGCGGCTCGTACGACAACACCATCCGCTGGATTCCGCCGCTCATCGTCAACGAAGCACAAGTGAAAGATGCGCTGGGGATGTTCGAACGCGCGCTAAGAGGTGTCGGGTGACGAGTGACGGGTTGCACGGCGCACACCGCGCCTCACTCGTCACTCTTGGCAGCCGTGTTCCAGATCGCCCTGCCCGTTGATACACGCAAGCTCACGCTGGTGGCCGCGATGGGCGCGATGCTGCTCTGCGCGGGCGTGGGCGGGGCGGCCTGGTATCTCACTCGCTGCAATATGCTCGACTACCTCGACCGGGCTGCCCCCTCGCCCCTCAATCGGCGCGAGCAATATCTCTTTGCCTGCGGATACGTGTGGCACAGCCTGGACGGGGGCCGCGTATGGACGCGGCGGCCGGCGCAGGGTCTGCCGTTCGGCGCGGGCGACGGCCACGTCGCGGTGGACCGCCGTCCCGGATTGCTCTATCTCGGCCTCCTGATCAACGGCCGAAGCACCCGATATTGCCTGGACTGCGCGTGGACGAAACTGCAACCCACCATCTATACCAGCACGGACAGTGGAAGAACATGGTCAGTCGCGTACAAATTCAAACGCGGCCCGGCGGACAGCGGCGGCTTCCTGGCCCTCTTCGCCGATCCCGACCGCGAGGGCGCGGCCTGGGCCGTCATCAAAAACGCCGACGAAATCGCCTATTACGCCACCGGCACCGCCGGGCGGTTCTGGAAAAGGACGTGCCTGGAGTATCTTTTTCCCGGCTCGGGCAGTTGTGACGTGCCTGACAACGTCTTGCAGTTTCAGTTCAACCTCCCCAGTCCTGGAGGCAATGTCGGCCAATAGCCTCACACGCCTCTCCCTCTGGCTTCACCTTGCCTCACAGAAAGGACGTTGATATGGCCACCTCTGACACTTCTCTTCCTTCCGCGCCCCTACCCAAACAGAAGGCGACGGGCGCGGGCGAGGCGTGGCGCATGCTGATCGCGCTCGTGATCGGCTTTGCACTCCCGGTGCTGGCGTGCTTCGGGCTGATCCTCACCACCGTGGTCGCCTTGCAGATTGCGTCACTCGGCGCGCGGCCCTCGCGCGGGTTCACCTCCACCGGGGGCAGCGGCCCGGCGGTCGCCATCATCCGCGTGAACGGCTTGATCATCTCGGGCCGCAGCGGCCCCTTCGACCAGGGGGTAGCCGCCTCCGACACCCTCATCGAGAAAATCAAGATGGCCGACGAGGACGCCGACGTGAAAGCCATCGTCCTCGCGGTGAACAGCCCCGGCGGCGGGGTGAACGCCTCGGACTTGATTTATCACGCGCTGAAAGGGGTGGACAAGCCGATTGTGGTGACGATGGGCGACGTGGCCGCGAGCGGGGGCTACTACATCAGCATGGCCTCGGACTGGATCGTCGCCAACCCGAATACGCTCACCGGCTCCATCGGCGTGATCAGCGAGTTCCCCAATGCCGCCGGATTGCTGGACAAAGCGGGCGTGCAGTTCGTCGTCGTCACCTCCGGCCCGCGCAAAGATTTCGGTTCGCCGTACCGCGAGATGACCGAAGAGGAGCGCGCCTACTGGCAGACAACGGTGGACGAGATTTACCAGAGTTTTGTCGAGATTGTGGCCGAGGGGCGGCACATGCCGGTGGAAGACGTGCAACCGCTCGCCGACGGCGGCGTGTTCACCGGCCCGCAGGCGCTCGAACACAAGCTGGTAGATCAGCTCGGCTACGAGGAGGAGGCCATCGCCAAAGCCGCCGAGTTGGGCGGCATCACAGGCGAGCCGCGCATTATCGAATACGAGAACACGCCGACCTTCTTTGACTTGCTCTCGCAGACGGCGGCCCGCCCCTCACTCTCCGCTTCCGTGATTGAAATCCTGAATCTCGTCGGCCACCCGACACTATCGGCGCGATGGATCGGGCCTTGAGGGGAAAGGCGTAAGGCACAAGGGGTAAGGCGCGCCGCGCCTCTTACGACGACGCGATGGGCGAACTGAATGAACTCGAGTATTACATTCATCTTGCTCGGCGGCTGGAATACATTGCTGGTGAAACCGAGACACAATTGGAGAGCCTGCGCGCCGAAGCCGCTCGCACACTTGACGGCCTCCTCAAGATGCTGGATAAGGAAATCGGCGACTAACGGCCCTCTTGAACTTTGCGTCACGGGCCTGGTGTTTTGCCTTGGGCCTTACGCCTTGTGCCCTTGAGCCTTGAAAGGAACTCCCATGCGTCTCAAAGACAAAGTTGCCCTCATCACCGGCGGCACGTCCGGCATTGGCCGGGCGACTGCGCTGTTGTTTGCAGCCGAGGGAGCCAGGGTTGCGCTCACCGGTCGCCGCCAGGACCGCGGCGGGGCCGTGGTCGCCGAAATCAGAGCCGCTGGCGGAACTGCGCTCTTCGTCCACGCCGACCATTCCCAGTGGGAAGACTGCCAGCGCTCACTGCAGGAGGCCAAGACCGCTTTCGGGCGGGTTGATATCCTGTTCAACAACGCGGGCATCGTCATCGGCGGGCTGGCGGAGAAGACCAGCGAAGAAGAATGGGCCGAGATCATGAACATCAACGTGACCGGCGTATGGCGGATGTGCAAGCTGGCGATCCCGCTCATGCGCGCACAGGGCGGCGGCGTGATCATCAACAACGCTTCGGACTGGGGGCTGGTGGCCGGGCGCAATTCGGTCGCGTACTGCGCCACGAAGGGCGCAGTGGTGCAGATGACGCGCGCCATGGCGGTGGATCACGCGCGCGAGGGCATCCGCATCAACGCAGTCTGCCCCGGCGACACGTTTGTGGAGCGCTGGACGTACGAGGGCTATCACCGCCACTCGGCGGAGAGCTTTCAGGAGACGCTCAAGGCGATGGGCGAATTATTGCCGATGGGCCGCGTGGGCCGGGCCGAAGAAATCGCGAAAGCGGTGCTGTTCCTCGCCTCGGACGACTCCAGCTTTATGACCGGGACGATGCTGATGGTAGATGGGGGGAATACGGCCATCTGAGACGCAGAGACGCGGCATGCCGCGTCTCTACTCCCCCGTCGCTTGCGTCCCGCCCGACTCCTGCGTGAGCCGATGCGCGAGCAGGATCGGGATGGCCATGATGGCGACGACGAACACCGCCACCACGTTGGTCACGGGCCGGTCGCGCGGGCGGGTGAGCTGGCTGAGAATCCAGATGGGCAGGGTGGACTGCTGGCCGGCGGTGAACGTGGTCACGATGACCTCGTCAAACGAAAGCGCGAAGGCCAGCATGCCGCCGGCGAGCAGCGCGGTGGCCAGCGTGGGCAGCACCACGTAGCGGAAGGTCTGGAAGCCGTTCGCCCCCAGGTCCATCGAGGCCTCGATCAGCGAGCGCCCCGTCCGCCGGAAGCGCGCCAGCACGTTGTTGTAAACCACCACGATGCAGAACGTGGCGTGGCCGACCACAATCGTCCAGAAACTGAAGGGGAGGTCCATGAGGCCCATGGCCGAGCGGAGCGCGATGCCGGTGACGATGCCGGGGAGCGCGATGGGCAGGACGAGCAGGAACGAAACCGTCTCGCGCCCAAAGAATTGGCTGCGGTAGACGGCGGCGGAGGCCATGGTGCCGAGCACAAGCGCGACCGCAGTCGCAATCGAGGCGACGCGCAGCGAAAGCCCCAGCGCCTTCCACAGCTCGGTCTGGCACCGCAGGTTGAAGAACAGCTGATACAGCCCCGGAAAGAGCCCCCTCTCCCAGCAGGCGGCATAGCTGCCGGTGGTGCCGATCAGCCGGTTCCACGCCGCGCCGAACCACTGCAGGGTCAGGCCGGGCGGCGGGAAGGTGAAGGCCGCATCCTCCGTCGTGAACGTGTACAGCAGGATGATGCCGAAGGGGATGTGCAGGAACAGCAGCGCCGCCAGCGCCGCCAGCGCCAGGCCCAGCGGCGGGCGGTCGGAGGGGCGAGCATTAGAGCGCATCGAAGGCTCCCAGTTTACGCGCGATAATCAAATAGATCGCCATGATCACGATCGGCACGACCGTGATGGCGGCGGCCAGCGGGATGTTGCCCGACGTGCCCTGGTGCGAAAGCACGACCGCGCCGATGAAATAACTGGAGTTGCCGATGACGGAGGGGATGATGTAATCGCCGAGTGTGAGCGAGAACGTGAAGATGGAGCCGGCCACCAATCCCGGAAAGGCCAGCGGGAGAGTGACGTGGCGGAACGTCGCGCCGGGGCGCGCTCCCAGGTCGCCGGAGGCTTCCAGCAGGGAGCGCGGCACTCTTTCGAGCGCGGCCTGAATCGGCAGGATCATGTACGGCAGCCAGACGTAGACGAAGACGAGGAACATGCCGACCGGCGAGTACGAGAGGGACGGCCCTTCGAGGCCGGGGACTTGCAACAGCCAGTCCAGCGCCCAGCTCAGGTGCAGCTCCGCGAAGACCCAGTTCAGGATGCCTTCCTTGGCGAGGATCAGCCGCCACGAATACACGCGGATGAGGTAGCTCGACCACAGCGGCATGATGACGGCCAGGTAGAGGAATGCCTTGAGACGGGGCGAGGCGTGCCGGGCCATGTAATACGCCAGCGGGAAGGCGAGGATGGCCGAGGCCACCGTGACGGCGGCGGCCATGCTGGTGGTGCGGGCGAAAATGTCGAAATTGGACCAGGTGAAGAGCTGGGCGTATGTGGCCAGCGTGAACCGGCGCACCACCAGGCCGGTGAATCCGTCGAGGTAGAAGAAACTCTGGATGAGCAGCGCGAACAGCGAGCCGAGGTAGATGAGGCCCAGCCAGATCAGCGGCGGCCCGAGCAGCAGGGCCAGCAGGAGCCGGGAGCGTGTGTAGAGCAACGTGGAGAGCCGTTGGATGAGAGAACGCGGGGCCGGCCCACCCGAGGGTTGAGAGGCAGCGGTGCTCATCGTTCAGCCTTTCGTCTCCACCACGCGGTTGTGGCCGGGATGCCAGATCAGCCGTACGCGGCGGCCCCGCGCGGCGAGCGCGTCCATGGAGGTCGTTTCGAGATTCTGCTGCACGACGGTGAGCTCGCCCCCTGCGTCGAGTTCGACCACGTAACGGGTGTGCATCCCCAGATAGACCACGTCGCGGATGTGGCCGGGCGCCGAGCACGCGCCGTCCGGCACAGGCGCGTCCGGGTCGCTCAGGCGGATCTTTTCGGGCCGGACGGAGAACATCTCGGGCGAGCCGGTGATCGTCCGCGCGACGTCGCTGTTGACGAGGTTGGAAACGCCGACAAACCCGGCGACGAAGGCGGTGGCCGGGCGCTCGTAGACTTCGGCGGGGCTGCCCACCTGCTCGATGCGACCGTGATTGAACACGGCCAGGCGGTCGCTCATGGTGAGGGCTTCTTCCTGATCGTGCGTCACGAAAACGAAGGTGATGCCCACCTGCTGCTGGATGGCTTTGAGCTCGATCTGCATCTGCTGGCGCAGTTTGAGGTCGAGCGCGCCGAGCGGCTCGTCGAGCAACAGCACGCCGGGACGGTTGATCAACGCGCGGCCGAGCGCCACGCGCTGGCGCTGGCCGCCGGAGAGTTGGGTCGGTTTGCGGCGCGCCATCCCCGGCAGCCGCACCAGCTTCAGTATCTCCTCTACCCGCCTCTCGCGCTCGGCCCTGGGCGCTTTGCGGATCATCAGGCCGTAGGCGATGTTCTCGCCCACCGTCATGTGCGGGAAGAGGGCGTAATCCTGAAATACGGTGTTGACGTCCCGCTCGTAGGGCGGCAGGTTCGACACGTCTTCGCCGTACAGGCAGATGCGGCCCGAGGTGGGATGGTCGAAGCCCGCAATCATCCGCAGGCAGGTGGTCTTGCCCGACCCGGAGGGGCCGAGCAGGGTGAAAAACTCGCCGTCCCGGATGTCCAGGCTGACTCCGTCAACCGCCCTGACCTCGCCGAAATGGCGGCTGACGTTTTCGAAGCGGACGGCGTGGAGGCGCTGATCAGATGGGTGGTTCACGAGGTTGAGCGAGAGACACCGGGTGTCTCGAAGACACCCGGTGTCCGACTGGTAGAGGCGTTTACCGTCCGCCGATGACGGCGACGTAGTTGGTGACCCACTCGTGGTACGGCACACAGTCCGTGCGGCCGTCGCCGCAATCGCTGGTGGGCGTCCGCCACCACAAAATCTGGTCAAAGCTGTTCAGGCCATTGGCCTCACAGCCGGTGTCGCCCAGCAGCGCGTTGCCTTTGCACGCCTCCAGCACCGCCGGGATGGTCTGGAACCAGGCCGCCAGGTCGCCCTGGAGCTTGGGATTGAGCGACCACTCCAGCCACTTGTAGGCGCAGTTCGGGTGCTGAGAGTCGATGTGCATCATGGTCGTGTCCGCCCAGCCCGTGGCGCCTTCCTCCGGGACCACGTAAGCAATGGGCGCGCCGCCCAGCGCCAACAGGTTGGCCTGGAACGGCCAGGACGACGAAGCCGCAACGCCTTCGTTGGTGAAGTCATCCATCTGGATGAACGCGTCGTGCCAGTAGCGGCCGATGAGCGTGCGTTGCTGGCGCAGCAGTTCAACGGCGGCGTTGAACTGATCGCGGGTGAGCGCGTAAGGATCCTCGATGCCTAGCTCAGGCTGGTGCGCCTTCAGATACAGCGCCGCGTCAGCCACGTAGATCGGGCCGTCGTAGGCCTGAATCCGGCCTTTGTTGGACTCGCCGTCCGGCAGCGTCGTCTCTTCGAACACCACGTTCCAGCTCGTCGGCGGCTGGTCGCCGAAGACGGCGGTGTTGTACATGAGCACGTTCGAGCCGGACTGATACGGGACACCGTAGTGCTTGCCATCCACGGTGTGCCAGGGCGCGTTCTGCAAGCGCGAGTCAACCTGGCTATAGCTCGGGATCAGGCCGATGTTGATTTCCTGCACCCGCCCGCCGGAGATCAGGCGGTTGCTCGCATCCCCGGACGCGGTGACGAGGTCGAAGCCGCCCTCGTTCATCAGCGCCACCATCTCGTCCGAGGTGTTGGCGACCTTATTCGTGACCTGGCAGCCGGTGTCCTCCTCGAACTGGGTCACCCAGTCGTAGTTGGGGTCGGTCTCGCCGCGCTCAATGTAGCCGGCCCAGGACACAATCGAAACCTCGCCTTCCCCCTCGCCGACGGCTTGAAGCGGTGCGCCTTTGGGGGGCGCGGTCGGTTCAGCGGGGAGAGGCGTGGCAGTGATCACGACCGTCTGAACCTGCGGCGTGCCCGCGACGACGACAGTCTCCACCACGGTGATCGTTTCCGGTGTGGGCGTCGTCGCCGGGCCGCAGGCGGCCAGGATCAGGCTCGCCAGCAACAAGCCCCCCATCAGTTTTTGCAGCAGCTTGGTATTCACAATCTCCTCCTGTCAGGTGTCAAAATGGGACTGCCGGTTAAGGGTGCGTGAGCATCGGGCTGTTGGCGGTATCACACCCCTTTCTGTGGTGGATTTGAGATTGGCGGGAATCATGGAAAAATCCGGCGCATGGGGAAGTATAATGATTTCGAAATCGGAGTCAACTTGCCGATTAACATGCCACTCTCTGCCCGGCGGGTCAAAGCGCAGGCCCGCGACCTCGGCTTCAACCTCGTGGGCGTCACCCCGGCCCGGCCCGCGCCGCACCTGCGCGCCTACTACCAATGGCTCGACGCCGGGAGGCACGGCGAGATGGGGTACATGGCGCGCCCGGACCGCACGGCGCGGCGGCGTGACCTGAATGCCATCCTCCCCGGCGTCCGCTCGCTCATCATCGTGGGGCTGGACTATCACTCTCTGAAATTGCCGGATAAGGTTTTGTCCGACCCGACCCGGGGCCGCATCGCCGCGTACGCGTGGGGGCGGGACTACCACGACGTGATGCTGCCCCGGCTGGAAGCGCTGGCCGGTTGGATGCGCGGCGAGGTCGGGGGCGAAGTCCGCCACCGGGCGTACGTGGACACCGGGGCGATCCTCGAGCGCGATCACGCGCAGCAGGCGAGCCTCGGCTTCATCGGCAAGAACACCATGCTCATCCACCCGCGCCGGGGCAGCGATTTCTTCCTCGGCGAGATTCTCAGCGATGTTGAATTCGAGGAGTACGACCGGCCCCAGCGCGAGACGATGTGTGGGACGTGCGCCCGCTGCCTCGCCGCCTGCCCGACCGCCGCTTTCCCCCAACCCTACGTCCTCGACGCGCGGCGGTGCATCAGCTACTTGACGATTGAGCACTTCGGCTGGATTGACCGCGCCCTCCGCCCATTGATGGGCAACTGGGTTTTTGGCTGCGACGTATGCCAGCTCGTTTGCCCGTGGCAGCGGTTCGCGATCCAGTCGCAGGAGACCGCCTTCTTCCCGGCCAGCCCCGACCGCGCCGCGCCGAAGCTCGCGCAACTGGTCGCGCTGGACGAAGCCGGGTTCGACGCGTTGTTCCGAGGCACGCCTGTTCAGCGCATCGGCAGAGACCGATTGGTGCGCAACGCCTGCGTCGCCGCCGGAAACTCCGCTGGGCGGGGCACAGGCGGCAGCGGAAGCGAGGCCGTCATCCCCGCGCTGGAAACTCTGCTCGCCGACCCCAGCCCGCTCGTGCGCGGCCACGCCGCGTGGGGGCTGGCGCGGCTGGCCGGGGCGCGTGTCTCCCCCTTGTTGCGCCAAACCCTCCGCGCGGAAACTGACGCCGCCGCCCGGCGCGACGTGGAAGCCACTCTTGAACCTTATTGACCAAATCCCAATCTCTGTTACACTACCTTTGCTATCTCCGCACGCTCGCTCAGGTTGATGCTCATGCCTCTCCAGGTCATCCTCGTTCTGGCAATCGTCGTCGCGGTGGTCGCGTATGCGCTGGCCACCTATCTCAATCGCCGCGGCGGGATGCCTGCGATGCCCCGGGTCCTGCGCGTCCAGCCGCCGCGCCTGCCGGGCCGGGTGACTGAGGAGCGCGAGGCGCAGGCCCTCGTCAACTGGCTCCTGACCCAGGCGTTTGAGCAGACCGGTGTCCGCGTCGCCGACGACAAGATGGCCTATCAGCGCATCGTCGAGTCCGCGCACAAGGCCGTCCAGGAATTGAAGAGCCGCGACAGCGTGACCATCTCCCTCCCCTTCCTCACCGCCGACGCCAGCGGCCCCAAGCATTTTGAAATCCGCGTGACGCGGGAAGTGATACAGGAACTCGCGCGGTATTGAGACAGAGATTAGAGATTGGAGATTAACAGCAGACCTCCCGGAGACATTCGTCTCCGGGAGGTTTTTTGTCGTCGGGCGCGGGTATGTTGGGCGCTACTTCACGACAAGCGGCAAGTATAACTTGGAGCCTGGCGCAGCGGCGACTGTGATCGTCACCGTCGCCGGGTTCGAGTTCGCCAGCCCGTCATTCGCCTGATAAGTGAATGTGACCACGCCTGTGAAGTTCAACGTGGGTGTGTAAGTGAACGAGCCATCGAGATTGAGAGCGAGCGAGCCGGTCAGCGGGTTAGTCACGGTGAAGGCAGTGAGTGAGACCGGGCCGTCATTGTCTGTGTCGTTCGCCAATACGCCCGGCGCGGCCACGGCGAGCGGAAGGTCTTCGGTGACCGTGTAGGCATCGTGGGCGGCGACGGGCGAGTCGTTGACCGGGGTAACGGTGATCGTCACAATGGCAGAGTTTGAGTTCGTAATGCCGTCACTAGCTTGATAAGTGAATGTGACCACGCCGTTGAAGTTTAGTGTCGGGGTGTAAGTGAACGCGCCGTCGGCGCTCAGGGCCAACGCGCCCGTTAGTGGGTTGGTGCGAGTGATAGCCGTCAACAGGTCGTTGTTTGGATCGCTGTCATTTGCCAAAATGCCTGGCGACGTGATGGCCAGGGAGACATCTTCTGGGGTAGTATAAGTATCGTCTGTCGCAACAGGCGGGAGGTTGATGGTCACCCCAACAGCGCTGGTATTGTTGGTTGTATTTGCCTCGGCGGTTGTACTCGTGATAGTCGCAGTATTCGTAAAGACGCCGGCCTGTAAATCTGGGCTGAGTACACCTGTGATTGTGATGACACCGCCCACTCCCGGCGCGAGATCGGCCACCTGCCAGCTATAAGTGATCCCTGGCGTGGGTGTGATGACCGCTCCGCTATGGATGTAGGACGAATCTGAAACTTGTCCCGCTGGCATAAGGTCGGTGATGACTACATTGGTGGCGGTGACAATGCCTGCATTGCTGAACGTCAACGTATAGGTGATGGCCTGGCCCGGTGTGGCCGTAGTCGGCGTGACAGCCTTGGTGAGACGCAAATCCACTCCAGCCGGCCCGCCAGGGTATAGAAAGGCCCGTCCGCGGCCATCCACGCAACACGGATAGAAAGACTGATAACCAGGCTCCCCGACGATCACGTCTGCATAGCCGTCTTTGTTCACATCTCCGGCTGTCCCGGCGGACAGCCCAAAAAGGACGCCCAGAGGCAAATCGGCGGTGAGAGTCATAATGGGCACGGTGCTCAAACCACCTGTCCCTCCGAGGTAGATGTAGGCTTCGCCCCCGCCCTGATATATTGCCCCAACGATGACATCATCATAGCCATCCCCGTTCACATCTCCAGCAGTTCCGGCTGAGACACCAAAGTAGCTGTAAGGCACATTGTCGGTGAGGGTGAAAGCCGGCGTGTCACTCAGGCCACTTGCCGCGCCAAGATGAACGTAGGCATAGCCGATGGTGCTGGTATTACCTTCCCCGACGACGATATCAGCATAGCTATCCCCATTCACATCCCCCGCTGTAGCCACTGGCCATCCAAAGCCACTCCCCCTCGTACCGGTGGCGGTAAATATGGCTGCCGCATCGAGGCCACTCGCG
>Ga0209108_10001690_pt1 | contig 12810 bp, 6 predicted proteins | sample Rifsed10ft1_FD_184003 | JGI IMG/M metagenome (GOLD analysis project Ga0209108, IMG submission 184003) | Soil microbial communities from Rifle, Colorado, USA - sediment 10ft 1 (version 2) | ecosystem: Environmental > Terrestrial > Deep subsurface > Rock core/Sediment | place: Rifle, Colorado...
GTGCCCCCGGCGGCTGGGCTGTAAGGCGCACGGGTGCGGAAGACTTCGGAGGCGGCCAGCGGCGCGACCAACCCGGGATACCAGTCCGGAAATGTGACGAGATAGTCTGCGCTCGAAGCCGTCAGCCAGTCCCGCAGGACCTTCTCGTCCCGGATAATGGGAATGACCTCGGGCGAAACCAGCCCGGCCATATCCAGGATATCCCGCCCGCCGAAGTATCCGAGCGCGCCGATGTCGTGCGCCGCGATGAGCGCATCCGCCGGCGTGTTCTGGTTCACCCACTTTGCGGTCGCCACCATTTCGGTTTCGATGATCTGCACATCGCGCCTATACGCCTGCGCACCCATCAGCCAGAACGCCACGAGCACCAGCGCCACCGCCGCCAGCCACGCGCGAGTGAGAATGCGCGGCAACATCTCCACCGCATTCGGACGCAGCCAGTCCGCCGTCCCGCCCACGCCCATCACGACGAGCACTGGGATGACGGGTATGAGATAGCGCCCATGCTGATAGGTGACCGGGAGCCGCAGCGCATACGCGGCGACGAAGGCGATGGCCCAACCCGCCGCGATCAGCCCCTCCCACCGCCGCGCCCACCCCCACCGCCACGCGGCCCCTGCGATTCCTGGCAACAGTAGCGCCTGCGCCCCGATGAAGGGCAGCAACCCCAGTCCCGGCTCGCAATATCCCATGGCGGGATCGCACAGCCGCACTAAGCGCGCGAGCAAAGGCAGAGACTGGTGTGCGGCATATTCAGCCTGCTTGGCGTAAAAGGTGTTAGGCCAGAACAAGCCGCTCAACGAATAATTGAAGAGCAAATAGAGAATGAAGACCGCGCCAAAGCCGAGCAGACACCGCATCGCGGATGCAAACCGCTCCAACCGTTGGAGCGAATTGTATCCGCGAGAGGCGCTGGTCGTGGTCGCAAACCGCTCCCCCGAAAAAACGACTACCCGCGCCAGCGCGAACGGCAACAGGGTGAGGCCATCCGGGCGCGCGAGGATGCTCAGGCCCGCGCACAATCCCATCCACAGCGCGCGCCGGGGCGGAATCACGAAGACCGAGAGCGCCAGCGCGGCGAACAGCAGCGTCTCCATCCCGGAGACCGCCGCCCACGCCAGATGCCATTCGAGCGCGACAAATACCCCGGTCAAAAGCGCGGCCCCTGTGCGCTCCGGCCACAGGTTAAGCGCGAGGCGATTCGCCAGCCACGCCGTGAAGCCGAGCAGCGCCCCGCCGAGCGCATACGTCCATACAAGATCAGGAACATGGAGAAGGTAGCCCACCGCCAAAATCCCCGACCACAACGGCGAGGTGGAACCTGCGGAAGGATGACCGGCAATGAAGGCAAACTCGTGCCGTTCAGCAAGGTTGCGCGCATAGGTCTGGTGAATCCACGCATCGTCGAGTGGAAAGCCGAGGAAGCCGCCCGCATAACTTGCGCCGAGATAGAGGAGCGCGGAGGCGAGGCCGAGGGAAATGAAAAGCAGTGCTGGGGAGCGCGGGGACAAGGGGGCGCGAGGGCGCGTCATGGGTTGGGACTCATTTCAAAGAGATAAACTGGTTTGCCCGCCGCGTCAGTGAACGTCGCGCGGAGGCGCAGGCGTGAGTCGCTGCCCGGCAAAGCGTACAGTGCGTTCAACCCCTCGGCGTGATTCACGTCGAGCGCCGCCCAGCGCGCGCCGAAAGCCGCCATCGCGTTGAGCAGGTCATCCGCGCTTCCGGCAGGGACGACGATGCTCGGATGGCCGGTCCAATAATAGAGGGCCGGTGGGTTGTTCGCGGCAACGACGGATTGCGCATCTCCCTGCCCCGCCAGCCAATCGCCCATCTCTGCATAGGCCGTATCCGTCCTCGTGACATCCGGGTTGCGCCCGCCCACGCCGACGACGCGCAGTTGAAAGATAATCGCGGTCACGGCCACCGCCCCCAAGACGAGCAAGGCTGTGAACACAGGCTTAGACTTGTCAGGTTGCCAATGCGGCAGGGCGCGCGCCGCCGCTTCCACCGAGGCGTCCAACCCCGCAAGTGCAGCAGAAAAGAAGAAGGGCAGGAGCGCCGCTGCTGAATGATACAGCCCGCCGCGCGGGCCGGGAAACGTGAAGACGAACGTCATCAGAGCAAAGAGAGCAAAGCCGTACAGGATCGCAGGCGCGTACAGCCCATTGCGCCGCAACTTCCATAACCCGATCAGGACGAACGGAAAAACAAATATCGTCCCCTGCTCCGCGATCAGCCTCCCGAAGTTGAGTTTGAGCGCCCACCACTTTCCGGCGAGGATGTTCCCCCATCCCGAGGCAAGATAGCGCGCCAACGTGAGCTTGTCGGCGGGGTAGGTGAAGAGGTCATTGTACTCGGTCAGCCACAGCGCCCGCGTACCGCCGGGGGCAAGCGGTGTGCCGACGACGAGGAGATTGCGGAGGAACCAGGGGAGCGTGATGAGGAAGTAGCCAAAGAGCAGAAGGAGCAAGGGGGTTAAGCGTGATGCGTAGTGCGTCGTACGTGGAATACTAGGCCTTGTGCTAATCAATTCCAGCAACAGCAAGATGCCCAAAACGAAAACGCCATCGGCGCGGGTCAGGTGGGCGAGGCCCGCGAGGAGGCCGGAGAGAAAGAGCCAACGCCAGGGTATGTGTGGGTGTGTGGAAGCATGGCTAAGGCCATATACCAACAATGCGCCGCCCGCAATGAGGCCGTAGAGCGCGAAGGCGTCGGTGTTAGTCCAAACGACGAAATAGAAACCGCTGAATAAAGTCAGGAAGGCAGCGGCTAAAGCGTGGCGGCGCAGGGTGGTGGTGAGAGAGGCAATCGTATAGCTGAGCAAGGGCAAGGCTGAAGCCAGAAGTACAAGGGGAGCTTGCGCCACGCGAAACAGCGTCGCATTCGGCAACGCGGTTCCGGCCAGTCGTTCCGCCAGCGCGACGAAAGGCGCGGCGACGAGTGAGGGCAGCGGCATCCAGTAGAGGTGGCTAGGGTGCGGAAGTTGCCGGATTGGATCAAGATAATTCCACACGTATGGCTCGGTAAAGCCCTGGCCGCGCGCCAGTTGCACCGCGCCGCCGAAATAATAGTAGGCATCCATATAGCCAGGGCGGGAGATGAAGGACGCCGCCAGGCCGTTGGCGAGGAGGGCCACGGCGAAGAGGGCGATGCAATCGCGGCGATGATGGGGGGCAGGGGGGCGGGGGGGCAGGGGCGAGGACATGGTAATCGTCACGGCAAGGCATATAGCGCGTAGTCACTGCCGATCTGTTCCACCCGCCGCATCTGCTCGCGCAGATTCTCCAGTTCCGTCCAATCCGACGCCGCAAAGCGAATATCCCTGCGATCGCGCAGAAATCTTACGCCCGCGTCATAGATCAACACGTGGGTGACGCCTTCGGCTTTCCAGCCGGCGATGGCGGCGGCCGGTGGCCTCCCCTTCCGGCGCAGATGCCACCAGCGGTCAATGATCACGTCGGGGTCACAACGGTCAGACGCGGCGCACTCGAGTGAGCGCGGCTCCCATAGGAAGACCACGCGCGATCCGGCGGGCAGCGCGTTGACACGCTCCATCGCCACCGCGTACCAGCCCAGATTCGCGGCCCGGTAATCCGCCGCACTCTGCGCCCCGGCCAGATAGGCGAGCGGGCTGTGAGCGGCGAAGGCGATCCCCTGCTCCAGTGCACTCAAAACGAGAACAAAAATCAGCACGGCCTTCACGATGAGCGAGACGCGCAAGGTCGGCGTGTCGCAGGCGGTGAGCGCAGCCAGGCCCGCGGCGCACAACAGCGCGAGCGCTGGGAAGATCGCAAAGAACAGGCGCGCCTGCACCGCGTAGTACGACATAAAAGTCAGGATGACCCAGCCCAGGTAGCTCACGAGCGCAAAAACGGCGAGGGGCCGAAGCGTGTCTCGCACTTGAGAAGCGAGTCTGCGCCAGCCGAGCGCCAGGCCAAACAGCAGCAGCACAAACAGCGGCCCGAGAGTGGCATCGTACGGGTCGCCACCCTGTACGCCGAGAAAGGTGTTCCGGAAAAAGATCAGCGCCGCCCACAGCAGGTTGCGGTCGGCGAGGTCAGGCTGGTTGTAGAATTGCAGGCGCAGCGCGTCCACGTGGCTCGCCGGAAATAGCAACGGATAGGTGGGGCTGCTGGTGAAGAACCAGTTCTTGAGGAGCCAGGGGGAGAAGATGAGGGAACAGATAATCAGAAAATAGACAAGGTGACGGGGTGACAGAGTGACACGGTGATTTGTTTGAGCGCTGCCGCTTCGCCATTCAATTAAGGTGAACAGGATGATAGCTGCGCCTGCGAGGGGGACGAGTGCGGCAGTGTATTTACAGCCCATCGCGAAGCCGGTGAAGATCGCCGCGAGCCAGAGCCAGCGGGCTTGTTGAGTGATACGCCACTGCCGCAGGGCGATAAGGCCAGCGAGCGACAGCAGCATTAACAGCATGTCTGCATAGGCCCACGAGAGCGACAGCGCGACAGTGAACGACGAAAACAACACCGCCGGGGTGAGCGCCGCAAAACGCGCGCCGAGCAACTCGTGCGCGTGCGCGGCGAGGCCGAGGGCGAGCAGCGCGCCGAACGCCCACCCCAACGTCTGCGCGGCGATGGGGCCGCGGAGCAGCACGGCCGCCGTGTACAGCATCTCGGTGAGCTGTGGCATGCCGGAAAAGAAGAAATCGGCCTCGAGGCGCACGCCGTGTGTCTGCCCGTAGAGTTTAGGCAGAGTGAGGTGATAGACGAGCGCATCCCACTTCACGGGCGGCGCGAGCGCAGTGAGCAAGCCGAGGCCGAGGGTGAACAGAACGAAGAGTCCGGCGAGGCGCGAGAGGCGATCGGGGAACCACAAGGCGCGTAAGGCGTGGAGACAGTCGCCGAGCCAGCCGCGCGCCTCGCGCCACAGGAGGAGCAACGCAATCAACGCGAGGGGCCAGAGCACAATGGCATAGTAGAGCCGCGCCAGGCCGAGGGCCAGCATCGCCATCCCGATGAGACCCCAGCCCAGCGCGAGTTGAAGGGTGATGCGTTCGCCGGGCGAGGCGATGAGCCACGTCCGGAGAATTCGCCGCCCCACCCCGCCGCCGAGAAGGGTGAAGGCACCCACGACGGCGACGTCGGCCAGCGTGGAGAAAAGCCCAACGGCTTGTTCGCCTTGGACGGGCTTGTGGATGAGATAGTACGCGCTCAAGATGACGGCGAGCGCGAAGACGACGCCGAGAGGGAACGCGAGGCGGCGGCGGGGCGGCGAGGGGCGCAGGTCGCTCACGGTTGCCTGGGGACGTAAACGAGCTGGGGCCGCGTCGGACCACCGGAGATGGTCCAGAACACATCGGGTTCTGCAAAAATAGTCCGGTCGAATCGGTAGTCAGGGGCTAGCAGATTATTCCAATAGGTATCCCACGGGCCGGTGCCCGAAGTGTCATCCAGAACCACGGCGTCAAAGCGCCGACTGGCAACTGCGGCTTCGAGTTCATCGAGGATGATGCGCCGCCGGGGGTCGGGCTGCTTTCCGCGCTGCACGTCCAAGTCCGTGTCCCACAGGCCGCTGCTGTCCACGATGGCTCCCCAGTTCGCGAAGGTCGGCTTGCCCACCATGGCGGGGTAGTAACTCCCGCCCGCAACAAAAACGTCACCGGGGTAGGAGCGGATGAGCGCCAGCATCTCCCGACCGGCGCGCTCATCGCGGGCTGTGGGCAGAACGGTGCGCGGGTCATACACCAACTGCACAAATTGCACAGCGGCAAGAAGCAAGGCCGCCCATTGAAACAGATAGCGCCCGGGGGCGGGTTTGGGGAGGCCCAGGCACAATCCTAGCAGGAGGCCAAGACACGCCATCATCGGCATCAACGCGTTCACATAGGCTGCGGCAAACGACCGGTTCCACCAACTGCTGACAAGGGCGCCTGCAGTTAAGGCCCAATAGAAGCGGCTTCGTAAGCCTTCGGGGGAGCGCGAGAATGGGTTGCCCAACAGCGCCAGCGCGACCAGGCTTGCCCCCAGGGCGAGGGGTACATTACCCAACAGATCCACCTGCCAAAATGCTCGGATGGCGGCGGCATCCAAGACAGTGTTCCGAACGACGTACCAGGCGTAGAAACTGTACCAACTGCCGCTCACAACATCCAGCAGCCAGGCCGTGCCGAGGACAAAGAGCGCCGCCGCGGGCCAGTAGGCCAGCCACGCCCGCCGGTTTTCGAGCAGATAATAGCCGCCAAACGCAATAAAGAACGGCAACGCCGACTGTTTTGTAAAATAGGCCAGGGCCAGGAGGGCCGCACATCCGATTGCGCCTCGCGGCCCCGGAATGCGCCGCGCCCAGTAGGCGGCCAAGAGCAGCAGAAGGACGAGCAGGGAGTCAACCCGCGCCACATCCATCCACACACCCGTCACTTTGAATGTGGCGGCATAGAACCCGGCAGCCGCCAGGGCGCCGACAAGGCTGGCCGTTTCGCGCCGAACCAAATCAAAGATGAGGAAGCATGTTCCGACGGTCGCCAGCACGGACACCAGCCGGGGAGCCAGAAAGCCCGGGCCGAGCACCGCCGAGCAGAGGGCGCTCACGTAAAAATAGAGCGGGTTATACAACAGCGGTGTAAACTGCAGCGAGAGGCGCTCGTACAAGAAATGCCCGGAGAGGATCCATTGGCTGGTGGTGGCTGTGGCACCCTCGACCCACTCCAATTGGAAGGGGTAACGCATCCGCAGAACCATCAACACCAGCAGCCCTCCGAGGTTTAACCCGGCCCAGGCGACCACGATGACATTCAGGCCGAGATTAATCGCCGAGGAAATCCGTGGCTTACCAGCGTTCATACAACCGCCTCTCTCGTGACCGCGTGCCCCTTCGAGGCCGGGCCGACGACGACATCTTTCCAGCCAATCAGCCATAGGGAGGCCAGCACAATCAGAGGATAGGCAAGGTCAATCCAGGTGATGCTGAACCCCAGGCGCAGCCGCAACAGAGGCATCCACGTGGCAGCGTAAGCGAGCAACGCCAGGCCCGGCCTGCGGCGAGCGACGTACAAGAACGCCGGGATGAGAAGGATATAGTGATAGCCCAGCGCGTAGGGCGATACAATCAAATTTGTTGCCAAAGCCAAACCAAGCGTGAACTGGGTCAAGCCTACCTTCCAAACGGCAAAGCCCCAGCCCGCCAGAGCAATCCCGCACAGGGCGACGATCAACGCCGTCGGGAGATGGAGCGCGCCCGCGGCTCGCCACACGGTGACGATCAGGTACGTATAAGGCGGGTCGGCTTTATAGGTGTTCACGTAGCGCAAGGGCCAATCAGGGCCGTTCACGAGCAGCGATACTGCCAGCGAGACGAGCAGCAGGGAGGCTGCCTTTAGCCAATCCCTGAACGGCCAGCGCCGGATCGAGAACAGGAACAACAACCCGGTGAGCGCGACGTTAACTGGCTTGATGGACATCAGCCAGAAGCCGAGAGACAACAGCCACGGGTTTTTGCGCTGGAAGCCTATCCAACTCAACCCGACCCCGGCCAACAGGAACGCGTCCAGATTACCTCGGATGACCAAATCAAAGGTGTGCAGGTTGACAATGGCTAGGACGACAAACACAACCGGAGTCCGCTCCGATTCGCGCACGGCATGAACGGCCAGGATGATCCCCAGCAAGGATATCACCGTCAGCACTGCCTGACCCACAGGCACGGAGAGGGGCGTCAGCGGGATGATCAATACAATGGACCAGGGTGCGTTGTAAAGCCCGTAGCTATAGCCGTCGTACAACCGCGTCTGGCCGTGCAAGAGTCTTTCGGCGATTGGGCGGTGGGTATAGTAATAGTCCGGGCCGGGTGGCATGACTCGGGCCAGGACAACCGTCAGGGCCATCACCACTCCGATGACCAGCCATACCCTCGGATTGAGCAACCGACGGATGCGGCGATCACTCATAAGCGGCCTCTTACGGTAGACAACATTCCACGCCTAACCCGAGCTCCTCCGGTATGACCTTGCGCGACAGTGCATAGAAGACGTGGAAATCGCCGATCTGCTTTTCCTGAAACGCGTCTCCCAGCTGCGTCAACCCGGCGCGGATACGCTCGTCGAGCGCCGGGTGAAGCGTCGTGATGTACGCAACCCTCGCGCTGGCCGCCACAGCCTCCGCATACGGCGGATACCGGTTGTCGCGCGGAGTGTAGCGGAAGTCGTGATGATACGGCAAGCGCGCCTCATAAATCAGTTCTTCGTGACTCAGGAACGCCAGTGGGAACGTCACCCAGTAATTGGTGTAGCCGCGCGTCTCGCCCTGCGCGCGCAAAAACGCCATGAGTTCGCCGATGGCGCGTTGATCCACCTGCGTCACTTCGTTGAACTGGGTGGTGATGCCCGGCGGGAACGCGACCGCGCTCTGTATCGTCCCCCAGCCGTTGAAGGCGACCAGCCCCAGCGCCAGCCCATTCACCAGCCAGCCACGCACGCGCGATTTGCGGCGCTGGCGGCGGTACACCCCATACAGCCTCTCTGCCATGAGCAGCGCCAGCGGCGCGGCCAGCGGCAGGAAGTAGCGACCCGATGGGTCAGCGCCGAATGGTGTGAGCAGGAATGCCGCTACCAGCGTGAGGCAACTGCCCAGCAGCAGCCATCGTCCCGCCCGCGCCTTGCCCTGCATCAGAGCACGGCGCGCGATGAAGACGAGCAGCATGGTGTGCAGCGCCAGCGCCAGCGGCGCGAGCGGGAGCGCGAGAAACCGCGCGCTCCACGGCGGGCGCAGCCCGAAGATCACTGTCAGCCCCAGCAGCAGGAAATTGAACAGGTGTTGAAAGAAGGCAAAGACGGGATTGGGGAGCGACGCGCCCGCGATGGCCGATCCGCTCAGCTCGACAACTGTCTTCGCCCCCTGCGTCAACGTGTACCACCACCAGGGGGCGGCCCCCACGGCGCATCCCAGCGCGGCCAGCGCCCATCGGGAGAACGATCGCCGTTGAACGACGACGAGATACACGCCCGCCGGGACCAGATAGACCATCACCAGCGGAAACGTCCAGAACCCCAGTCCGCCGAGGAGGCCGAAGAGGAACCACCATCCCCGGGAGCGTTCCCCTTCCCCGAGATGCAGGGCCAACAAGAACAGAAGATTGCCGATGAGCAGCGTCTCGCCATAGCCGCCCAGCGTAGCCGTAGTATACAGCGTGACGTTGACCGTCGGGATCGCCATGAACAGCACGGCGGCGTCAGCGATCCACTCGTTCGAATAGATTTTGCGCCCGAGCCAATACGTCGTGACGATGGTGCCGAGATACAACGCGACCTGCACCAGCCGGATCACCAACACCGATTCGCCGAAGAGCGCGAACGCCCCGGCGATCAGCCACGCATCAAGACTACCCAGATAGACCTGCCCGTAGAAAAAGATCGGGCGCGCGCCGTGCAGGATGTGGCGCGCCATCAACCCGACCACCGCTTCGTCTGCGTTGAACGGCACGACATCGGCGTAGAGCAGCCCGGCCTTGAGCGTGACCGCAACCGCCAGCGCGGCGAGCAGGGCCGTCCAGCGCTTCACTGCGCCCCCGCCTCTCTGCCTCCCGATCATCTGGTGCATAAATCAGTGGTACGTCCTCTGGGCTAATCTCGTTCTTCGCTCATCGGTGTTCGCAGGCCCGCATTCGCCCAAATCACCGATCCGACGTATGCTACCGGTTTGAGGGCCGAATCGCAAATCCGCCCGGCCAGACCGCCTCGGCAATACATCCGCCATGCCCAACCCCCGATCCAAATTCGATCTGCTCCTCGCGTTGCTGCTGGGTGTGATAGCGCTCGGATGTGCGTGGGTATACCGCAATTTCACTCAAGACGACGCCTTTATCACCTATCGCTACGCTCGAAACATCGCCGCCGGCCACGGCTTTGTTTACAACGCGGGCGAGCCTGTGCTGGGAACCACAACCCCCCTCTACACCCTCGTCTTGGCGCTCGGCGGGAGGCTTACCGGGCAGGCGATTCACCAGATCGGCTACTGGCTCAGCACGCTGAGCCTCTGGATCAGCGGGGTCACCTTATATTCCCTGGGCAAAAGCCGCGGCGCGTTCTCTGCCGCAGCGATAGCGCTACTGTTTATCACCAACCCGTTGCTGATGTCTTCCATAGGCATGGAAACTTTTTTTCTGCTCATGCTACTCCTGTTGGCCCTGCGCAGCTATGCGGCGGGCCGCTTCACGCTGACTGGCGTGCTGCTCGGGCTGCTGATCCTCACCCGCTACGAAACGATCCTGATGGCAGGTTTGTTGGGAACAGATTGCCTGCTCCGCGCACGGCGTCGTCCGTTCTGGCTGGCGTGGACGGCGGTCATCGTGGGGGCCTGGTTGCTCTATGCCTGGCTGACCTTCGGGCAGGTGATCCCGCAATCGGCCATCGCTAAACTGACGGAGCAACGACTGCCCTTTGCCCTCGGTGTGGCGCTGTTCTGGCGCCTCTACACGGATGTAACTGCCTGGTCCAATGTTCTCTTGCCCCTGTCACTCTTCGGGCTGTATTCAGCACTGAGACAGAAGTGGGGTGAGCGGGCGCCGGCTCACCTTCTCCTGCTGATCTGGAGCGGAGTTTACGGCATCGCGGCCAGCCTCTACGCGGGATCGTTTCCCTGGTATTACGCGCCGCTCATCCCCGGCTTTTCGATCTTGGTCGTATGGGGTCTGGAATTCCTCACTCATTTCTTGAGCGCGCCGTTGCGCCGCCTCGCGATCCAGGAGAAAGCCCTTCGGTATTCGACCGCCAGCGCCTTTGCGCTCGGCGCGGCGGGTCTGATCGCTCTCCACCTGTTCCTGTGGACAAGAGGCTGGGTCAGTCATAACGGCCAAATCGTGGATACGCGCTACCGGGTCTACTGTGACCTCGCCGAATGGTTGAACCGCCACGCCCGCGCCGAAGACAGCCTGGCGGCCAGCGAAATCGGCGTCGTGGGTTATTACACAGAACTGAGCATCATCGACCTTCACGGTCTCGTCACCCCCGGCCTCACCCCATGGCTGGCCGAAGACCCTGTCGAAATTCTGCGCCGGGCCATTGATTTGTATGCGCCGGATTACGTGCTGGTGACCAGGCAGCCAGTCATCGCCGACCTGCTGCGAAGCAAAAACTACAGGCCGGTGCGGAGCGTCGGCGACCAACTGGACTTATACCAACGCGCCTCCGCCGCAGAGCCGCGCACGGCTTCGCCAGGCCATGCACCACCCTGAGCACAGGTTGAGGCCTCGTTGCCCGCCTCCCGCCTCGCCCGTATAATCCGACGCGTGCCCCGCCGCCTGAATCGATATTGGTCCTACCTCATCGCCGCGCTTGCCCTCGCCGCGCGTCTCCTCCCCACCCCGCGCACGATTGACGACGCCTTCATCACGTTCCGTTACGCGCGCAACTTGCTGGCAGGCGCGGGGTTCGTCTACAACGCCGGCGAGCGTGTGCTGGGCACCACCACCCCACTCTACACCCTGCTCATGGCCGCCCTCGCCGGGATGAGCGGTTCGCCGAATTATCCCTGGCTCGCGCTCGTGGTCAACGCGCTGGCCGACGCGCTCACCTGCCTCATCCTGATCCGCCTCGGAGAAAGACTCAGCGGACGACGTACAGTGGGATGGGCGGCCGGCCTGTTGTGGGCCGTGTCCTCGATGAGCGTCACCTTCGCCATCGGCGGGATGGAGACCTCCGTCTTCATCCTGCTGCTCGTCCTGAGCGCCGACCTGTATCTGGCGGGCCGCACCCGCTGGGCCGCTTTCGTCTCTGCGCTCATGCTCCTCACCCGGCCCGACGGCGTGCTCTTTGCGGGGCCACTGATTCTAGACCTGATCTGGCGGCGCGCGCGCGAACAGCCGCGGAACGTGCCGTGGGCCGAAGCCGCTATCTTCTTGCTGACTCTCGCGCCGTGGGCCATCTTCGCCACCCTGTATTTCGGTTCACCGATTCCGCACACCGTCGCCGCTAAATCTTTGGCTTATCGTCTGCCGCCGGGGGCCGGGCTGGTGCGACTGATACAGCACTACGGCACGCCGTTCTTTGAGAATCTCGTCTTCGGCAACATCTGGCCGATGATCGGTTTCATTCTGTACCTGATCACCTCGCTCGTCGGCGGAGTGGCTGCGGTGCGGCGCAACGCGCGCGCGTGGCCGGTGGCGCTCTACCCGTGGCTGTACTTTGTGACCTTCGCCGCGCCCAATGAGCTTATCTTCCGCTGGTATCTCGCGCCGCCGCTGCCGTTCTACTTTCTACTCATCCTCACGGGGATTGCGAGAATTGCTAACGACGTTTCGCGGACGAAGGACGAAGGACGAAGGACGGATGTTCTGCCCTCCACCTCACGCTCCACGCTTCACGCTTCACGCTTCACGCTCCACGCCTCCCGCCTTCTGCCTTCTGCTTTCTGCCTTCTTGCCTTACTCCTCTCCCTCAACGAATGGGTGCTCCACCCCGATCACGGCCCGCGCACGCCCGCACCCGACATGGCCTGGCACAAACTTGAGCTACTGTACACGGATATCGGCAAAGAACTCGCCCCGCGCGTCACGCCACAAACACTCATCGCCGCCGGGGACGTGGGCGCGCTCGGCTATTACTCGAACGCGCCCATCCTCGACACCGTCGGATTGATGTCGCCGGAGGCCAGCAAATATTACCCGCTCGATTCCGATCTGTACGTCATCAACTACGCGGTCGCGCCGCAGCTCATCCTCGACCAGCAGCCGGACTACGTGGTGCTGCTGGAAGTGTACGGGCGGAAAGGGCTGTTCGTTGACCCGCGCTTCCTCGTCGAGTACGAACTGATTGGAAAAATCCCGACGGACATCTACGGCAGTGACGGGCTGCTCGTG
>Ga0209108_10001691_pt1 | contig 12804 bp, 23 predicted proteins | sample Rifsed10ft1_FD_184003 | JGI IMG/M metagenome (GOLD analysis project Ga0209108, IMG submission 184003) | Soil microbial communities from Rifle, Colorado, USA - sediment 10ft 1 (version 2) | ecosystem: Environmental > Terrestrial > Deep subsurface > Rock core/Sediment | place: Rifle, Colorado...
GAAATCTATCGAGAGCACAACAGGAAAGAAGATTCAGTTGATAATTATGGATGGCATCAAGCAGATGGAGGATCTTAAAAAGGATGAAATAAGATCTGCTATCGCCAACTCAGTAATACTAAAAGAGATAGCAAAGGGAGCGAACAAAGGGAGCGGAGTTGCCGTCGTTGCGCTATACCATCTATCAAACGAGATCACGAAACATTTTAGGAACACAGCCGATAAGGTTCGCGGAGGACAGAATACCGTCACTAACATGGACGGATGGTTTGGCACATCATTGCTGATAAATGAAAGCAAGACCAACGAGGTGCTGAACGATGACATCATTTATTTTGATGACAAGGTATACTTGAGATTTCATGACAAGAGGGGCAACGGCGGAACGATAAATAGAATTATCGCTATCCATAGACCCACCACTCTTGAGATGCTGTCGCTGGACCCCAACAGTTTTGAAGTGTCACTATCAACACAAAGAAGATGAAAAGATTGAAACAGGGAGATTTGTTTAAGGCCGGCTTTGTTCCCGATGGCAAGGGCGGACTCAAAAGAGGAAAGCATAGGGCAAAGCCGGTGAGACATGAAGAGAATATGCAGCTGGCCGTTTGCCAATATTTAAAAGAGAAACATCCTTTGGTTTTATTCCAGAGTGATCTGGCTTCGGGGATGAAGCTTACTATGGGTCAGGCGGTGAAAGCGAAGAAATTAAGGAGCGATCGCGCGATGCCGGACATGTATATTTTCAGACCTTCTCGCGGGTACCATGGCCTGATCCTGGAGCTAAAGGCGTCCGGGACAGTGATTATACTGAAAAACGGAGAGATGACGGAGGACAAGCATGTGCGTGAGCAGGCGGAGATATTAAAGCGGTTCAACGAAGAAGGGTATCACGCCCGGTTTGTGATTGGTCTGGAGGAGGCTGTAGAAATAATCCAGTGGTACTTATCAACAGACTAGCGTTAGCAAGTTTGTTTGCTAGTTTTGAGGATAATACAGAAACTTTTTTGATCTTTGGCGACAAACTAAGCTGAAAAATGAACCAGGGCAACGAATTTATAGAGGTAATGAGGTTGGTGGCGAGCAAGGAGGATGGAGAGCCGGAGACCAGTACACCAAAAAAAGAATCTATTCGCGTAAGCGACATAAAGAGTTTCAGGAGGTGGCACAAGAGTGATGGAGGCAAATTTGATAATGTAAATGGAGATATAACTGTGATTTATTTTACTGACGACAATAGCAAGGAAAGAAGATCTATTAAAATCAAGGAAAGCGAAGAAAGTTTTTCTGAGCGGTTGGGAGGTGTGATCCGGTTAAATGGCAACCAGTAAAACAGAAGATATTATCCTCAACTCGAAAGAGCTGAAAAAGATGATCATCCGGCGCAGTGAAGAGTTTGGGATTCATCTGAGTTACGTGGCGCAGGAAGTAGGTATTCCTTGGAGAAATTTAAGGATTTCCTATCTGAACGCTGTTGATGAAAGCACAACCCCTGCATTTAGCCATGGGGATCTTATAAAGATGGCGGACATACTGGGCATAGATGTCAAGGTTAGGTTGATCATCAGGGATCAGAGTTACGACGGAGAGAAAATGAAAGAATATCTTTTGAAGAGATGGCACACAAAGTAGACGCAACGAAAAAACGAGAGTTGTTACCGGAGCTCAACAAGCTGATCATATCACTTAGCAATCTGAGTGGTGATGTGGCGAAGCTAGAGCTGTATGATAACTTCGAGGCCTCACGCCGAGTGAAGCGGGCGCTGGTGGATATGAGGAATAAGGACTTGAAGGAGTTTCAGAAGAAGATCGAAGAGACAAGAGTATTTCACAAGAGAGAAGATAAGTTCAATGATTAATTAACAATTAAAAACAACTGAAAAATGAGTAACGGAAGAAATTGGAGTTCACAAAAAGGACCAGCGAACACCTGGAACCCTACAAAAAATGCTGATGGCAGTCCAAAGGACAAGGCCACAGACAAAGATGTGCTCGATGGGTATTACATCGATATCAAGGAGGTTCCCGGGCAGTACGAGAAGCCGGGGGTGCTTATCACCATCGAAGATGAAGAGGGAGTAAAGCATGGCGTGTGGTGTGGTACGGTGCTGCAGGACCTGATAAAAAATGTTCGGCTGGGATCGTTCGTTCGGCTACAGTGGCTTGGGCTTGAGTTGAAGAAGGCGGCACAATCCAAAAAGCCTGCTGCGCTCAAAGACACCGACTATTTCCAGAACTGGGATATCTTAGTTGACAAGGATGTTCCCCCGGTTGAAATTCATCAGTCTGCACCGGTGGCAAAGCCGAACACCACAACACCAGCTGCGTCGAACAAAGTGGTTGAATCTAATAGTCCTTCGAAGACGGACTCTGATGATCTCCCCTTTTGATATAAATCAGGGGCCTGGAAACGGGCCCCATAATTTCCAGCACCATGAAAAAGATGTATGTTCAAATCGACACCCTGTCTGACGCTGATGCCAAAGAGATGTTTCAGACTCTGGCGCAAGATGTGCTCGGGGCTAGCCTCGACGAAGCAAAGAGGCTCATTGGCGTCCCGAAGGCATCACAGGTGACAATCAAGGATCTTATCGAGCTGATAAAAGAGATGAAGGTCTCTGTGAAGATCCGTGTGGACTACGAGATTTCGGAAAAGGTAGTTCCACCTGTGGATTCCACAACAACTGTGAATGTTGATTCAGTAGTTAATCAACAGCCGATTGTTGAAAACAATCCACTGGAAGATGATCTTCCTGACTTGTAGTAAGTAAAAATGTTTCTTATATTTGTACTCTATGAAAGCCAAAACCATTCTCATGATCCTCTGCACAGCAATGCTGTTCAGTGACGTCAACTTCGCATCTGGCGTGAGAGAAAACAAAGATCAGGTTGGTCTGTCCACCTGTGTGCCCGCCCACAGTATTGATGCCGCGACTTATGAAAATGAGCAGGTGGCGCCCGTAGCTGTGGAGATAAACTATTTCGCAACGACTTCCAGCTACCCTGGAATTGAAATCAGCTACAGTGCCGATAAGATCGGACGTGCTGGTATCCTCACGAAGAAACCCGTAGATAGTTCTTTTGACCGGTCGAAGGTTCCCAAAATGCGATATAGATCTCGATCATAAGAGATTATCCAAAAAAAAGAAAACCCCGGATTTAATCGCTCCGGGGTTTTCTTTTGTACTTTACTTTTCTTTATGGGATTTCTGCCTGCACGTATGCGACGGCCTCTGCTTCGGTAGCAAACACTACCTCTTGAATTCTTTCAAGAAAGACCCCTTCATCATCTATAGCGTTAAGGGAGTAAGAAATATCTGTATCCGCGTCAAAGAGTGCGCCTATCGCTCCGCGTATGATCCCTTCACGAACAGTTGTGGACTCCACCTGTCCTTTCTCGTTGAATATATATACAACGTCAGAGGTTGAGTATTTGAATGTGACAGCAAGAGACGGCATTAGTAGCCGGCTTTAGGCTGTTCCATCGTACTCATACCCTCTCCATCATTTCGCATCATCTTCACGAGTTTGTACATGCGCTTTACGGCCTCGTCAACCTGATCGTCCTGATAGACCTCTTCCTTGTACTCATGTTTGGAGTTGTTGGAATAGATCTGCCCCTCCTCGACAGGAGTCTTTGTGATCTCGGTGTAGCAGAGGATGTATCCATTCTCTGCGCCTTTAAGTCTTACGTCTTCGATTCTCATGGGTATGTTTTTATAGTGATGCTGCGATGTCGTCGATAGCCTGGTTGAGGTCGGCCTGCGTACCTCCGTTCCATGTAGGCTGATTCACTACGGACTGACATTCGAAATCCAGCTTGCGTCCGTCGTTAAATTCAATCACCACTTTTGTCATCGTCGGATACGGATAGGTATCACGATCGGATGGTTGCGGGATGGCGTTATAGTCGTAGAATATGGGAGTCATATTCGTGATGTTTGCCTTCTGGAAATACTCGCGATTGTTAACCCCGGCAGGATCTGCTGTGGCGAAAATTGTTTGCGGATCAGTGATGTCGATATACATTTCTATGCGGGTTTTAAGAGTCCGGAATCGTGGTCGATGATAGTGTTCAATTCGGCGAGCATGGCTCCGGAAAGGGTCTTGGCGTCCTTCTCCAGCACACTCATTTTAATCAGGTACAGGCTAACGGAAACGGGCGTGTCGAGGATTTTCTTCTGTTCAGAGATAAACGACTCCCGGTTCTCTTTGGTTTCGAAATCGTAATCCACGCTTCTTCCCATAGAGATCATCATGGCCTTGCCCACGTTATCCTTCTTCACATATTTATCTACGAGAGCCTTGAGCGAGCTCATGTGCGCTTCCTGATAAGGGCGCAGTTCGATGAGGTTCATACCGATAGCCATGTTTGTTTGCATATCAGTAATTTTTTCGTCTTTTGATATCTGCTCAAGTACAGCTACCAATGTAACTGCGTCAGATGTTTTGATCGAAAGTGTCTTCTTTTCCATTTTCAGTTTTTTCCAAAGGTAGGCAGATCTTTCGTATTAATCAAAATGCTGCTCGCCGCAGCATTTTGATGTTTTTTTTTAATAATTAAACTGCTATTAATCCATTTGCTCTCATTCTAGCCAAAAGGTTATTTATGGCAGTTCTGGCTTCTGCATCAATAACTACGCCTCCTGCAGCATCGGCAACTGCAGCTCCCTTAAACAGGCTAACAACATCTCCTGCTTCTGTGTAGAAATGAGGAGCAGCATTCCCGGGAACAACATCGCGTGAAAACATTTGAAATGAATCCACGACTCCCGCTGCCGGCATCTGTCCGTTAAAAAGAGAAATATTTCTTATGGAAGAAGCATTAAAAGAAGTAACCCCAAGACCAATATTATGATTGGTAAAATCCCAGATCATAACAGTTCCTGACCCGCTATCGACCCAACGAAGTACTCTTGCGCCAAGAGCTCCGTCGTTAATGGCATAAGCATAGGCGGCATCTGTGGCATCATAAAAAGTGATCCCGGCATTAGCTCCTCTTCTGAATCCAATGTTTTCTTTGAAAAGCATCGCAGAACCAAATCCGGTAAGAATGTAATCTGCATGGCGGAGGCCTACGCCGATACGTTCATTCTTATCAATATTAAATACATTGGTATTTGCAAATCCCTCAACCTCAAAAATGTCATCGGCAGCAACAGCCTGCTTGACCTTAAAGAATTCAGAGGGGGCAACAGAGCCAACACCAAACTTTCCGGTGGTTGTTAATATTGCCTTTGTGTCGCCGGTAACTTTAAATAACAGATCGTTGTCGAAATCAATATCACAACCAAGAAAGAGTCCGGAAAAACGAAGAGCTGCTGTTCCAAGCGTAAATGATTTTGTCGTAAAGGGAACTATGTGCCCTTCCGATCTTACGCCATAATTAGTGGCACCTCCTGTTGCATGGAAGTCTCCGCCGATATTTATTCCGGCGTGTATTCCGGAAACAGAGGTGTAGTATCCTACATTGGTTCCCCCTGTAGCTGATGTATTGAGCACCTCAATACCCAGAGCACTTCCAACTACGGCCAACTGATCAACTTGTAATGCTGTGGAAGCTGTTCCGCTGGAAACAAAATGTCCGGCTACCTGTGTATTTACGCTTTCAACATGCAATCCTCTTGCAAGACCGCTGTTAAGTATTGAAAACATGGCAGTAGCTACAGGAACGAGTCCGATAGAAGCTCGTGTAGCTGTTGACTGAATAGCGGAATCTCCAAGTTGGGTGCCGGCAGGAGTCCATCGTGGAATAAAATCAACGGTTCCGCTACCGGTGACATCTCCTGTCCCTGAATCGACTTCTGTCCATGCCAATCCATCCCAGTAATTAAATAGGCTGGTGGTTAAGTTGTAAACCAAAAGTCCTGTTGCCGGGCCAGCGATAGCGTCACGCTCTACTGTGGTCATTCGAGGGGCAAGGAATCCTCCTGTGGTTGAAGAGACATCTAATTTCGCTGTTGGGTCTGGCGCAACCGTGCCAATTCCAACTATCCCTGTGGGCCCCTTGATGGCAATCCAATACGTGCCGCCACTTTTAATATAATACTCAGCCGTAGCGTCGCTTCCGGTTATGACATCCATTGTCGCAGATCGACCGAAGATAAACTCAGGGTTATCCAATGGCGCTCTTAAAGTGAGGGCCTTTGTAGTGGTGTCAAAAAACAGATTGGCGTTGTCTTGCTGAAGATCGCCTAACGCTCCGACGAAAAGTATTGATCCGGGAGTGGAAGACCCAATCAGATCTCCTATATCCATGTTGGACGCAGGGAACACAACCGACATATCCAGCTTCTCGTTAAGCCCCGGGTTTGTAACCGTGAAAGCAATAGACCCGTCAAGGCTTGTGATTGATGGCGATAAGAAATCCGCTGTAGCGTCCGCGCTAGTAACCTTTACCTTGTCGCTGCCTGTTGGGGTGCTGTTGGCGATGGCTGCGACGGTCTGTGTGACTTCGTACTCAACGAAATCGGGATCTCCGTCCTCGCGGTACATGAACTTTGCTCCGCCTCCGGAAGTGGTTGTGAGCGGGCCTGTGAATCGGTCGTAATGAAAGCCCATCAAGGTGTTTGCCATATCACGACCTTTCCTCTTCACTACGTTTAACCCGACGAGCTTATCGCTCAGGGCTATGAACGCAGCCAGGGCGCTGTTGGAGATATAGTCAACGACATCTACCGAACTGGGCGTGGGAGATGTCTGTGCGGGCTCGCTGACGGAGAAGGCGGTGTTCGCTCCGCTGGCGACCAGCGGACGGGCAAAGTCATCCACATCAAATCCGTATGTGGTAGGAGTGAGGGTCTTAGTGCCTCTCTGGATGATTGAAGTTGTGATGATCTGTCCCATGAATTATCTTTTAAGAAATTTAAAATATACCAGCGTTGCGGCAACGAAGATAAGAAAACCCCACCGTGTTACATGATCGTACCAGCGGATGAAGTATTCTTTGTCTATTCTGACTTCGGTGCTCGAATGCGTTTTTAGTGTTTCGATAGTTTTCTCTTGCAGCTGGATGACCTTCTGGAGGCTGTCGGCCTTACAGTCCACTTTGATCTCCCCATCTTTGATCTCTACTGTGGCCGTGAGGCTTCCGGACTTGACGCTCTTCTTTGGGAGCTGTGCTTTTCTCAGGCTGTCGCACCACACAAAATCCTTGATCACGACTCTTTCCCCCGGGATGGTTATCGTGGTGTCTTTCCATTTAATAGTCTCTTTTGTGATGATGCTATCCTTCACCGTCACCGTAGGCGGGAATAGTCGATTGCATTTCTCCTGTGTGACACAGGATGTCATCAGAAAAGACAGTATCGATATGAGAAACAGCAGCCTCATTTTTTCTTTCCAAGAAGGATCTTCGCCCACTCTATAATTCTAAAGATGATCTCTCTGCCCATGTATCCACACAAAAATGCGTGAACCATATATAATGGACTGTTGTCTTCCCCCTTGAACCCCAGGAGCTCAACGGCGTCTTTTGCAAACACGACTCCAACAAAGGCACTAATTATGCTTATCATGAACTCGATCACGTTTGACTTTATCCAATATCCCAACGAGAAGTTCTTGTCTCTGATAACCTTATTTAACGTCATCAGAACCTGCAGGAATAGTCCGGCGATAAGCAGGAGTATGTTAACTAACGTCAGCTGGGCCATAGTATCAAGAATTTAATTTATTCCATTTTTTCATTGCCTCAAGGTATGCCTCAGCAACCTTACACTGCCACGCGTCTGTCAGCATTTTTGTGGCCTCCTCCTTGTTGGTCATAAATCCATGCTCTCCCAGGACTGCCGGCATCAAAGTCTCTCTCAGCACATAAAAATTTTCCTCCTTGTCTTCGTCCTTGTCAGTATTGTCGAATCTCCACCTTACCTCACTACCAAATTTTAGCTGTAGCTCGTCGATGGCCAGCGACGCAAAAATATCCGACTTGGTTTGTCCGGGACTGGTATACACAGAGATCCCGCTTGCCTGGTGCCAGTTTACCCCATCTCCTGCCGCATCTCCATGAAGGGAGATGTAAACACAGTTCTTGCTGGATGTTTTATAGAAGTCGTTAGCCCGGCGCACCCTGTCGGATAGAGATATATCCGTCTGCTCTGCGACACATATTTCTACATGAGGGATTCCATTTTCCGTGCAAAGGCTGATGATCTTTTTGGCTATCTGCCGATTGTAAACTCCTTCAAAAAGTTGAGAGCCGTCGTCAAATTTTGGCGACCTCTTACCTGGCGTGACGTACTTTCCGTCAACTATTCCTCCATGACCGGCATCAATCAGAAATGTTGTCATTTCTTTTTCTTCTTTTTCAGTTTATCCCTTAGCTCGATCACTTTAAGAACTACCGTCAGCACAACGATACATGCCCCGCCAACGATAGTAACGCCTTTAAATATCTCCATAACAACATCTAAAAATGACCTCTCTACTATTTGTATCCCGAGCAGAATCTCTATGCGTTGCATAAAAACCGAAAACGCTCCGATCATGGCTACATAGATAGGATGATCCTGGCAAAAGTGGACCAGTCGATCAAACGAAGAATGCAGTGTTGTGATCATATTTAGATTACCGTTACTGTTACTGTCGCTGTGAATAATCCATCAGCAGTTGTCACTGTGATGATTGCCAGTCCTGCAGATACCCCGGTGATCACTCCGTTCTGGTCAACTGTAGCTACTGCCACGTTGTCGCTGCTCCAGATCTTAGTCTGATTGGAAGCGTTTGCCGGGGTTATGGTAGCCACTGCCACTGCCTGTCCGAGGACGGCAAGCGGGTTGATCACTGTTGGAACAACAGAGACTCCGGTTACAGGGACATTGGAAGCAGAGATGCTGATGTTGCATGTCTTATTTCCGTTTCCGTCGTTAGTGCTGTTGCCAACCACAGAGATACCGGCGTTGACGATAGCCTGGAATGCGGCTGCATCTATGATGCCATCTTTCAAAGAGCATCCGATCTTTCCGATCAGGTCTTTAGCGATGTCGCACGCACAGCAGTCCATCACCTCATCGCCGTTGCCGGCACTATAGATAAACACATCTCCATTTTCATCCTTATAAGAAAGGATGTTGTTGTTCAGCGTGTTCAAAAACAGCGTCACCTGTCCTGCCGGAGGGGTGGCTATACTTGCTGGTGTTCCTACGAGAATTTCTCCCATTGTTTATTTTTTAAGGTAAGGTGGCTTTATATGCTACATAGTCGGTCACGCTGAGGCATCCGACAAAATCTCCGTCTGAGTCATACGCTTTAACAAACCCTTCGCGGCACTGGAAAATATCTTTGTAATACAACTCAGCGTCATTTGGAGTTAAGCACGCTACATGGTTGTCTTCGTTGTCTTTTACGGCGACAAGTCCCGGAGGGCAGCACCCACAGTCATCCTTACACTCGTTGCATCCTTTACATTCATCGCACTCGCCTCCGCACCCGCACTCCTCTTTACATTTACCTTTCAGGAATTTTGCGTATGCTGTTGCTGCTGAATATTCTGTTGCTAATGGCATGGTGAGTTATTTTAAAGATTTTTTGAGGTCTGAAACTTTGATCTTGACCATCTTCCCGTTTTGAATCATCAGGATGTAGTCGGTAGGGAATGCGTCAAATACGATGGGTACCGTTTTGATATCTTTTTTCTGTTCTGCCTTGTGTGACATACTATATCAGTTTAACAATCGCATTTACAATTATCACACAGTTTCGATATCTGCTCCAGCATGAAGCAGACATCGCTCTTTTTGAGGCAGTTTACAGAATCAGCGTCCAGGCAGACAGTTTCAGAGTGACAAGTCAAAGATAGGAGTTTATCGTTATCGACCAAAACCAGGTTCCCGTCAGTGAATATTGTTGTGAGTGGAACGGTTGGGTTTTGTTCATATCTCTCGAGGACTTTGATCCAACCGTTGAGCAGAAGTAATTCATACAGAGCATCGTCCGTATTCTCTCCGGTGTTGGCCGCGCCGACGTACGCCCCTGCTAGTTTGGCCGCACAGCACTTTGCATCAGATATAGCCCGGCAGAGATCAAGCATCTAGGCGACTTTTTTAACAAAAATGACGCTATGATACGGAGGACGATTTTCGTGCGGTTGGTCGCTACCTGTATTCTGGTTGGTGACGCCGGTAACATTTGAAACATTCGTATTCCCGGTTGACGCAACATCGATCACTATTCCGGTCACGGCAGGATCTACTGTTATTGCAGGGTCTGTGCTATCTGTAGCTCCGCTGATAGTAGCAACCGGCGTGTGACCTCCTGCGGCCTGAGTATAATCGGTGTCTCCATGAACCGGACTTGCGTCCACCTGCTTGAAGTCAACTACCCCATCGGCAGTTCCCACATTGTTCATCTCCCATATCTCGTGGATGTGGTCTGGAACGGCAGCGATAGAAACATTCGCAATGCCGTTTGTAAGTCCGTGATTATGCGAAGGTTGATCGGCAGTATGAATATGACCCGCGTCAGTTATTCCATGAGTATGGCCCGGGTCTGTGATTACGTGAGTATGCCCTGGATCGGTGACTACGTGAGTATGTATAGGAAGCTCAGGGACAGTAAGTTGAACCGAATCCAATCCTCCTGTATCTCCTACTGTGTAGTTGCCAAGTGCTCCGACGAGGAACCTGTCACGAAGGTCTGGTGTTGCAATCCCGTCATGTGTTTGTCCATCACAGATCGCCCATCTCTCCCAGTCTCCAGAACCTACTCCTGTTCCGAGGTCAAACTGAACGATGTCTGCAGGGTCATCGATGGCGATGATTGGGTGGCCGTTCAAAAATTTTGCGAGCATCTGCAGCTCTTCTGTTATCTCCAGAAGGTTGTCGATTGCTGCTTGTTGGTCGGCGGGGTTTATCTCGCAGTTACAGTTCTTTTTTTTGCACTTGTAGCACATGGTTAGTTTATTTTGAGGTATGCGATCGACCCATTTGACAATGTGATATTGGCGATAGACATAGTGACCTTCATAGAAAGAATCTCTCCGGCGAGAAGACCATTGATCCTGTCAATGGTTCCGAGTTTAAGGTGCATCTCTATTGCGGCTGCGGCAGAGGCTCCTAGATTTCGAACTACCCCTGCGGCCACTGCATCTTTGAATATCCGATAGGTTCCAATAGCGGTAGCTTCCGGGACATAGGTTGCTTCGGACCAAACGAGGTAGTCGCCATTTTCCGGGATTGCCGGGGCGCTCACAACTATCGTTGGGATTGCCGGGCCTATCGTCAGGTCAAGGGGTGTAGCAAACCCGTCGCCTACCACTGCGGGGCTTCCCGGGTCTCCTTTTGGTCCTTGTGGACCGATAAGCCCTTGTGGACCGGGAGACCCCTGCGGACCTCTTTTCCCACGAACGGAGATTGTTTTCTTACAGCAACAGGGAGTCTTATTACATTTTGTACACATTGTCTGTTTTTATGAACAGCAGATGCACTGCTGGTTTATATATCGAAGAATTCGTTTGGCGTCACTAATGTTCCCGCATCCCTTCGCATACAGCGCATCGTCCAGAAGATTGGAAAGCTCAACGGCCTTCTTTTTCTTTTCGTCTTTCATATAAACAGTGATCGGCACATTTGCCGTCCTTGCAAGCAACTTATCGACACAGCACTCCGCCCCCTTTGTGAAGATGAAGATGCTCTCTGTGTATTTTTCATACGGGCGTCCGTCGTCGGGGTTTGTTCCTTTTACACGATATCCGATCTTCCACGCTCCGCTGGTGATGGTGTCCATCCCGAATGTCCCATCGGGGATAGAGTACCCAAACTCGTCAATGGAGGGGAGATCTGGAAACACGTCCACTATCACAGGGATTTCCTGATCGGGAGGGTATATTTCTAGCTGCGCTGACTCTGCACTATCCAGAGGAAGGGTTTGGTTTCCCCATCCACCTTTGTTGTCGCCGGAATGCTTCCCGGTACAATCGTGGACGATGATAGAATGGCGTTCTTCTGAGGCGGAGATCTTTAATTTGAGTGAAGACATCTTGACAAAAATAATTTATTTTTTCTGATAATCAACATTTCACTTTTTTAGGTTGGCAATCAGCTCGGGGTTGTCGGAAAGAAGAATGTTTTTTCCTGCGGCCTGCCCATCTGAATATAGCTTGGTGAGGGTCTTAATCTTTTGCTCGTCAGGCATATCCTTAAACGTGCTAGACTCGACCATGCCACGAATCAAGCTCTTTCTGTACTTTCCTACATTGATCTGGTACTCTTCGTACAGGTCAGAGGAGAGTAGTATCTTCTCTCCTCTAATCTGTATGGTGTTACTTGGAGGGGTTGGGAGAACATTAGAATCGTTGGTCTTCTTCCACAGATCGTAAATCTTATATCCAAAATATTCTGTGTCGACAGTTTTCTTGTTGGTTACATCCAGTAGGTAGTGAACGTATGCGTTTTTATCTGGATTTGGAACATTGGGAACCTTCTCTCCCCACAGCGTAATTTTTGATGGGAGATCCTCGCCCATAAACATTCTGTTTTTGAAAAAGGAAACAAAACTGTCGGACAAGTCTACTCCCTTGGTGTCGCGGATATATTCGTCCCCGGCTTTACTTATTGACGCCAACGTGTTTGGGTATAGCGAGGCACTCATGGCTCCGGTGGTGTTGATAAGCCACTTATCCATCTTCCACCCGCCGTCCTGAATTGCATTCAGAAGCGTGTTTGTTCCCTGCAAGAACGACTGGTCTAGTGATGCTTTCATAGCAGAGGGGAAGCTCCATGCCACGCTTTGCAGATAGCTCATCTTCTCAATTTCGTCCGAGCTCATATTTTTATATGCGTTTGCCTGCATGGACATTGTGATCCC
>Ga0209108_10001695_pt1 | contig 12798 bp, 6 predicted proteins | sample Rifsed10ft1_FD_184003 | JGI IMG/M metagenome (GOLD analysis project Ga0209108, IMG submission 184003) | Soil microbial communities from Rifle, Colorado, USA - sediment 10ft 1 (version 2) | ecosystem: Environmental > Terrestrial > Deep subsurface > Rock core/Sediment | place: Rifle, Colorado...
GCCGCAGAAGCGGAAGAAGAAGAGCGAGAAGAAGCTCGAATTCGAGGCCGGCAAGGTGTTCAGCCCCGGCGAGGTGAAGGAAGAGGACTTCGAGCTCGATCTCGAAAGTGCGCGTTTTCATGCACAGAAAGGCCAAGGCGGAGATCGTCGAACTTAGTTTCGGCCATCTCCTCGGGGGAGTGCTTATCTGTTCTCCGGATTCATTCCCGGGGAGAGGTACGATAGCATCGAGAGGTTGGTCATTTCTCCCGAGTACCTTGCCGGCTTCATCGACGGCGAGGGCCACTTGGGAATTGAGCGCATCAACAACGGGAAGCCGCATCTCTATCGGAGCTCCCCCGAGCGAGCGCCGAAGCTTTACAACCGTTCCACTGAACACACTATTCGGGTGCAGGTCTCGAACACAAACCTCGAAGGCCTGATAGCGATTCAGGAAAGCTACGGGGGCTCCCTCACCGTAATCAAGGCCCCAAACCGCCCCAGGAACAAGCAAGGCTACAAGTTGACTTGGAATTCGCGGCGGGCGGAAGAGATCCTGAAACTGGCCGGACCCCATCTGATTCTGAAGCGCCCTCAGTATGCTCTCCTCTTGGAGTTCCTGCAGTTTCGTCAGAAGAACCAGCGCGTTGGAGGGAGCAATGGACCCTTAGATCCGAAAGTGATCGAAATCCGGGATGAGTTCTATCGACGTCTGAAGGCCTTAAACAGGAGAGGGGTCCCGGAAACCGATCAGAGTGACCAGGCGGGCGCGAACTTGAGCGCGTAGCACCTGATGCAGTTTTCCGTAACGCGCCGCTCCAGAGGTCCCAAAACCCCAAGAACCCACGGAGGTTTAGGGGAGACTTGTCGGGATTAGCATTCCGGAAGCGGTAATCATCCAAGCGGTGCGGACGCCCATCGGGCGCCATAATGGAGCGCTCCGTGATGTCCGGCCCGACGACCTCGCTGCCCTCGTGATCTCCGAGGTCGTGCGGAGTGCGGGGATCGACCCCGCGGCGGTCGAGGAAGTCTACATGGGCTGCGCGAACCAGGCGGGAGAGGACAACCGGAACGTCGCCCGGATGGCGGCCCTCTTGGCGGGATTTCCGGTCTCCGTCGCGGGCCTCACCTTCAACCGCCTCTGCTCTTCCGGCCTCGCGGCGATCAACGCCGCCGCGCGCGCGATCAAGTGCGGGGAGGGCGACGTGTTCGTGGCGGGCGGGGTCGAGAGCATGACGCGCGCACCGTACGCGATCCCGAAGAACCCGGACGGGTCCATGTCCCACCTTACCGCATGGGACACCACGCTCGGCTGGAGGTTCCCGAATCCGAAGCTCAAGGAACAGTACGGGACGGAATCGATGGGGGAGACCGCGGAGAACCTCCGGCTCGTCGGCCCCACGATCACGCGGGAGGAACAGGACCGCTTCGCCCTCGAGAGTCATCGAAGGGCAGTGGCCGCGATTGAGAGCGGAAGGTTCGCGGAGGAGATCGTGCCCGTCCCGGTCCCTCAGAGACGCGGCGGGGTGGCCCTCGTCACCCAGGATGAGCATCCACGTCCGGACACGTCCCTCGAGGCCCTGGCGAGGCTGCCTCCCGCGTTCCGGGAAGGCGGGACTGTCACCGCCGGGAACTCCAGCGGCGTGAACGACGGAGCCGCCGCGGTCCTGATCATGAGCGACGCGAAGGCGAAGGAGCTCAGTCTCCAGCCCATGGTCCGAGTCGTCGCGTCCGCGGCCGCGGGCGTCGAGCCGAGGACGATGGGTACGGGTCCAATCCCCGCGACGCGGAAGGCCCTCGCCCGCGCGGGCCTCACGATCGACGATATCCGATTGGTCGAGTTGAACGAGGCGTTCGCCATCCAGGCGATCCTCGTGATGCGCGAACTCGGCCTCCGCCATGAGATCACGAACGTGAACGGCGGCGCGGTCGCCTTGGGCCACCCGCTTGGTTGCAGCGGTGCTCGGATCGTGTGCACGTTGGTCCACGAAATGCGACGCCGCGCGGCGAAGGAGAGGCGTCCCTACTACGGCCTCGCAACCTTGTGCGTCGGAGTGGGCCAGGGCGAGGCGACGATCGTGGAGTGGGCGGGCCCTTGACAGCGCGTTGGTAAGGCGCGGGCAGGGGTTCACTTGGCCCTTCATCGCGAGCTCGGAACCTCTGCGAAGGGGTGTGAGTTCGTTCATCACTTCGACTCCGCCTGCGATCGAGACATTCACTTCTTCACTCCGGATTGCGAGATACGTGTTGCGAAATGCAACCCCCTCGACGTGCAAGCATTCTGGACATGGCCCACGGGGATCCCCGTGAGTCCGAGTACTCTTTGATCAATACGGAGACGTCACCGAGGTGTCCACCGCCAAACCCCGGGGTGTCGACTTCATGCTCGCCCCGAGCGAACCGAACCGGGAATGCCCGGCGGCGAGCACGGCGACTCGTTTCTTCGAGTCCCCGTCCGTGGACGAGGTGTGCGCCGATGAAAAATCTGCGTTCTCTGTGCGGGAAAAAGGTTAAGGCGGGGGTTCCGTTCCCGCGGCAAGAGGGGTAGAATGAATTCATTCCGACAGTTTGCGTCCCTCGTTCTGGTCGTCGTGCTCGCGCTCGCCCTGTTTTCGGTCCTCGGCACACCGAGACCGACCGCGGGCAGGGTGTCAGCGCCGACGATCGCCGACGACCTGGACCTGGGATCGAGGCTGCCGTTCACTTCGACCTCGCGATATTTCGATCCCGCACTCGATTCGGCGACGGGTCGCGTGAGCGTGCTCGTGGCAATGGATGCGTCCGCGTCGGTAGCGGAAGTCGCAAGCCTGCTCCGAGGGCCTCGCGTCGTCCCAGCCATCGGAGGCGTCCATCTCGTCCGCGGTATGATCGATGCAGACAAGATTGACGAACTTCGGTCGCTGCCTTCTGTATTCGGGATTCTACGCGACCGACCCATCGAGTGGTTCGACGCACTCATTCAGAAGCCCAAGCTCAGTCCCCGTCTTCCGATTAACCTCGACATGCTGTCGCTCCCGGAGTCCTCCAGTACTTTCAGAGAACCGCTCTTTGGAGCCGGAACCCCGGAGGTTTCCATGCGGGACGTCGTGAATTTCACGGGAGCTCGCCGCGCCTGGACGGAGCTCGGCGTCGATGGCACGGGCGTGACGATTGCCATCGTCGATACGGGCGTGGACCATGGGGCCTTCAATCTGGGCAACGGATCCGCCGCGCGTAACGCCGCCGGCTGGCCCATCTCCTTCGATCCCGACGGCAGCACCGTAGGCTGGACGTTCGACGTGTTAACGAGCTACACAGTCGGGAGCGACACGTTCCTCCCCACGGCGGGCACGGATCCGCTCATGTACGTGTTCTTCCCGGGCGGAGGGCCTGCGGCGTTCCTGTGGTCCGATATCTTCGGAGGACCCTTCCCGTTCCCCTTCCTTGGACCGAACCCGGGGGACATGAACATCACGGGCTTGCCTCCTTCGATGAGCGGCAACTATAGCTTCGGCGTCCTCTTCGAATGGAACTTCAACATTGACTTCTTCCCCGCCATCCTGATCGACACGGTGACGCCCGGCGTGTACGACACGGCGTACCTCGACCTCTCCTTCGACTATTGGCTGTACTTCGGTGCGACACCGCAGCCGGACTTCAGCTTTGGCGACGAACCGGCCCTCATTCCGGCGGGCGGGAACGTGGTCGCGTCGCGAGATTTCAATGCAGACGGATACCCAGATATCTCCGCGGGGAGCCTCGCCTATTCCCTTGACGTGTGGGGCCTCGACCCTAACCCGCCGGGCTTTATGATCCTCAATCCAATCGACCCTGCAGGGACGTACATGGCCATGGTCTACGACCTGTTCGGCCACGGCACAAGCGTCGCCGCGAGCGCTGCGGGGCGCGAGTCGAACGACCCGCTGGCCGGTCCTGGAACCGCGCCCGGCGCGCAAATCATGGGCGTTCCGATTTTCAATTGGTTTGACATCATCGAAGGCTGGCTCTGGGCCGCAGGTTTTGACCTCGTGGGTCAGACAATCCCCGCCTTTGTGCCGAACTACGGCGTCGTCTATGGCCTGTGGACCTACACGGGGAACCACAAGGCCGACATTATCAGCAACAGCTGGGGCTCGTCGCAATGGGTGTTATTCCAACCGTGGTACGACGTTCTCACCGTCGTCGAGGATGCCCTGATGACGCCCGGCTATCCCGACCCTTCGTACCCAGGAAGCGTCATGGTCCATGCGGCAGGCAACGGTGCGGCCGGCTATGGGACCGTGACCGAGCCTGCCTACAGCAACCTCGCCATTACGGTCGGTGCCTCCACGAGCATGAACTGGACAGAGCTCATCTGGGGGACAGCCGGGGGCTTCCACTTCGACGTGATGTCGTGGAGCGGTCGCGGTCCGAGCGGCCTGGGGGTACCCAAGCCGGACGTGCTTCAAGTCGGCGCGTTCGCGTGGGCGGCCGGCCCGGTGTGGTCCGGATTCGGCGATGGATCCACAGCCGTGACCTTGTTCGGCGGTACGAGCCAGGCGACCCCCGTGACCTCGGGGTCCGCCGCAGTCGTCATTCAGGCCTATCAGAATGCAAATGGCGTGCGCCCCTCACCCTTCGTCGTGAAGTCGATTCTGAAATCGACCGCGATGGACATCGGGTACGATTCCTTCACGCAGGGCGCAGGCCACGTGGACGTTTACAACGCGGCGCGATACGCCCTCGGCACCGCAGGGATCAAGACGACTACGCCTGCGAGCTGGGACAACGTTCGCCCCCGGATCGCCGATGCATGGGCGACGGCGGCCCTGGTCTACGGTGAGCAGATTTCCGTAGGTCCGCCAGGGGGCCCCATCCCCGACACGAGTTGGTACGCCGGTTCGGTGCGCCCAGGTAGTTCGACGAGCGCGGTGTTCACAACGACCGCGGCGGCCGGGACGGCGTCCGGTTCGATTTCCGCCGTGTGGCACACCCGCATCGCTTCGTTGGAGTTCAACAACACAACGACCGACCTCGGTCCGGGGTGGGTCGGAGGCTTCGGCGGGTTCGGCTATCTCTGGCCGCTGCCGACACCCATTCCCGCCGGGGCGGACCTGATGGTCGTTCGCAGTGTCATGCCGTACGATTTCTTCGATCCAGACGGAAACTTCGCCCGGGACAATCGAACCCACATCGTCGTCCTGGACTGGGTCGACGCGAACGGTGACACGGTCATCGACCAGAACGAGACCCGCGTGTTCAACTGGGGCGCTGACGCGGGCACGACCTCTGAGGCCCGCGTGGGGATGCCAGCCGGTCGATTCGCAGGCGTTCCCGTGATGTGGCTGAGCCAAGTTCCCTTTGCGGGCGTGTTTGTCCCGATGGAGTTCGTCATCCAAGTGGAGTTCTACGATCGCGTTGCATGGCCGTGGATCACGACGCCCGCCACGTTCGCCACCACATCGCCTGCCGTGTGGACGGCCACCCTCGCCGTGCCCGCAAACGCGGACCCAGGGCTCTATGAAGGCCAGATTCTCGTCACGCCGACGGGCGGTAACACCAACGCGATTCCCGTATCCGTAATCGTGCCGCGAGTTATCGACGCTTCGACCATCTCCGCGTCGTTGACTTCACCGGGATCGACCCAGATTTACGACTCTTCGAGCGTCAACGGCTACTTCGACTGGAGCTGGCGCTACGAAGCCGGCGACTGGAAGGAGTGGTTCATCGACGTGGTCGACCCGAACGTAGTTTCGATGCTCGTGAACGTCGCCTGGACAGGGAGCCGCACGGACGTGGATGTGTTTTCCATCCTGCCGAACGGGATGTTCGGAGACTCGTCCGAAAGCCCGCACTTGGGCTCGGGCACGTTCCTCTGGGACACCCGCACGGGGACCACGGCCGACTGGGTCCAGATCAACACGTGGTCGGGACTCGACGCGCCCGCGCCAGGCCTGTACACGATTCTCCTTCACAACGTGCTCCTCGAAGGCCTCGGCACCGCCGTGCCGGAGCCCCTGTCGGGAACGGTGGACGTGGCGAAGCTCACGCCGCGGGGGCCGCTGACGGTTGTCACGCAGCCCGGCGAGGTCCTGATTTTGCCGTTCAACCTGTCGACGGGTTTCGACCTCACGAACGTCTCCTTCGGAGCCCCCCCATTCGGGTTCCCCACATCGACCACGCCCGGCTTCGACCCGCTTGTGGCGGCGGGTGAGAGCGTGCTCTACACGGCGACGGTCTACGTCCCTGCGGAGACAGCAGACGGGACCTACGTGACCTACTTCGTCCTCTTCGCCAACGAGTTTCCGATGGATCCGCCCGTTCTCGTGCGCGTCAACATCATCGTCGACTCCACAAACCCGGGCGTCTCGATCCTCGCGCCGAGTGCGAACGCCCACGTTGCGGGCACCGCGACTCTCCAGGCGGCCGTGGCGGACGGGAACAACGTTGCTTCCGTCACCTTTACTGCGGGCGCGGCCGCGGGCGCGATGACCCGAGACCCGGTCACTGGCCTCTGGACCGCGACGTGGGTCACGACGGGCACAACGGACGGCTCCGCGACGGTGGCAGTCACGGCGACGGACACTGCGGGCAACATCGCCACGTCGTCCCGAGGCGTTACCGTGGACAACACCGCGCCCTCGGCGACGTTCTCGGCCCCCGCCGCGAACACCTGGGTCCACGGGACGGTCACCGCGTCGTTCACGGCCTCTGACGCCAACCTGGAAACGGCGACCCTGACGTACGGAGGGACGACCGTCGTCGTCACCGGCGCGTCGACCGCACCCGTCGATACCGAAGCGCTCGCGGATGGGGCCCAGACGTTGACCCTAGCCGTGGTGGACAAAGCGGGCAACTTGCGGACTGCGACGCTCAGCGTAAACGTCGATAATACGTCCCCCACAGCTGTCCTGACCTCACCCAAGGCTGCGGCCCATCTCCGGGGCTCCGTGGACGCCTCGTTCGTTGCGACCGACGCCAACGTCGACACCGCGACCCTGACAATCGGGACTCTGTCAATCGACGTGGAGGGCAAGACAACGCAGACGATCAACACCGCCTCGATCGCGGACGGTACCTACACGATGACCCTCACCGTGACTGATATCGCCGCGAACACGGCCACATCCTCGGCGTCCGTGACCGTCGACAACACGGCCCCGACTGTGACGATTTCCTCGCCGGCGGCAAACGCGAACCTCCGCGGGGCGACTACGATCACCTGGGCCGTGACCGAGGCAAACCCTGACCAAGTGTGGCTGATCATCGACGGCGAGCAGCGGGACGTGACCGCACAGACGTCGTACGCGTGGGACACCTCCTCGGTCGGCGACGGCGCCCACACGGTCGTCGTCCAAGCGGTCGACAAGGCCGGTAATGTCGGGACATCCACCGCGACGGTGACGACGGATAACGTGGCGAGCGCCGTCAGCACGGGCTTCACGAACGGGCTGCTGATCGGCCTCGTCGCCGCAGCGGTCGGCGGCCTCCTGATCGGGTGGTTCATCGGGCGCCGCCGGAAGAAGGAGGAGCAGCCGTCCCTCAAGACGCCGCCGCGTCCGACGGAGGAAGAGGAACTCTAGTTCGTCCCGACCTTGAGGACCCCGGGAGTCGCATCCGACTGGCGGACGCCCTGCACCGATCGTTCAGGTGTACAGCGTCTTTGTCGCGGGCCCGCCGCGGTTCCGCTCGTCCCAGTATGGGCGGGTCGTGATGTACCGGAGCTTCGCCTCGAATAGATCCTCATAGAAGGCGTTCTCGTCCGCGTGCATCTTCGAGAGGATCTTGCTCGCCGTCTGCGGGCCAATTCCGTAGACGGATTGGGCGACGACCGCTTTCCTTCCGTAGACCGCCACAAGGTCCGCGGTCTGTCGGACGCGGGCGAGGACCTTTTGCTCGTCCTCGGAAAGGTCGAGCTTCATTATTTTCTTTCCGAGGGCGTCCCGCACCGCCCACGCGGACCACGACAGCACCCCGAGCAGGTTCGACCCGCACTTCGGGCAGACGGGTTTCTCTGAGAGTCCTGAGATCCGCTGGGCTTCGTGGAATGTGGTGCACTGGAAGCAGAGTAGGTTTACGGACTCAGCGTTCAGCGCCAGTCGCATCCGCTCGAGGTTCGCCTCCCGCTCCGCCTCGGGGGAGAACAGTTCGGGGGCCTCGACGAACCGACGCAGAATGTGGTACCCGAGGGGCGTCGGCCGGTCGATCGACTTGAACGTCTCCACGCGGATCTCTTCCGTACCGATCTTCCGGAACACCTCTCGCACCGCGTCGTAGTCCGTGTGGAGGAGCATCGCCTCCCGGAGGCCCTCCTCGCGAATCGGCGTCTTTCGGAACCGAAGCTCGATCGAGTTAAATTCATCCGCGGCGACCATGAGGCCCCGCTTCATCGCGCCCATCCGCTCTGCGATGAACTTCATGTAGTATCCGATCGGGAGGTGCTCCTCCGTGAGGATGTTCAGGGATCGCTCGAGCTCCGTCTCGTCAATGCGGAATAGGTCGTTCGCGATCTCTTTGAGGTCAAGGTCCTTCGTGTCGACGACGAGCTCGAGGAGGATCCGGTGGGCCGTCGCCCACCAGAACCGCACGAGGGCCTTCCGAGCGAGGAGTTCCTCGAGGAGATCCCCGAGGGTCTCGTTCACGATCTCTCCAAAACCCGCGTGGACGATCAGGAATCGGTCGAACCCCTCGACGAGGATGAGTCGGTCCGAGGGCACGGGCGCTCCCGTATTCCTGTGCTCCACGATCTCGTCGACGAGCCGCTTCACGCCGGTCCGGTTCACGGGCCACGCCCGCTCGAGCTCCGCCGCGACGACCTCGGGAGATGCACGGTCGAGCCGCTCGTCGATTTCCCGCCGGAGCCGGCTCGTCCGGAGGGCGAGCGGGAAGTGAACGGGAATCATCTCTCCGTCCCACCCGGGCAGCGCCGCGGTCGGGTCCGTCACGGCGGTGACGTAGATCGTCCCGTCCTCGCCGATCTTCTGAATCTTCCAAGTCCGTCCCCGGACGATGAAGTTGTACCCTTGGCGGGCGCGGACCATCATGAACTCCTCGCCGAGGATCCCGACGGGCTGCTGGGTCGCGAGGTCGATCGCGACGTACCTCCGCTCGTCGCGGATCGTGGAGAGGTTCTCGAAGTAGTATCGCCGCGTCCGACTCGTCACCGCGAGCTCCTCATCCTGCTTCCTCAGCAGCCGGAGGGAGACGAGGAATTCGAGGACGCGGTCGAACGCGTCCTGCGGCAGGTCCGCGTAAGGCTCCGCACGGATCACGATGTCCTGGATTGTCTCGACGCTCGTGCGGCCGCCGGCATCGAGTACGCATCCGACGATCTGGTGTGCGAGCACGTCGCGCGCATGGCGGTGCACCCGCAGCGGCTCGAGGCTCCGTGCCCTCGCGGCCTCGATCGCGGCGACCGTCTCCGCCGTGTCATCGCTCGAGACGGTCACGACGACGCCCTTCGACACGCGGTCGAGGGAGTGGCCTGCGCGGCCGACCCGCTGGATCAGGCTCGTGACTTGCCGTGGGGACATGTACTGGAGGGCGAGGTCCACGGACCCGATGTCGATCCCCAGCTCGAGGGTCGACGTGCAGACGAGCCCCCGCAAACGGCCGTCCTTGAACTCTCGCTCGACCCGCTCCCGTTCCACGCGTGGAAGCCAACCGTGGTGGACTCCGACATCCTGTGCGATCATCGACAGCCGGTGCCCGACGAGCTCCGCGACGTTGCGGGAGTTCACGAACACGAGGGTCGACCGGTGCTCCTCGATGAGGTCCCGCATCAGGTTCATCGATGCGGCGGCCTCCGGGGAGACGTACAGGTCCCGCGCGGTCTCGAAGTCCTCGTCGTTCGGCTTCGGCCACTCCACGCGGAACTCCATCGCCTTCTCCACAGGCGCCTCGAGGATCTCGAGAGGACGGGAGCCACCGAGGAAGCGTGCGACGATCGACGGGTCGCCAACGGTCGCCGACAAGCCGATCCGTTGGAAGGGCTTGGTCGTGATTTCCCGCAGCCGCTCGAGCGCGACCATCAGCTGCACGCCCCGACGGTCCCGGACGAGTTGGTGGACCTCGTCGACGATGACGTGCTGCACGTGCCGGAGATGGCGTCGCATCACCGCCCCGGGGAGGATCGCTTGGAGCGACTCCGGCGTGGTGATGAGGACGTCAGGCGGCTTTGCGGACTGTCGCCTTCGGTCTCGCTGAGGCGTATCGCCATGGCGGGTCTCGACGGTGAGCCCGAGCCCGTGGCACATTCCCTCGAGCCGACCCTGCATGTCCCGGTTCAGGGCCCGCAGCGGTGTGACGTAGAGGAGCCCGATGCCGTTGCGCTCCGCGTGCGCGAGACGGTCGAGGATGGGGAGGAGTACGGCCTCCGTTTTCCCGCTCCCCGTCGGCGCGATCAAGAGGACGTCCAACCCCGCCTGGACCTTCGGAATCGCAAGGATCTGCGGCGGCGTCGGCGCCGTGAACCGCATCGACTCCAACAGGGACCGCGCACGGTCCGAGAGGAGTGAGAAGGGATGTGGTGGTGGATCAGCGCCCATGGGAACGGAAGGACCGGAGTCCGGCTAGATAAAGTTCGCCGCGGGTCCCCGGAAAGTGGCCCGGCTTTTAGGGCTGATCTTCTAGGCGCCGGAGTGCATCGTCCCTTCAGGGCGGGACGTCTGCGCCCGATAGACAGCCGCCGATCGACGCGCCCCTCGACTCGTCTCTCGATCGGTAGCCGAGCGAACGGCAAAATGCTTACGCAGTACGGGCCTTGAAGCCGCAATGGCGGACTCCCTCGGCACGTACCTGAACGAGGAATTCCCCGCGATCACGACGGAGTCGCGAGTTCTCCGTTTGCTCGCGTACGACGCGGTCGCGGGGCATCAGCGGAGCCTCGACCCGCGGGCGGTGGCCACGGACCTGTCGGACGAGGACGTGATCGCCCGCCTCCACGAGCCCCGCGCCTTCGGTCTCTTTGCCCGCCGCGTGATGGACTCCCGGGTCTCGCGCGAAGTCAAGATCGCGGTCGCAGAGCGTGCGTTCGACTTGATCCCGCTCCCCGCATCAGAGTTCGACGCGTTCCCCGCCGCGGAGCGGACGCCGCTGGGCCTCCTCCGGCTCGCGCGCTTTCTACTGGAGAACGAGGCGTTTACCGTTCTCCCTCTCCTCCACCTCGTCTACGCGGCGTTCCTTGACCTCTCCATCATCCGCGTTGCAGACCGGGAGACGCGGAGCTGGGTCCTCATGGCAATTGTCGCCCGGGAAGAGCTGCCACAGACAATGCGGCTGCTCCTCGCGTTCCAGTTCCTTGCGGCCATGCCGCCGCGTGATGCAGGCGCGGCCCTCGAAGCGATTTTCCGCGGACGTTTCGTCGATGCAGGAACGAGGACAAGCCTCGCGACGATCGCGAGCGCCTCCGATGGCGGGCGCGCGTGGTTCGCGGGCACGGCGGTCCAGGAGGGACTCCTCCCGCCATCAACGGATTCAAAGGCCTCCGAGATCGAGTTTGAGGCCCGCGTCCCCGCGATTCCGGAATCGGTCCGGGCGCGGGCGGCGAGATGGCTCGCAAAGCATGCAGAGAAGGGCGCGGGAGCGTGATTAGGCGAACCCGCCAAACTCGCCGGCGAGGTGCTTCTCACTGGGAAGTCGCTCCTCCGCGAGGCGCAGGCAGTCGTCGACGATCTCGTCCAGGCGGTCCGAGGCGAGGTGTGGCAGCGGGCTCGTGCCGAGCTCGATGTCGATTGCCTCCGACTCTCTCGGATACCGGCTCACGAGATTGAGGAAAGCCATTGTCGCCGCGATGCCACGAGGCACTGCCTCCGCGAGAGATCGCTCGATTTTCAGGAGGTCCTCGGTGAACGAGTCCGGACCCGGCGGTCGATTCTCAATCCGTTCCTGCACGAAACTTGTTCGAGCGATGACCTGTGTCATGATGTTTCTCGGGAAGCGAGGCCGGCCCAGACCGTAGCACCGCTTTGTATTTTGCCGTAGGCAAGTTCGACAAAGCGCGAACTTCTTCGTTGAAAGCCGATGGTCGTTATCACGAGCCCGCCGTGGGGAAACCGAAATCAACCCCCGCGGCGTGCGTCGCGCAGGTGTACCGATGGCGGTGGAATCGCGGCGCGTGGCATTGGTGACAGGATGCTCGAGCGGAATCGGCGAGGCGACAGCCCTCGTCCTCGCCTCCCGCGGATTCCGCGTCTACGCGGGCGGGCGGACGCTGGATGGCGTCCAGCATCTCAGAGGAAAGGCGCCGGGCCTCGAACCGATCGAGCTCGACGTTCGCTCGGACGCGTCGATCGAGACCGCCGTTTCCCGGGTTGTCCATGAGGCGGGGCGTATCGACGTCCTCGTGAACAACGCGGGCGTCGGAATCTTTGGCGCCGCGGAGGATCTCGATCGCGACGCATGGCGGAAGCAGTTCGAGGTGAACCTGTTCGGTGCCGCCGTGCTGACCCGCGCCGTGCTTCCGATCATGCGGGCCCAGCGGGACGGATACATCGTGAATGTGAGTTCCGTGGCGGGTCGCGTCTCCGTGCCGCTGATGGGAGCATACTGCGCATCGAAGTTCGCGCTCGAGGCGTTCAGCGACGCGGTCCGCGTCGAATGTCGCCCGTTCGGTGTGAAGGTCGTCGTCGTGGAACCCGGCTCGACTCACACCCGGTTCCAGGAGCGCGCGCTCGCCGAGAGCAAGTCCGTAATCAGCCGGCCCTTGTCGGTCTTCGCCACGGTGTACGAACGCGCGTTCCGCCAGTATACCGTGCCGACGTTCGGCGCGACGGCCCACGAGGTCGCGCGTCGGATCGCGCGCGTCATCACGAAGCGGCGCCCCGCGGCGCGCTACCGCGTGAAGTGGAGATCGGAAGAGCG
>Ga0209108_10001696_pt1 | contig 12798 bp, 11 predicted proteins | sample Rifsed10ft1_FD_184003 | JGI IMG/M metagenome (GOLD analysis project Ga0209108, IMG submission 184003) | Soil microbial communities from Rifle, Colorado, USA - sediment 10ft 1 (version 2) | ecosystem: Environmental > Terrestrial > Deep subsurface > Rock core/Sediment | place: Rifle, Colorado...
GATGATCAACACCCCGCCGCCGGTGACGCCGTTCAACTGGCGCAACGATCCGGCGACGTTCCAGGGCTTCCCCGAGTTCTTCATGGCGCACGAGCTGGCGCACCAGTGGTTCGGCCAGGCGGTGGGGTGGAAGAACTACCACGAGCAGTGGCTGAGCGAGGGCTTCGCGCAGTACTTCGCCGCGCTCTTCGCGCGCGATCGCCGCGGCGAGGGGCTCTTCCGCGACATCCTCAGGCAGTTCCGGCGCTGGTCGATCGAAGACTCCGATCAGGGCCCCGTGTACCTCGGCTACCGCCTCGGGCACATTAAGGGCGAGACCCGCGTGTTCCGCGCGCTGGTCTACAACAAGGGCGCAGCGGTGCTGCACATGCTCCGCGGCCTGGTCGGCGACGAGGCGTTCTTCAAGGGCCTGCGCCGGTTCTACGCCGAGAACCGCTTCAAGAAGGCCGGCACCGACGACTTGCGCAAGGCCATGGAGGCCGAAAGCGGGCGCAAGCTCGAGCGCTTCTTCGAGCAATGGATTTACGACTCGATGATTCCCCGGATGCGGTTCGCCTCGTCGGTCGAGGGCCAGGAATTGATCGTGCGCTTCGAGCAGATCGGCGAGGTCTTCGACGTGCCGGTCCTGGTGACGGTGACCTACGCCGACGGCAAGACCGCCGAGCACCTCGTGGCGGTCACCGAGGCCTCGGTCGAGCGACGCTTCCCGCTGGCCCCGGCCGAGGGTTGGACGACGCTCGGCCTCGTCCTGTTGTTGAGCCTGACCCTGGCCTGGTCGATCGACGATGCGGCCTGGGTCATCGGTCCGCGGGGCCTGACCGACTTCCTGCCCTGGACGATCGCGCTCGGCGTCGGCTGGGGCTTCCTGAGCGCGAAGGTCGGCTGGAGGCGGCTGGTGGCCCACCTGCTCGGGGCGATCTTCGAGGATCCGATAGCGCCAGGGGATGTTGATGGTCTCGGCATAGAAGCCGAGCGTAGCGCCTTTGTACTCGCAAGCCGGGCCGCCGTTGGGAAGGACCTCAAACCATCCCCCACTCCAGCGGTCAAAGAAGGAGCTGCTCTGGGAGCCCCCGGCCGGCGCAAAGTGGCCTGGCTCGCGCAATGGGTTCGGCGCACGCCACAGGACATCCACATCCAGAGGCTTATAGAGGCACTGTACGATTTCGGCCCCCTTGTCAACAAGGACGACGAGTTGGAGCGTCTCGTTTTGCAAGATCAGAGCGCGGTAGCCATGCCAGGTAACTTGGTCCTGCACGCGGCAGCCCCAGTGACGATTAGGATCAGGGATCGAGAACATGCGGCCCTCTGCGCCTCAGACTTGATGACCGGGCCACCGACATTCGGGTGGAACGAAATTTGTGCACAACCATCCAAACCGTGCCCGGGATTGACATGCAACACGCTCGCCTAGACACCCAGATCCCATTCTGGATGTTCGCTAATCGGATGCGACGCGGTGGCTATCGTCGCGGTTAAGAGGGCATCCGGATGCTCTTGCAGCAGCGTGATCGGGTATTCGGCGGTAACAGGGCCGAACAGCGCTACCCGCAGCGCCGTCTGCTTCCACGCGCCCGTATCGCTGAACAACCGCACCTTCCTGGCGGACAGGCATTCCTTCACGCCGAGCGTCACCGACATGGGCGGGACAAATTGGTAAGCCGCGCCCAGGTTGCGCTGCGCCAACGCGATCACGGTATCCAGGTTGTTCTCCTGAATGCGCACAGTGGAGTTGCGCACGTCGTCCACAGTTAGGTGACTGAAGGAATGCCGCCTGGCCTGGTTATAGGCGATATGGCCGTCCTGCCCCCAGCCGCCATACGTGATGTCAATGGGAGCGGCCCAAATCTTTGCCTTGACCTCTTCCATATTGCCGGGGTTGAGCCAGTTGCGGTTCTCAAGGGGGACGGCCAAGGCAGGCTCAACCGGCTCGTAAAAATGGGTTTCCATGTAGCCGCGGAAGTTGAGCGGATGCCGGCGCGGGAGTTCGCGGCCCTGCCAATCGAGGCATTCATCCATGTGAAAGACCACCAGGCTTTTCAGACTCACCTTCTCCCGGTTCACCATCTCCGTAAACGGCTTGTACCAGCATGTTGGCCCGCAGGGAATAATGGCGCGGGTCACTTCCCCTCGCTGGTCGTGAGCCCCGATCTCATTCACCAATTCCCGCGCCATCCTCTGGCCCATCTCGTCCGAATCCCGGCAAATCCGCAGGGGGACTTTTCGTTTGGGATGATGCTCGAGTTCCGCATAGGGAACTTTGCACCATTCGAATAATTCTGTCAGGCTGATTTCGCTCATGGTTGACACTTCCAATCAGGCTCTGTTCACCCTCGAACTTGCCTATGTGCGATCACATCCCCCCAGCGCCTTTCCAGTCATCGGGAAATCTCCCCTCATTGACTTTGCCCAATCGGGCCGGGTTGTAGGTGTAGATGATCGTGCGCCGTGGCGCCTTGCTGCCGTTGCGGTCCGAAAAATGCAGCAAGTAGGGGTCAAAGACAATCATGTCGCCGGCGTTCAGCAGGACGGGCACGATCCTGCTCTTGTCCACGTACTCCGGTGCTACCTCTAACCGATTGCCTGCGTTGAACGGGAGAAGAGGCTTACCCAAGTGACTGGCCGGGATCACTTGCAGGCAGCCGTTGGTCAGATCGGCATCTTCGAGATAGACAAAGCACGTGATCAACTCGTCCGTGTGCGCCCGCCAGCAGCAACTCCAGTCCTGATGCCAGAGATACCGCGAGCCGCCGGGCAGCTTCAGGTTGAGCTTGTCCTCAAACAACTCGACCGGCTCGCCAAAGATGGCCGCCGCCGGCCCGACCACCTGCTCGTCAAAGGCCAGTTCGGCAAAGATCGGGCTTAAATCAATAATCGGCTCAAGCTTACGAATCACGTTTTGCATCCCCGTGCGTTCGTCCTCGGCCAGGTAGTTCACCTCCCATTGAATCCGCGCCGCATAGCGCTGAGGTTGTTGACCGAATAAGTTCGTCAGCCGGTCAGCCTCGGCCAGCAAGGGTGGGAGCCGGTGGGCCGGCAATACTCCCGAAATGATCAGGTAGCCCTCCCGTTGATAACGTTCCACGTCAACCAGAGTCCCAAGAGTGTTCATCTAGGTAAGTCTCCTTTCAGAATGGGTTTTCGCTCAGGCATTGTGGGAAGCAAAGCCTGGTCGGTCACCGGGGAGATGCCCCGGAGGGTGAGTTCTTCGGCAAAATGGCATGCGACCCAGTGTTGGCTGCCCACGTCGCGCAATGGGGGTCGTTCGACGGCGCAGATTGGCTGGGCATAGCGGCAGCGTGGGTGAAAGTAACAGCCGGTCGGCGGGTTGGCTGGGCTGGGCACTTCGCCGGGCAATTTCTGGGGCCGCCGGCGCTGCCGTGGGTCGGGCATGGGGATGGCAGACAACAGGGCCTCGGTGTAAGGGTGTTTCGGGTCCTGGAAGATTGCACCAGTGCTGGCCATCTCGACCACGTAGCCCACGTACATCACCGCGACCCGGTCCGAGATGTTCTCTACGACGGCCAGGTCGTGGGCAATGAACAAATACGTCAGGTCGAATTTCCGCTGCAGGTCAGCCAGCAGGTTGAGCACCTGGGCCTGGATGGAAACGTCCAGCGCAGAGACGGGTTCATCGCACACGACCAGTTTCGGGTTGAGCGACAGCGCGCGTGCGATGCCGATGCGCTGGCGCTGGCCGCCGCTGAAGGCGTGCGGATAGCGCGACCGGTAGTCGGGACTCAGCCCCACCACTTCCAAGAGTTCGGCGATGCGGTCCTGGCGCGCCGCCGCGCTCAACTTGCGGTTGATTACCAGCGGCTCGCCGACAATCTGTCCAACCGTCATGCGCGGGTCGAGCGAAGAAAACGGGTCCTGGAAGATGATCTGCATGTTCTGGCGGACCTTCGCCATCTGCTTCCGATTCAGGTTCGGGATGGACACTTTGCCCAGCGATGGGTCGTCGAACACAACGTCTCCCGCCGTCGGCTCGTACAGGCGGATGACGGTGCGCCCGGTGGTCGTCTTGCCGCAACCGCTCTCACCCACCAGTCCGAGGGTCTCGCCCTTCCGGACGTACAAGTCAATGCCATCCACCGCCTTGACGAGGCCGACGATCCGCCTCAGAAATCCGCCCTGAATCGGGAAATGTTTTTTCAGTCCCTTGACCTCGAGCAAGATGTCGCCGTGAGGTGCGTTCTCCGCCATGGCGTGGCCCTCAAGCGTAAAGATGACAACGGACGAAGTGCGAGTCCGCCGCGGACACCTGCGAGACTTCAGGCATGACGGTATCGCAGACGCCTTCGATGCACACCGGGCAGCGCGGATGGAAGGGACATCCGGATATGCGCGTGTACGGATCGGGGACGGTTCCCTTGATGGACTCGAGCTGGCCGCGCTGGCCGCCGCCCACGCGGGGGATGGAACGCAAGAGCGAGATGGTATAGGGATGCCTGGGGTTATAAAAAATTTCATCCACCGAAGCCTGCTCGACCACCTTGCCCAGGTACATCACAGCGACCTCGTCACACATCTGGGCCACGACGCCCATGTTGTGGGTGATGAACAGGATGGACATGCCGATCTCGGCTTGAAGCTGGCGCATCAGTTCTAGTATTTGGGCTTCGGTCGTCACGTCCAGGGCCGTAGTGGGTTCGTCGGCAATGAGCAGCACCGGGCGGCAGGAAAGCGCCATGGCGATCATGGCGCGCTGGCGCATGCCGCCGCTCAACTGGTGCGGGTAGGTGCCCAGGATGCGCTCGGGGTTGGGCATTTCCACCTTGCGCAGGATATCGAGCGCGCGGGCTTTTGTCTCGGTCTTATCCTGGCTGTGCAGCCGGACCGCTTCCATGACCTGGTCGCCGATGGTATAGCAAGGATTGAGCGACGTCATGGGCTCCTGAAAGATCATGCTGATGAGGTTACCGCGAATGGCGCGCATCTCGGGGCCGTAGCGGTCGTAGGCCAGCAGCTCCGCCGACGCGGCCTCAGCGCTCTCTTTGAACAGGATGCGGCCGGATTCGATCTCACCGCGGTGGGGGACGATCTGCAAGATGGACAAGCCAGTGACGCTCTTGCCGCAGCCACTTTCTCCCACCACACCCAGCACTTTGCCGCGCGGGATCTGCAGCGACACGCCATCCACGGCCTGTGAGATGCCCAGCAGCGTGCGGAAGCGCACCCGCAGGTCCTGAATGGAAACGATGTAGTCGGCCGAAGTTTCTTCCATTGGCTCGCTCAGCATCCGTCAACCGCCCGCGGCAGCCGGCCCGGCTTTAACCATAGGGGTCGGCGGCGTCGCGCAAGCCGTCGCCCAGAAAGCTGAAGCACAACACCGACAAGACAACGGCCACGCCTGGCAGCAGCAGCCAGGGATAGCGCAGAATGACTTGCACCTGTTGGGCTTCGCGGATGAGCACGCCCCAACTGACGGCCGGCGGCAGCATACCCAGGCCGAGAAAGCTCAGGGCGGTTTCGCCCAGGATGGTGCCGGGGATGGCCAGCGCGGCGACCACGATGATGTGGCTCAGCGAGTTGGGCGCCAGATGCGTCAGGATGATGCGCAGGTCGGAGGCCCCGGCGGCCTGCGCGGCGGCGGTGTAATCGGCGGCCCGATAACTCAGCACTTTTCCGCGCACCTGACGGGCCAGGCCAGTCCAACTGATGAACGAGAGGATAATGGTAATAAAGATGTAGCGCTGCGTCACCGGCAGATCGGGCGGCAGGATGGCGGTGAGGGCCGCCCACAGCGGAATCGTCGGAAAGGTTTGGATGAGCTCGATGGCGCGCTGCATCAGGTTGTCTATCCAGCCTCCGTAATAACCGGAGGCCGTGCCCAGGATCGAACCCAGGACGGTCGCGATGGCCACGCTGACCACACCGACCGTCAGCGACACCCGCCCGCCGTGCAGCACGCGCGCAAACACATCGCGCCCCTGCCGGTCGGCGCCCCACAGGAAGAATTTGGGCGTCTTTTCAGCCCCGGTGGGTGCTGCCACGCCGACCAGGTGAATATCCGCGGGGAACAGGCCCAGCAGCTTGTACGGGTAGCCGCGGACAAAAAAGCGCAGTGGCAGGGGGTGCTCGGTATCCAGCTCGAAAACGAACTCGAAATTGGCTGAATCGAGCCGGGAAATGAGCGGGGAAAACGCCAACCCCAGCCTGGTAACGCGAACGGGGGTCGGGGGCGCCCAGGGATACTCCGAGTCCAGTTCGTCGAAGGCGTTGGGCGCGACAAACTCGGCGAAGGCCACCGCCAGATACAGGGCGAGCAACATGAGGCTGCCAAACATCGATAGCCGGTTCTGCCTGAAACGCCGCCAGATCAGGCGCCACGGCGACACCTGCCCGACGTCGTCTTCACGCACGAGCGAGGCCGTGGAAGGCAAGGGTCTCAATGCTGTCCGGGTGGCCATGCGTTCCTTTCGCCGTGTGCGGCCCCTACTCCAACCGCACGCGTGGATCCACCACCGCCAACAACAGGTCGGCCAGCAGGTTACCGATCACCAGGGCCGCCGCGAGCACGACCAGGACGGTGATGGCCAGATACATGTCCTTCTGAAGCAGCGCATTGACGTAGAGCGGGCCGACGGTAGGCAGGTTGAGGACGATGGCCACAATCACCTCGCCCGAGATCAGCGCCGGCAGCACGCCCCCCAGCGCCATCACCAACGGGTGAAGCGCATTGCGCACGGCGTGCTTCCAGATCACGACAAACTCTCTCAGTCCCTTGGCGCGCGCCGTCTGGACGTAGGGCATGTTCAGCACGTCGAGCAGGTTGGCGCGCATGACGCGCGTCAGCCAGGCCGTGCTGCTGGCTGAGATCACCACCACGGGGATCCACAGGTGGCTGAGCAGGTCAACGAATTTGTCCCAGCTCCAGGGCGCGGTGACGTAGGCGGCCGAGAACAGCCCGCCAATGTCGGCGTTCAGGTGGCGCACGGCAAATACCAGCAGCACCAACGCCAGCAGGAAATCGGGGATGGCGATGCCGGCGAACTGAAAGATGGTGACGACGTAATCGGGCAGCGTGTAGCGGTGGGTGGCCGAATACACCCCGATGGGAATGGCCACCAGCCAGGCAAAGAGCAAGGTGCTGCCCGAGAGCAGGAAGGAGTAGGCCAGCCGTCCCCAGATTAATTCGCCCACCGGCCGGTGGTACTCAAATGAGTCGCCGAAATCGCCGTGCGCCACGCCCGAAATCCATTTCCAATACTTGCTGTAAATAGGATCATTGACGCCGTAGCGGGTCTCCAGCGTCTTGATCTGCTCCGCGTTCAATACGCCTCCGAAGCTCTGCAGGCGCTGCAATTCCAGGTCGAGGTAAGAACCGGGGGTCAGCTCGATCAGCGCAAACCCGACGAGGGAAATTAGGACCAGCGTGATCAACATAGACGCCAGCCGCCGACCCACAAAGCTAAACATTTCCCGCGTCTCCTCTTGCGCGCGCGATGGCGATATTGTGGGGTTCGCGTGCGCCACCCGTTGGCGGCTGCAAGCCCCAGGCCCTCAGGGGGCAAGGGAAAGTGGCTTTCTCCCTTGCCCCAGGTTTCAGGCCCAGCTAGACGTGGTCTTCTGGGACGTCGAAATACCACGATTCGGGATCATAGGTCGCCGGTGAGGGACACTGCCAGGGGCCGGTCAGACCACCCGCTGCATAGCGGTCCAGGTCCTCGCGCGTGGGCACGTTCAGCAGCCCGTCTTTGACGAGAGTGATGCTCGGCAGGTTGTAAACGACCCCATAGAAGAAGGGTCCCTGCTCAATATGAAGCTTGATCATCTTCCAAACCAGTTGATGCCGTTTCATCGCCTCCGGTTCGACCTTGGCCTGGTCTAAGAGCATCTGAAGCTGCTCGACCACCCCGCCGGGTTCAGGCTCGCGCCACGGTGGATTGCGCTCCCACGGGTCTTTGTCCTGGTCCACATTTTCCTGGTCCGTTCCCCGCAGCGCATTCCACTGCCCCTGCAAGGGCGCCCAGCCGAGGAAGTTGTTCACCGGAACCATCATCACCGGGTACAGCAGGATACTGATGGCGTCGTCCACACTGGTGTTGGCATAGCTCATGCCCTGGCCGGATGAGAAGTTCACCACGAAGCTATCGGGGGCGACCGGATTGGCACGGGCCTTGATGCCGACGGCGCTCCAATCGCGGGCGATCATCTCGTTGCGGATCACGTATTCACCGCCCGGCGCCGCACTGCCGTCGAAGTCAATCGTGATTTCCAGCTCCTGGCCATCCGGGAACTCGCGAAAGCCATCGCCGTCCACGTCCTTGAGGCCCAGTTCGTCGAGCAGGCTGTTGGCCAGGTCGGTGTCGTACGTCACCGCGCTGTCGCGCCATTGCTTGAAGTAACTCTTCGCCTCGTCGTTGACGTTGAACTCGATAATGGATGAACCATCGGTGCCGGTCGTCAGTTCGCCGTTGCCCAGGTAGATGACCTTGCGGGCTTCTTCGCGGTTGAGTGCGTGCGACAGCGCCTTGCGGAATTGGGGCTGGGCGAACAGGTTGCGGTAGGCCTCTTCTTTGTAGTCCAGGCTCAACCAACACGACGCGCCCGTGCCCGTGCCTTGGTTCCACAGGCGCACGTCCACCTTGGACCGGCTGTACTCGTCGCGCAGGGTGGGAATATCGGCCAGCGAGAACGGGCTCCATTGCGAGAAATCCACCTTGCCTTCCAGGATCGACAGCTTTTCGGTTTCGCCGTTTTGGTAGTTGGTATTCACGAAGCCGTCCATGTAGGGCAGTTGGTTGCCCTGGGCGTCTACGCAATAGTAGTAGGGATTCCGCTCCCACACCACGCGCTGGCCCTGCTCGTAGGCCATCAGCCGCCAGCCCGTCATGGTGGGCAGGTCGGGGTTGCCGCCGCTAAAGGACTTTTCGTCGTGGGCTGCGAAATCGGTGTATTGGGCGTTGTACTTGGGATGGAATTGCTTGAGGTAGTGCTTGGGCGCGGTCCAATAATCCGATCCAAACAGCCATTTGACCCAGCTGGCAATCTTGGCAAAGGTCAACGGGGACGGCACGTCAAACTTCATCCTGATCGTCTGAGCATCTACAGCGGTCAACTCCGCGACTGTGCCGGTGCCGGATTTCAGCGAGTCGGGCGCGACTTCTGGGTGATCCGGGTTGAGCACCATGTCTTCCCACCAGTACATCACATCCTCGGTCGTGACGGGTTCTCCATCCGACCATCGCAGGCCCTCCCGGAAATGCAGCGTGAACTCCGTGGCATCGGCATTCATCTCCCAGCTATCGGCGGTGCCCGCGCCGATTTCCAGGCCATCTTTGAGCCAGCGTAGTGGAGAATTTCCATACGCGCTTTCAATGGGAAAGTGGGTCAGGCCCCATTCGTAACTGGTAGCCCATTGCATGATGCCGCCGTACTTGCCGGGCGTCAGCCAACCGTGGTTGACCACCAACGGATTCTTCGGCAGGCGCTGATCTACAGGGGGCAGTTGTCCTTCGGCGACCAGCTTGGCGAGCATGGGGGCCTCTTTGTACTTGCTCACGGCAGTGGCGATGGTGGCCGCTGGTACCGCCGTCGCCACAGGCGGGGCGGTCGGGACGGCGGTTGGGGCGGCGGTTGAGGTCACCTTCGGCCCGCAGGCGGCCAGGGCGGCGCTGCCCGCGGCCATCGCCGAGAGCCGCAGGAACTCACGCCGGGAGAGTTTTGCTCTTGTGTTCATGTCTTCCTCCGTAGGGATTGTGTCTCGAGGGTCTAGCCTGAGCTAGACCACACGGCACTGCTTGATCTCTGTGAGCGTCTTCACCGATTCCGATTCATGCGATAGATCACCTCCTTCAGCCTGGGCCGCTCTTCAGCCCATGTGCCTGTGGAGACCGCTCAAGTCACGGTCGGTGGCGAACCACAACTCGTTCGGGATGTCGAAGGTGTAGAATGAATAATTCGCCATGGCCAGCCAGTAATCGTATTCTTCCGGGCTGGCCCCCTGATAGATCAGAACGATCTGCCAGCGATCCACGTACAACAACCATTGTCTCCGCTTACGGAGCATCCCCATCTCACGGAACGTGTGGACACGCTCAAATTTGATGAGGTTACCCATCACGGCTTCGGTTGAAGTCTGGAGGCTGCATCCCTCGCCGAGTTGGGCCAGGCCCTCATCCAACCCGGCGCGCAGCTCGGGCAGATCTTCGGCCACGACCGCCTCGCGCAGTTTGACCTTCCAGACCGAGAACCAGGTGGCCTGGGCCTCGGCCTCCGGCGACAACATGATCCCCTCGCGCTCCTCGGAGAGACGGAAAACCGCCCAGTCGGTGGGATAATGAAGCTGGTAAACCCCATCGGGATCACGGTAGATTCTGATTCCATGAAAGCGAGGCGGCGGTCGCTTGGACATCGAGACCTTTTACTTGAGGATGCGATTTGAACTCATGGAGTGTCACGCCCGGACCAAAAGCCTTGACGGTGCTCGTCCAACTGCTTGACCTTGGCGACCTTGGGCGCCGACCGTCCCCCCTGGAATTCTGAGGCCAGCCAGTGCTCTACCAGCGAACGGGCCAGCGCAGGCCCGACAATCTGAGCACCCATCGTCAGCACTTGCGCGTCGTTGCTCTTGCGCGCGCGCTCGGCGGAATACGGATCGTGGCAACAAGCCGCCCGGACGCCCGGCACTTTATTGGCGACCATCGCCATGCCGATGCCTGTGCCGCAGATCAGAATGCCGCGCTGAAACTCGCCGCTGGCGATCCGTTGCGCTAAGACGATGGCAATGTCGGGGTAATCCACAGGTTCGCTGGCGCTGTGATGGCCTGCATCCAAGACGGTATGGCCCAACTCGTTCAGGTACACCTTCAAGTCTTCCTTGAGCGCGTGACCGAAGTGGTCGCTGCCGATGATGATCTCCATCTGCGTCATCCTTTCCGCGCAGGCCTCTAAGCCGCAATCGTCTGGCAGCGGATTTCACGCGGCTTGGGACCGTCTAGTTCCACGAGCAGAATGTGCTGGTATGTCCCCAAATTAGGCTTGCCGGACTCGATGGCTACAAGCAACCGGCTGCCGCCGAAGGCGCTGAGGATGTGCGCTTCGGCATTCGGGTTGTTGTTCCGGTTGTGGGTAAAGGGTCGGCAGTCCGCCAGCCAGCCTTCGGCGGCATGGATCAGGTCGTGGCGCAATTCGTCGTCGTCCTCGCACAACAGCAAGGCCACCGTGGTGTGCGGGGTGTAGACTAGAGCCAGTCCATCCAGCGCGCCGCCGATCATCTCCACCACCTCGCGGGTCACGTTGACGACCTCGGTGTGCCGCTGGGTTTGGATCCGCATGGTTTTGATCATGTCACTGTATCCACGAGTTCAGTTGCGTGTTCCAGATAAGCCTTCACCCGCGTCAGGAAGCGCGCGCCCTGAACGCCGTCCAGCGCGCGGTGATCCACCGAAAGAACCAGCGTGCACATCGGGCGAACCATCGGTTGCCCGTTGACCGAGACGACGCGCTCGGCGACGCGACCCATTGCCAGGATCATCGGGTCGGGCATGTCAATGATGGCCGCAAATGCATCCACGCCGTACATGCCGAGGTTGGATACGACGAGGCTCTTGTGCGGCCCGGAAGTCAACAGCAACCGGCCCGCCCGGGCTTGCTCGGCCAGGCGGCGAACCTCGGAAGAAATTTCACGGAGACTCAATCGATCGCATTCCACTAACACTGGCACGAGCAGCCCATCGTCCACGCTCACGGCGATGCCAATATCAATCGTTGTGCGCCGGGTCAGGCCCACGTCGGTGTACGCCACATTCACTTCCGGCAGATTGCTCACAGCCAACGCACACGCCCGCACCATCAAGTCCGTGTAGGTCGGCGCGCGTTCCCAGCCCAATTGCTCGCGGCAGTAAAACCGCAGGCGTTGCGCCTCAGTCATGTCCGCATCAACCATCAGATAAAAATGCGGCACCGTTTGCTGGCTGGCCTGTGTACGAATGGCGATGGCGCGCCGCAACTTTGAGTTCGCCGGCTGCGCCATCGGAACCGGATCGCGCGCGACGGGCTCAGCCTGCGCTGTGGCGGCCCGCTGGACATCCTCGGCGGTGATCAATCCACCTACACCCTTGCCGACCACCGTTGTGAGGTCTATTCCCAACTCCTTTGCCAAGCGACGTGCCTTGGGCGAGGCCAGAGCGGATCGGGCGTTGGTCCCAGTAGGGGCGGCGCGCCGGGCAAGCGGAGCGGGGTTGGCGGCCAACGCCGCAGGTCCCTGAAACGCGTTTGGGCTGCCGATCGGCTGTGTCGCGGCCAGCTCCTCCGTCGTCGCCAGCAACGCAACGGCTTGTTGTGGCACGACAGCGCTTCCGGCGGGCACCAGGATTCTTGAGACGGCGCCATCGCAAAAGGCTTCTACCTCCACGACCGCTTTGTCCGTGTCCACCTCAAATAAGGTCTCACCCTGCCGAACCGGATCACCTTCCCGCTTAAACCAGTGAAGCAGGATGATCTCGGCGACGGCCTCGCCAACTTGCGGCACCACAATCTCAACCGGCATTCTGACGCCTCAGGCCCTCACCAATTCGAGGATCGCCTCGCGGATCGCGGGCTCATCCGGGATCACACTTGCTTCCAGCACAGGCGAAAAAGGAATCGGCACATTGGGCGTTGCCAGTCGTCGAATCGGCCCATCGAGATAGCCAATCGCTTTCGACGCCACTTCGGCAGCCACCTGCGCGCCCCAGCCTCCGCGCTCGTGGGTTTCCTCGACGATCAACAGCCGCCCCGTTTTCTGCACCGACTGGATGATGGTATCGGTGTCGAGCGGGATCAGACAGCGCGGGTCAACCACCTCGACGCTGA
>Ga0209108_10001698_pt1 | contig 12782 bp, 16 predicted proteins | sample Rifsed10ft1_FD_184003 | JGI IMG/M metagenome (GOLD analysis project Ga0209108, IMG submission 184003) | Soil microbial communities from Rifle, Colorado, USA - sediment 10ft 1 (version 2) | ecosystem: Environmental > Terrestrial > Deep subsurface > Rock core/Sediment | place: Rifle, Colorado...
CCAGCGGGCGATCTGGTTCATCTGGTTTATCCGGTTTGTTTCGTTTGTCTGGTTAGGCTAGTTAACCAAACAAACCAAATAGACCAAACAAACCAAAAAACGCTCTGCTTATGTTCTCATGTGGATAATGTCGGCCACGCGCAGGTGGATGATCTCCGGAGTTCCCGAGCCTGGTTGGGTTGTCTGTGGTCGTACGCGCAAGGATCCATCCTGGCCGATTCCCTCCGCAAGCCCCACGACTACGTCTCCATTGGCCAACGTCGCTTGTACCTTGTGGCCGATGGTCGAGCACCGTTGGTAATAGGCCAACGCGATCCGATTCGTTCCATGAAGGACCAATTCATCGAGGCACTGTTCGAGTTCGAGGAGCAGCTGCGCGAGCAGTCTGTTCCGGTCGACGACGATCTTCCGTTCCTGCCAGATCGACGTGGCTGAGTCGCGAAGGTCAACGGGCCAGTCATCGTGGTCAACGTTGACGTTGATGCCGATTCCGATGATCTGGAAAGGGTCTGATCGTGTTCCTGTGCCGCTTTCACAGAGGATCCCACCGACTTTTCGTTCCGAGATCAAGAGATCGTTGGGCCATTTCACGGAGACGTGGGTGGATGAGACCTGTTCGATGGCTTCGGCTGCGGCCAGCGCAGAGATGAGCGGCAACCAGGAGAGCCATTCCGTAAGGCGTTCCGGTGGGCGCATCACCCTGAGGATGATGGAACAGTAGAGATTGGCGCCGGGCGGAGAAAACCAGGATCTGGAGAGGCGCCCGCGTCCGGCGGTCTGGCTGTCGGCGACGACCACCGTGCCATGCTCCACTTCGGCCTGTGCAAGCTGAGCGGCTTCGCGGTTCGTTGAAGGGAGGCAGTCGAACAATTCGATGCGGCGCCCCAGCCATGCGGTCGACAAGGTGCTGTGGATCGTGTCTCTGGTGAGTGGTGGCGAGGGTTGCACTGGTTACCTAGCAGAATGCTGAAAAAGTCGCTTGCCTAGGAAGGCCGTTATTCGTGAAACGTGAGACGTGAAACGTATCACGAAGATCACCGTATCTCGTCCGGGCCACAAGCTATAAGCCATACCTCCCACGAACTACGTTTCACGTTTCACCTTTCACAAACGACCGTGCCGGCGTGGTTCGAGTACGAGACTGAGTGTTGCAGCCGGGGCTGAATGGGTGAGGGCTCCGATGGAGATGCGGTCTGGGCCGGCTGCCGCCATCGCGCGAATGTTCTTCAATGTGATTCCTCCGGACACTTCTACCAGTGCTCGCCCCTTGATCAGCCGGATGGCTTGACGGACAGTTGCCGGGTTCATGTTATCCAGCAGAATGATGTCGGCGCGCCCTACAAGGGCCTGCCGCACAGCTGCCAACGATTCCACTTCCACGACAATATTCATGCTACGAGGGGCCTTGGCTTTCGCCTTGCGGCAGGCAGTTTGGACGGGCATTGTCGTTTGGTTTAGGAGGGCCAGATGATTGTCCTTGATGAGAACGCCGTCACTCAGCGACCGGCGGTGATTGGTGCCCCCGCCGAGGAGGACCGCCCATTTCTGAAGTGCACGTATACCCGGGATCGTCTTTCTCGTGTCCAGGATGGTCACGGGGTACCCACGAACTGCATCGCAGAACCGACGCGTCAAGGTGGCGATACCGGAGAGGTGTTGGAGAAAGTTTAGTGCAACTCGTTCGGCCTTCAGAATGGATCGCCCATCGCCCTCGATCTGCAGGAGACAATCTCCCTCGTTTGCATGTTCCCCATCTTGGCGGTGGATGGACAAGACGAGAGACGCATCCACTGCCTGAAAGGTTCGCACGGCTGCGGCAAGACCGGCGACCACCAGCGATTGTTGGGCGACAATGCGCGCAATCGCTGGTACCGGAGAGGGAAAGAGTGCGGCCGTCGTGACGTCGCCGAGGAAGAGGTCTTCTTGGAGTGCCAGTCGAATGGCGCGCCGTATGTCGGCAACCGGGGGCCTGACCATCGGTTATGTTCCCAGCATGGCGCGCAATTGATGCTCACTGTCGGTAAGCATGGCTTGATCTCGGCGCAGGCTTGTCAGGCGATCCTGGTGATCGGTAATGACCTCAGGCGGGGCTTTAGCGGCAAATTCCTGATTGCCCAGTTTCCCCTCCAGCCGCTCGATCTCTTTGGTCTGCTCGGATTGCTGCTTGATGATACGATCCAACGCTTTGTTGAGATCGACGTCGCCGGCCACCGCAATGCCGAGGGATAAGCCATCCGTCACCAATCGGAGGAGGTTGCTGGTCGGCCAGTGCGTCGTCGGGGCTAGATCGACAGTGCCCCGGCCAAGATGGGCGAGGTAGCCTCGGAGTTGGTCCAGGTGGCCCTGTAGCTGGGGTTCGTCGTGCGCGACGTAGAACGTGATCTGTTGTCCCGGCGGATAGTTCAAGAGTACGCGTGATGTGCGCACCATGCCGATGGTTTGTTCGAGCAGCGTAAAGCGTTGGTCTATCTCTGGTGCGGTCCACGTAGGGTTTGGTATTGGATAGCGCTGAATCACGATGCTCTCACCCTGGTGCGGGAGCGTTTGCCAGATCTCTTCGGTGAGAAACGGCATGAAGGGATGCAGGAGGCGCATCGTGGTCTCTAGCGTCTCGACGAGGGTCTGCCTGGTTCCTGGTCCATCCGGGCTCGCAGAGTGTTGGAGTGTAGGCTTGATCAGCTCGAGGTACCAGTCGCAGTACTCGTGCCAGATGAAATGGTACAGAGCATTCGCTGCGCGATCGAACCGATAGGCCTCCAACTCGGATGTGACTAATTGGATCGTCTGATTGAGGCGACTCAAAATCCAGCGGTCGGGGAAGGTGCGTTCAGATGGCGCGGCGGCCGTTCGTGGTCCATCGAGATTCATGAGGCTGAAACGAGCCGCGTTCCAGATCTTGTTCGCAAAATTGCGGTAGCCTTCGATCCGTTCCTCCGCGAGTTTGATGTCGCGCCCTGGTGAGGCCATTGATGCGAGCGTGAAGCGGAGCGCGTCGGTGCCGAACTGTCCCATCACGTGCAACGGATCGATGACGTTGCCTTTCGACTTGCTCATTTTCTGCCCTTCGGCATCCCGCACGAGGGCATGGATATAGACATCCCGGAACGGCACGTCACCCATGAACTTGAGCCCGAGCATGATCATCCTGGCTACCCAAAAAAACAGAATGTCGAGCCCGGTCACGAGGGTTGAGGTTGGATAGTAGGCCTTCAATTCGGGCGTGTGCTCAGGCCACCCTAGTGTGGAGAAGGGCCAGAGGGCGGAAGAAAACCAGGTGTCGAGGACGTCTTCGTCCTGCAGGAAATTGTGTCCTCCGCAATCGGGACAGCGGGTTGGCGCTGATTTAGCGACAATAGGCGTTGCATCTGGAGCAACTATCAGACGCGTGCTCGCAGTCTTGGACTCACCCGTTTCAATGAATCGTTTGAATCGCCCGGCATTGCACGACTCGCAATACCATGCAGGAATACGGTGGCCCCACCAGATCTGCCGAGAGATGCACCAATCTTTGATATCGCGCATCCAGCCCAGATAGTTATTCGTCCACCCTTCAGGAATAATCCGAATTCGCCCATCCTCGACCGCCTTGATTGCCGGATCGGCCAAGGGTTGAATCTTGACGAACCACTGAGGAGATAGGTACGGCTCGACCACTGTCTTGCAGCGATAGCATTTTCCGAGCGCCATCTTATGATCTTCAACCTTGGCCAGTGCACCACGCTCGCGAAGGAGTGCTTCCACCTTGGGTCGGGCTTTTGTGACTGGGAGACCACGAAGGGCCTCGATGATTTCACGTTCGACCGAAGCATCATGTAGTTTGGCGGCGTCGATTAGCGCGTGGTGATCAAAAATCTGGAGCCGTTGAAGCTTGTGCCGTTCGCCCGCTTCAAAGTCGTTGAAGTCGTGCGCCGGGGTAATTTTCACGGCGCCCGTGCCGAACTCGAGGTCCACCAAGATTGAATCGCCCACGATTGGAATCTCGCGCGTGGTCAGCGGCAAGCAGACCTTTCTGCCGATGAGATGGTGATAACGCGGGTCATCGGGATGGACCGCCACCGCCGTGTCGCCTAGCATCGTTTCTGGCCGTGTTGTTGCCACAATGAGTGCAGTGTGGGGATCGTCCGCAAGCGGGTAGCGGATATGGTAGAGCTTCCCTTTCACGTCCTCGTGCTCGACTTCGATATCCGATAGAGCCGTCTGACAGCGCGGGCACCAATTGATCAGCCGCTCCCCACGATAAATCAGCCCGTCTTCGTAAAGCCGCACGAAGACTTCCAGGACGGCTTTTGAAAGCCCGTCGTCCATCGTGAATCGCAGACGATCCCAGTCGCAGGATTCTCCGAGCTGTTTCTGTTGACTGACGATCGTGTTCCCGGAGGTGGCTTTCCATTGCCACACGCGCTCGATGAAGCGTTCGCGTCCCAAAGATTCCCGAGAGGCGCCTTCGGCCATGAGCTGCTTTTCCACGACGTTCTGCGTGGCAATCCCGGCATGATCGGTGCCGGGCAACCAGAGCACATTGCGGCCTTGCATGCGTCGCCAGCGTATCAGGATGTCTTGGATCGAATGATTCAGCGCGTGGCCGACATGAAGTGAGCCTGTGACATTGGGTGGGGGAATCACGATGCAGTACGGTTGGCCTGGATGGGTCGGCGAAGCGTGGAAATAGCCTTGCTGGCTCCAGACCTGAGACCAACGTGCTTCAACCGCCTTGGGATCGTAGGTTTTGTCGAGTTGGGGTGTGCTCATTCAGTCTTCGTCCGATGTTTGGTGAGCGAGACACGCAAGACGTGCGCGACAGGCGCGACTCGCGAAGATGAAATTTCCGACCAGTCCCGCTTTTCTCGCAAGTCTCGCGAGTCTGCTCGAATAAGCGGCGCATCTTAGCATGCGGGTGGTGGCCTCTCAAGGCAAAGTGGGGGATACACATAGCTTGAGGGGTGCAGAGCCGTATGTTATACAGACTCGCACAAGGCGAGAGCGAGGGGATCGTTCCGCTTCCACTTTTTACAATTTGGAGAGACTATGGCCACAGGGCGCGAAAAAGACCGCAAGACGAGAAAGAAGCATCGGAAGAATGTCGCGCGGGTGAAGGCACTGGTGACAGCCAGACGGAGTAAGGCTAAGAAGAGCAAGAAGGGGTAAGTCGGAGCGGGGGCGAGAGTTCTACGCGGCTTGTGTGAGTCGTGTGATCTCTGCTTTGATCTGCTCTTCGGCCAGGTCGGGCACGAGACGCTGAACAGCCTGTCCGATCTGCTCTCGGGCTATCGTCCGGACGAGTGCTTCGACCATTCCAGAAGTCTGCTTGGCGGCAGCCTGTTGGATCTCTTCCTTGACGAGTCCCTCGATCGATCCGAGTTGTTCCCGGACCATATCGGGCAGTGTGGTGCGAACGGTATTGGTTTGTTCGCGGACAAATCGATCGATGCGCTCGCTGATCAGAGGGCTCGCGATTTCGACAATGCTGTGCCGAATGATGGGTTCGAGGAGGGACATTTCCCGTGCGAGGACCTTCGGGAGTGCCGTCATGAGCAACGGTTCAAGGACCTTTGTCAGCCGCTCTTCCGAGAGAGCCGCTCCCATGTGTGTGTGGACCTCTGTTTCCACGGCTTTGGCCACAAGGGTTGCCAGCTCTTTCCCCACCATCTTGGGGAGCAGGTCGGCAATCTTTTTTTCTGTCCGTTCTGACATGGAATGAAGGAGTTGACCGAAGAGGCCCTTCATCGCCTCTTCCGGTTCGGTGGTCGAGGCCTGCGCTGCTGTGGTGATAGTCACGGGGGGTGCTTTCGGTTGGGGGTGGGGTGCGATCGCCTGTTCCTCTTCTTCCTCGGTCGGGCTGTCATCGTTGAAGGCCTCATCATCGGAGTCCGTCGCGCTTGAGACCGGAGGCCAGGAGCGAGATTTCTTCTTTGCTCCGTTCGCCCTGGTTGCCTGCTGGGCTTCCAAATCCTTGATCACATCGATGAGGTTTTCGGACTGAAATGGTTTATTGAGAAAGGCCTTCACCCCCAGCGAACGCAAGTGGGTTTCATCCACACGATCCGAAGGGCTGATCAGGGAGACAATATAGGTTTCTGCCAGGTTATCCAGCTTGTGGACTTCTTTGCAGAACCCCGAGAAGGTCATGCTCTCCAAATGATAGTCTGCGATGATGAGGTTCGGGCTCATCCGGCGTGCCGCTTCCAAGGCTGCGGGGCCATCCTGGAATCCCACAACATCACACCCTTCCGGTTTCGAGATCTGCTCGACCAACCGGCGGACGGCGGGACTACTGTCGACGACAAAGATGGTTGAAGCCACCTAACCCTCCAATGTTATTCAACTATGTCGAAGCTAGCAGTGGGGATATTCTTTGTCAAGAAAACGCACGATAGGTGCGTGTTTTGACTTCGGATTTTTGAACTGACTACAATTCGACCGCAAGAGGACCAGTACAACCAATGAAGACCCCCATCCACGTCATCTTTTTTGATGCAGCCGAGACGCTGTTTCATGTCAATGGTTCGGTGGCGGATATCTACTTGACGTATGCGGTTCAGCATGGGTTTCGGCAGACTCCCGACTCGCAGGCATCGATTGCGCAAGCCTTTCAGCGTGCCTTTCGCGACGCGGCGCCGCTGGTTTTTGCCGAAACGGATCCTATCAAGTTGAAGCGATGTGAGCGGCTCTGGTGGTTCGACGTCGTGCACAACGTGTTTTATCGCGTCGGGATGTTCGAGCGGTTTGATGAATTCTTCGAGCAGGTTTTTCAGGTGTTTGAAGATCCTCGCTCCTGGACATTGTTTCCTGAAACCCATGCTGTGCTGACCAGGCTGCGTAAAGAGGGGTTTGAGCTGGGGATCGTGTCCAACTTCGATTCCCGGCTCTTTCCTGTGATCCGGGGACTCGGAATCGACAGGCTCTTCGACACCGTGACGATTTCCAGCATGGCCCGATCTGCCAAGCCAGCGTCAAAGATATTTGAGGTTGCCCTAGAAAAGCATGCCGTTGACCCCGATGAGGCTGTCCATGTGGGAGACAGTCTGAGAGACGATGTAGAGGGCGCCACCAAGGCTGGGCTAACCGGCGTGTTGCTGGATCGTGCAGGGCGCAATCAGGCGTCGGGCGGCTATGTGATTCGGACGTTGGAGGAGCTTCTTCCGCTAGTAAGATGCTAAAAAAGTCCGCTAGCAGAAGAAGATCGTTATTTGGTTTATTTGGTTTGTCTCATTTGTTTGGTTAACCAAGACAAACGAGATGAACAAAACAAACCAGATAGACCAGACAAACCAGATGAACCAGAAAGACCGGGCTAAAGGAGTAGCGGAACTAGATCTTTCGCGCGGCCCTGCAGTGAGAGGTCAACCAGGTCCGATTGCGGAGTGCTCTCGAGATTGATCTCGATGACCAGCGCGCCGGCTTCCTTCGCCATCGACGCAAATCCTGCTGCTGGATAGACGACTCCTGATGTGCCGACCACAAGGAGGAGGTCGCAGCTACGGATGGCCTGATCACAGCGCCGCAGATCTTCCTCCCAGAGCGATTCCCCAAACCAGACGATATGAGGCCGGAGCAGGGCATGGCACAGCCGGCACGTCGGCAGGATGGGAAGAGGGATCTCCCGGTTTCCCGAGATGACGCCACAGCCCGTACAACGAACCGTCCAGATATTGCCGTGAATTTCAGAAAGGCGTTGTGAGCCGGCGGCACGGTGGAGCCCATCGACATTCTGCGTGATCAGCCACATTCGATCGCCCCATTGCTGCTCAAGCTTTACGATCGTGTCGTGGGCAGGGTTCGGCTGTTTCGTGGCGAGTATCTCTCGCCGCCAGTTGTACCATTCCCAAACCAGCCGCGGGTCCCGCTCAAAAGCCTCCGGCGTGGCCAGATCCTCCGCACGATAGTTGCGCCACAATCCGTCTGCACCACGAAACGTCGGCACGCCGCTGTCGGCTGAGATCCCGGCGCCGGTGAGCACTGCGATACTTCTTGCTGAGGCAAGTTGCGCCCGCGCTGATTGTATGAGCGCATTGTCACTCATAGGGCAGACATTCTACACAACTTCTGTCGTTCGGGCTCACATGATATAGTAACGATCGATTTGGCAACCAGAGGCACAGCATGAAACAGATTCTGATGGTCGGGGCCGGCTCAGTAGGTGGGTTCTTTGGGGCACACCTGGCGAAGGCTAATCCCAATGTGTCGTTCTTGCTGCGGCCCAAGACACTTGCAGCCGTGAAGCAGAATGGCCTCACGATCCGCAGTGCCCAGGGCTCCTTCACCGTACATCCACCAGCCGCTTCCGATCCGCGAGATCTCGTGAAGCCGGACCTGATTATTCTCTCTGTGAAAGCCTACGATCTGGATGAGGTGCTGACTCAAATCGAGCCGGTCCTGACCGATCAGACCGTCATCTTGACCCTACAGAATGGTGTCGAGACGGAAGACCGTATCGTGGCGCGCTTTCAACGGGATTGTGTCATCGGAGGCATCGCTTTTATCTATTCCAAGATCGCGGCACCCGGCGTCATCGACCATTACAAGAAGGGGGCCGTGGCGATCGGGGAGATGATGGGGCATCAGAGCCCTCGCCTGCTGGCCATTGCGGATTTATTCAAGCAGGCGGGGATTCCTTGTCAGCTGACCGACGATATCCGGCGCAGCAAGTGGGAGAAGATGTGTTGGAATTGCGTCTTCAATCCCTTGACCGTGATGATCGACGACAAAGTGGCCAAGGCGCTCGATCATCCCGAGATGCTGGGAGTGATCCACCAGATTGTGGGTGAAATCGTGGCGGTGGCGGCCAGCGCGAAAGTGCCGTTAGCTGCCGATATGGCAGAGAAGGTGGTCCGCTGGACACAAGAGATTCGGGATATTCATACCTCGATGTATGATGATTGGAAGGCCGGTCGGCCGACTGAGATCGACTTTCTGAACGGGTATGTCTCGAAGCTCGGGCGGAAATTCGGCATTCCGACGCCATTGAACGACATGCTGACGGCAGTGATCAAGACGATCACTGAGCGGGAACGAACCGGTCCTGGTCTCGTTCGCATCGACGGGGCGGTGGTTCAGCCTGTTTCGCTTGATCGTGCCGCCATTGCATCGTTGCCGGCAGATCATCAGCTCGATATTTCGACGGTAATGCCCGGCATGCAGGGTAAAGGGATTCGCGTGGAGGGTCTGCTTGATATTCCGGCGCTCGCCATCGGGGCGGATCATGTCACCTTTCATGCCTTAGACGGGAACTACTCCGCCTGCCTCACGCTCCAACAGGCGAGAGAGTACGGGGTTCTCGTCTATGAACTCAATGAAGCCCCGTTGCCTGATGCGAAGGGCGGTCCGTTCCGGTTAGTGACACCCGGACTCGGAGATCTGTGTGCCAATGTGAAGGGGGTCGCAAGAATCGAGGTGACCATCGGAACCGGAGTAGACACGAGGCCAACGAATTGTTAGCCGCGCGAGACAGGCGGGACGAGCGAGAAAGGCGAGACACTCGGAATCAGGGCTTGCGAGTCGCGCATTCCGTGCTATGGAGGGCGTTGACAAGTAATTGAACCGGCGCAAGAATCACCCCCAGTATACTCAATAGTTAGGCGATGGAACCGCAAAGGATGACGTAGTGCTCGCCAAAGATAAGAGAGCTTGTTGAAGACCTTGTGCGAGCGGGCTTCGTCGACCGAAGCGGCAAAGGTAGTCACCGAAACTTTGTCCACCCGAATGTTGTCAAACCCATCACAATATCCGGTGCGCTTGGCGATGACGCGAAGCATTATCAGGTCCGCGCCGTGAAGCGTGCCGTTGAGGAGTCAAAGTCATGAAAGATACTGCACGATACGCAAAGATTGTCGAGTGGTCAGAGGAAGACCAATGCTTTGTCGGCAGTTGTCCGGGTCTGATTTACGGCGGGTGCCACGGCGCTGACGAAAAGGCTGTCTTTGAGCAGCTTTGCCAAGCCGTAGAGGAAGCCATTGCGCTCTACCGCCAGGATGGAAAGGCTCTTCCCCCGCCAACGTCGGGCCGCGACTTCGCGAACAAGATGCAGAACGTCGCATAGCCGCGCGAGACAGGCGGGACAGGCAGGACGGGCGAGGCGGTCCCAAGGCTGAAGGCTGAAGTGTTCGGAACTTCGAACCCCGGCCTTCGGATCGCACCTTTCTCGCAAGTCTCGCGTTTCACGCGCCACGGCTTGTGGCGCTGGCGCCGTATATCATGCCAATCCTGCTATGTGGATATCGTTGAGAAGGCTTTGAAGCGACACGACAATCACAGAGGAAATTGCGGGCCGGTTTCGCGTAATATGCCGGTCAGTATACTCAATAGTTATGTGGCGAACGTAGATGCGCGACATTCCCCAGATAGATAACGGAAAGAAGCCCCTGCAGCCATTGAACATCATCCACTTCATCTGGCTGCCGAGCAGCACTCCGTATGGAAATCTACTTCTGAAAGGGAGGGATATCGTTCGGAGAATTGATCGGGTGAATCTGGAGGTAGGTCGAGTATTCACTTCGTATGTCCATCCCAGCAAAGAGGACATCAATAATCCACAACAGGACTTGGTTGAACATCAATTCTATGCAGAACAAGTGGTCTATTGGATGCGCAAGACTGCTGATGAGCTCATATCCCTCGCATATGTCATTGATGAATGGAATCGAACCAGAAAGTGGCCAATGTCTGTAAGAATTGATTCGATTGCTGGCCTAAAGGAAAGTCCTTCCGAAGAGCTCCGACAGCTTTTTGCTCCACATGATGCGTTCCTTACAACTCTGAATGAAATCTCTAACGCCTTTAAGCACTCATTCATAAATACTGACATGACAGTGGCAGGGTCTGAATATCCAGTGGTGTTTGCCTTGGCCTTAAAACGAAACAAACTATCAGAGCCTCCACAATTCTATTCAGTTAATTTCGCGGAGATGGTTGAGGCGTTCTCGAGGCTCTACAAAGAGGTTATTGCCACAATCCAGCAATGGGCTAACCCTGGAAAGGCCAAGAATGAACAAAGCGCCACATAGCACGGCGCTCAACCTGACTCGGTATGTTGGCACATCGCGCCTCGCAGCTCGCAGGTTAGCTTTGCGTTAGGCGCACCACCCGGACAGCTGAGATTACCGCGGCGGCCGGTGCCGAGAGCACGAACCCCTCGCGCTTGGACTTCAACAATAGGTAGGACACTTAATGGCTCTCTCGCTCAACAAACCCAAGCTCGACAACCTCGCCGGCGACATCTCGAAATCCGCCGAGCGGTTGCGCGGCAAGTTCAAGTCCTACGAATACCAGAACGTCATCCTGCCCATCATCGTCATCCGCCGTCTGGAGTGCGTGCTGATTGATTGGCGGGAGAAGAAGTCCGCCGGGGGACGAAAAAGGGGACAGGCTACTTTTCTGACCGCTTCCGCTGAGTCGTTAGGCACTGAGCACAGAAGGAGGACACTCTGAGCCCGACAATTTTTAGAGAAGGGGGGTTCCGCTTCTATTTCTTTTCCCGCGAGGAAACACGAATGCACGTACATGTGTATTGTGAGCGTGGTGAGGCAAAATTCTGGCTGGAACCGACAATCGAATTGGCGCAGAATTCCGGTATGGCTGTCCGGCAAATCCGGGTTGCGAAAACTCTTATCGAGGAGCATGACGATGAAATCCGCAACGCTTGGCAAAAACACTTCGGGTGCTGAGGTGACGAACATCTCCAGTCATGGATTCTGGCTGCTAGTGGCTGACGAAGAGTTATTTGTTTCGTTCAAAGAATTTCCCTGGTTCAAGGATGCATCTGTATCAGAGATCCTGAACGTCGTGAGGCCGCAGCCTCATCACCTGTATTGGCCTGGCCTCGATGTGGATGTAGCCGTTGAATCCATCAGGCATCCAGAGAAGTTCCCGCTCATCTCAAAAGAATTGCGTCTAACGAAACGTTCCAGCCGACCCACAAAAGCGCGCCGCTGAGCTTGGCCGTTGATCCGGCAGGGAAAAGATAATCGCCCTGGGCGCCAAGAGGATTGAGGAGCAGATTGAGATGTGTTGCGTTGACGAATGACCCCAGCTCCTTCATCTCCTTCTCCCATTTGAGCCGACACGACAAACACAGAGGAATTTGCGGGCCTGTTTCGCGTAATATGCCGGTCAGAGGAAGGCGGGTGGGGTCATTGCTTGACTTTGCACTGCGCCAGCGGTGTTGCAGAACCTCCTGCCCCAGCCGTGTCAAGAAATCCGTCCGGTCGGTCTCGTCATGAAAGATCGTCTGCTGGTCGTTGCCGCGAGTGGTGAGGTGCACAGTCAAGCAGTGCTCCCATCTACTACTTCCCAGGCGAGGCTGGCGGAGGTTTGGGGATCGGCATGGTTTGGGGTAGAATAGTCGCACTGGCGGTGAGAGAAAGATGGTTTGCAACTGAATGCGAATGGAGGGACTCACATGGCCAAGACAGTGGACAAACTAGCGGCGGAGATTCATGGTCTGCCAGACGTAGAGAAATTGCAGTTGGTGGATACAATCCTGGCCGATTTGGACAGGCCGGACCCAGAGATCGACCGGGTATGGGCGGAGGAGGCGCGCAAGCGGTGGGCGGCCTACAAAGCGGGCCAGGTCCCAACGGTACCCTATGAGACCGTTATGGCCAAGCATCGCCGATCATGAAGCTACGTTTTCTTATCTTGGCCCAGCGGGAGCTTGATGAGGCGGTGGCCTGGTACAACGAACAGGCGGCAGGGTCGGGGCAGGAATTTCTTGACGAATTGGACCGGGTAGTTCGGCGGGCCGTGACTTTCCCGATGTCGTGCCCTGAGATCGAGCCGGGGGTGCG
>Ga0209108_10001699_pt1 | contig 12777 bp, 7 predicted proteins | sample Rifsed10ft1_FD_184003 | JGI IMG/M metagenome (GOLD analysis project Ga0209108, IMG submission 184003) | Soil microbial communities from Rifle, Colorado, USA - sediment 10ft 1 (version 2) | ecosystem: Environmental > Terrestrial > Deep subsurface > Rock core/Sediment | place: Rifle, Colorado...
CCGGCCTGCTGCGCCGTCTCCCCTCGGCCGAGCAACTGCGGGCGGAGCGGCACCAGATCCGGCGCGGGGAGCGGTTGGAGCGCGACACCTTCCTCGCCCTGCTGGCCGCCTACGGCTACGAGCGGCTGCCGCTTGTCGAGGAACGCGGGCAGATGGCGGTGCGCGGCGGGGTGATCGACCTCTTCCCTCCGGCCGGCGGCCCCTACCGCATCGAACTGTTCGGCGACGAGGTGGAGTCGCTGCGGGAGTTTGACCCGGCGACGCAGCGCAGCATCCGCGAGGTCGAGGAGGTCGTCCTGCTGCCGCTGCGCGAACCGGAAGAGGACCTCACCGCAACCCTGCTGGACTTCCTCCCCCCGGACTCGCTGATCGTGCTCGACGAGGAACCCGAGCTCGCCGGGCAGGCCCGCACGCTGCTGGAGCGCCCGGACGACGAGGCGGAGGCGCGCCATCTCTCCTGGACGAACGGCAGCGCGCTGTTCGCGGAACGGCGGCGGCTCGTGCTGTCCACCCTGCGCGGCGCGGTGCCGCCGTATGAAGAGGTCCTCCTGCGCTTCGGCGGTGTGGAGGCCTTCGGCGGACAGACCCACCTCCTCTCGCGCACCCTGCGCGAGTGGACGGAGCAGGGGCGGCGGGTGGTGGTCGCCACCGCGCACCCGGAGCGCGTCGGAGAAATCCTCGGTGACCAGGGCCTGACGGTCCCTACCGTCGCCGGAGTGGAGAGCGCGCCCCAGCCCGGGACGATCACCGCCGTGGAGGCGGCGCTCTCCCGTGGGTTCGTCTTCGAGACGGCTGCGCTGGCCGTGATCACCGACAGCGAGATTCTGGGGTGGCGCCGCCGCCGGTCGCGCCTGCGGTTCGTCCGGCAGGGGAAGCGCATCACCTCCTGGGCGGACCTGGTCCCCGGGGACTTCGTCGTACACATCCACCACGGCATCGGCATCTACCGCGGCCTCGTCCACCTGACGATGAACGGTAGCGAGCGGGACTACCTGTTCCTAGAGTACGCGGGGAGCGACCGGCTCTACGTCCCGGTGGATCAAATCGGCCTGGTCGAGCGCTACATCGGCGTGGAGAGCGAGGCGCCGAAGATCCACACGCTGGGCGGCGCAGAGTGGGAACGGGAGAAGCAGCGCGTCAAGGAGTCGGCGCGGGAACTGGCCGGCGAACTGCTGGGGCTGTACGCCGCCCGCGAGACCGCGCCCGGGTTCGCCTACTCGCCGGACACCCCCTGGCAGCAGGAACTGGAGGCGGCCTTCGAATACGAGGAGACGCCGGACCAGTGGCAGGCCATCCAGGACGTGAAGCGAGACATGGAATCGGCCAAGCCGATGGACCGTCTCATTGCCGGGGACGTCGGCTACGGGAAGACGGAGGTGGCGCTGCGCGCCGCCTTCAAGGCCGTGATGGACGGCAAGCAGGTGGCCATCCTGGTGCCCACCACGATCCTGGCGCAGCAGCACTACGACGTTTTCCTGCGCCGGCTGGCGCCGTACCCGATCAAGGTGGAGGTCCTCAGCCGCTTCCGCACGAGGCGCGAGCAGACGCGCATCCTCAATGAACTGGCGGAAGGCAAGGTCGACGTGATCATCGGTACGCACCGCCTGCTGCAGAAGGACGCCACCTTCCGGGATCTGGGCCTGGTGATCATCGACGAGGAGCAGCGCTTCGGCGTGGAGCACAAGGAAAAGCTGAAGCAGCTGCGCAAGCAGGTGGACGTGCTGACGCTGACGGCGACGCCGATCCCGCGCACGCTGCACATGTCGCTGGTCGGGCTGCGCGACATGTCGGTGATGGAGACGCCGCCGGAGGCGCGCCTGCCCATCCAGACCGAGATCCGGGAGCACGACGAGGCGCTGGCCCGCGAGGCCATCCTGCGCGAAATGGAGCGGGGCGGCCAGGTCTACGTGGTGCACAATCGCGTGCAGACCATCGACCGCGCCGCGCGCGCCATCGCCCGCATCGTGCCGGAGGCGCGCATCGCCGTGGCCCACGGGCAGATGCCGGAGGAGAAACTCGAGCGGGTGATGATGGACTTCCTGGGCGGCCGCTCCGATGTGCTGGTCTGCACGACGATCGTGGAGATCGGTCTGGACATCCCCCGCGTGAACAGCGTCATCATCCAGGACGCCCACCTGATGGGCCTGGCGCAGCTCTATCAACTGCGCGGGCGGGTCGGCCGGGCGGACCGGCAGGCCTACTGCTACCTCCTCTATCCCCGCAGCGAGAAACTCACCCCCGAGGCGGAGCAGCGGCTGCAGGCGATGCAGGAATTCGTCGAACTAGGTTCGGGGATGAAGCTGGCGATGCGCGACCTGGAGATCCGCGGCGCCGGCAACCTGCTCGGCCCGGAGCAGCACGGCTACATCTCCGCCGTGGGCTTCGATCTCTACTGCCGACTGCTCGACCAGGCGATCCGCGAACTGCGCGGCGAGATGGTGGACGACACGCCCGACCCGACCATCGACATCAACGTCGATGCCTTCATCCCGCCGGAGTACGTCGCCGACGAGACGCAGCGGATGAGCCTCTACCGCCGGCTGGGCGCGGTACCGTCCCTGGAGGCGGCCGACCGGCTGGCGGAGGAGTTCCACGACCGCTTCGGCGACCCGCCACCGCCGGTGCAGCACCTCCTTCAGGCGGTGCGGCTGCGCGTCCTGGCGAAGCGGGTGGGCGCTGCGGCGGTCGTGCGCGAGAACGGCCAGTACACCATCCGCCTCCGCCCGGCGGCGCACCTGCCCGAACCGGTGCAGCGGCGGCTGCGCATCGCCTACGGCCAGCGCGTGCATGTCACCCCCGCCCTGGTCGCCATCCGCACCCAGGCGCGGCACTTCTTGGAGCAGGCGGGTGAGATCCGAGAGGTTCTGGAAGCGGTATCTCGGTTCAGCCGGCAGCGCACGGAGGAGACGCTGCCGATTTCCTGACGACCGCGGATCGCGGCGTCGATGAAAGGGGCAATCGAGTGAGTCGAAGACGGAAGATTGGCATTGCGATCCTCGTGGCGGTCGTGGCCCTGGTGGCGGCGGGCGCGGCCTACGCCGTGACCTTCGGCGCGGATCTGCGCCTGACCATCCGGGGCCGGCCCGTCGGGTTCGTCATCGCCGGGCTGCGCACGCGCTCCGCGCTGGCCGCCACGGTGAACGACGAACCCATCTACTGGAGCGAGGTGGACCAGGAGGTCGCCCGCGCCGCGGCCCAGTTCAACGTTACGCTGAGCGGGGCGGAGGGGGAAAAACAGCGCGCCGAGTTGACCGGCGCCATGACCGACCGGCTGATCGACGAGCGTCTGATCGAGCAGGCGGCCCGCAAGCGCGGCGGGGAAGCCAACGACGCGCAAGTGAACGCCGAAATGGCGCGGATCATCGAGCAGTTGGGGGGGGAACAAGGCCTCCAGGCGGCGCTGTCGCAGCGCAACCTGACGATGGCGGACGCGCGCCGGATCGTCCGCCTCACCCTGACGGTGCGGACGCTGATGCCGCTGGTCACCGAGGTCAAGGTCTCGGATGACGAGGTGCGCAAGTTCTTCACCGAGCGCCGCGCCCAGTTCGACGAGGCGGAGCAGGTGCGGGCCAGCCATATCCTCATCCGCGCGAGCACGCCGCAGGAGGAGGAGCGGGCCAAGCAGACGATGGTGCTCATCCAGGGACGTTTGGCCAAGGGCGAGAAGTTCGCGGACCTGGCCAAACAGTATTCGGAGGATCCGGGCAGCAAGAGCAACGGCGGGGATCTGGGGTTCGTGGCCAAAGGGTCGCTGGTGCCCGAGTTTGAGAAGGTCGCCTTCAGCCTGAAGCCCGGCGAGGTCAGCCCGCCGGTGAAGACGCAGTTCGGCTACCACCTTATCCTGGTGCAGGAGCACAAACTCGCGCGCCAGGCCACCTTCGCGCAGGCGCAGGGACAGATTCGCGAGCAACTCCTGCAGCAGAAGCGCGAGGCGGCCTTCCAGAAGTGGCTGGAAGCCGAGCGCAAGCAGGCGACGGTCAAGCGCTTCCCGCGCCCGTCGTAACGCCCCATGGGTAGCCGCTACGCGTTCGACGACCTAGTGTCGGTGATGGCCCGCCTGCGCCGCCCCGGCGGCTGCCCGTGGGACCGGGCGCAGACCCCGCGGACGCTCCGTCCGTATCTCCTCGAGGAGATGCACGAAGTGCTGGAGGCGATCGACCGCGGCGACCAGCCCGCGCTGCGCGAAGAACTGGGCGACCTGCTGCTGCAGGTGGTCTTCCATGCGCGCATGGCTGAAGAGGAGGGGCACTTCAGCGCCGGGGACGTCGTGGACGGCCTGGTGCGCAAACTGATCGAACGGCACCCGCATGTCTTCGGCGATGCGCAGTTGGACACGGCGGAGGCCGTGCTAGCCCACTGGCAGAACGCCAAGCAGGCGCGGCGCGACTCGCCCTTTGAAGGCATCCCCGAGGCGCTGCCGGCCCTGGCGCGCGCCCAGAAGGTGCAGGAACGCGTGCGCCTGCTGGGCTTCCGCTGGCCCGACCTGCAGGCGGCGGTGGCGAAGGTGCGCGCCGAACTCGACGAACTGGAAGCGGCACAGGGCGCGGAGGCGGCGGCCGATGAGTTGGGCGATGCCTTCTTCACCCTGATCAACGTCGCCATCTTCCAGGGGGTGGACGCCGAGCAGGCGCTGCGCGATGCCACGCGCAAATTCGTCGACCGGTTCGCGCGGGTGGAGGCCCTGGCCGCGGCCAGCGGCCGCCCGCTGCGCGAGCACTCCCTGGACGAACTGCTCGCGTTATGGCAGCAGGCCAAGAGCGGCCATGCGGGTGGATAAGTACCTGCAGATCAGCCAGCTGGTCAGGCGGCGCGTGATGGCGCAGCGCCTCTGCGACGCCGGACGCATTCAGATCAACGAGCGCCGCGCCAAACCCGCCACCCCCGTGGCCGTGGGTGACGTCCTCGACGTCAATCTGGGGGAGCGGCGGCTGCGCGTCCGTGTGCTGCACCTCCCCGCCTCGCCGCGCGAGGCGGCCCGCACGCCGCCCTTCGAGATCCTGGATCAGGTACGCTCCGGCCGGTGGCCGTGATGCCCGCGGTTGGCACGATCCGCGCGCGCGAGATCCTCGACTCCCGGGGCAATCCCACGGTGGAAGCCGACCTGTATCTGGACGACGGCTCCTGGGGGCGGGCGGCGGTGCCCTCCGGCGCCTCCACCGGCGAGGCCGAGGCGTTGGAGGCGCGGGACGGCGACCGACGGTATCTCGGGCGCGGGGTCCGACAGGCGGTGCGCCGCGTCAACGAAGAGATCGCCGCGGCGCTGCGCGGCCTCCCCGCGGACCAGCAGCAGATCGACCAAAGACTGATCGCCCTCGACGGCACGCCCAACAAGTCGCGGCTGGGCGCGAACGCCATCCTGGCGGTGTCGCTGGCGCTGGCCAAAGCGATCGCCGCCTCCCGCCGCCTGCCGCTCTACCGGAGCCTGGGCGGTGCAGGCGCGCGCCGCCTCCCCGTGCCCCTGATGAACGTACTGAACGGGGGCGCGCACGCCGACAACACGCTGGACATCCAGGAGTTCATGATCGTCCCCTGGGGTGCACCGAATTACGGCGAGGCGCTGCGCATGGGGGCGGAGATCTTCCAGCACCTGAAGACGCTGCTGCGGGAACGGCGCCTGGGGACGGGGGTGGGCGATGAAGGGGGATTCGCGCCGAACGTGCGCGACGCGTCCGAGGCCCTCGCGCTGCTGGTGGAAGCGATCGTCCGCGCGGGGTACGCCCCCGGGGAAGACGTCGCCCTCGCCCTGGACGTGGCCGCCAGCGAACTGGCCATGGACGGCACCTATCACTTCCAACGCGAAGGGCGGGTGCGCACCCTCGGGCAGGTGGTCGAGTACTACGCCACGCTCGCCGCCGAGTTTCCCATCCGCTCCATCGAGGACGGCCTGGGTGAGCGCGACTGGGCCTCCTGGCAGATGATGACGGCGCGGCTGGGGGGGCAGCTGCAGTTGGTCGGCGACGACCTCTTCGTCACCAATCCGGAGCGGCTGCGCCGCGGGGTCGCCGAAGGGATCGCCAACGCCGTCCTGGTCAAACCCAACCAGATCGGCACGCTCACGGAGACTTTGGAAACCATCGCCGTCGCGCAGGCGGCGGGGTACGCGGTGCTCCTCTCCCACCGCTCCGGCGAGACCGAGGATACGGCGATCGCCGACTTGGCCGTGGCGGTGGGCGCGGGGCAGATCAAGACAGGCGCGCCCTCCCGCGGCGAGCGCGTCGCCAAATACAATCAGTTGCTGCGGATCGAGGAAGAACTCGGCCCGGGCGCGGCGTACGCCGGGCCGGCAGGTCTGCGCGCCCCCCGCTGATTCGTCGTCGCCACTGGCCTGACTCGAGGAGGAACAGGGATGTCCGCGTACACGCACCGGCGCCGCCCCCTGCACGAAGTGACGCGCGATCTCGTGGCCACGGCGATGGGGCGGGAGCCCGCGGACCTGATCATCCGCAACGGCCGGCTGGTCAACGTGAACACCGCGCAGATGCAGGACGGCGTTGACGTGGCCGTGCGCCACGGCTTCATCGCCTTCATCGGCGACGCCGCGCACATCCCGGTAGGCTCCGGGACCACCGTCGTCGACGCGGCCGGACGCTATCTCCTCCCCGGATTTATCGACACGCACCTGCACGTGGAGAGCAGCATGGTCGACGTGCGCAGCTTCGCCCGGGCCGTGCTGCCGGAGGGCACGACCACCATCGCCTGCGACAACCACGAGATCACCAACGTCTTCGGCCTGCGGGCGGTGGAGCTCTTCCACGCGGCGGCGCAGGGCCTGCCGCTCAAAGTGCTGGTGGCGATGCCGGTGTGCGTCCCCTCGATCCCCGGGTTCGAGGACGCCGGCGCCACGATCACCGCCCGGGAGGTGTCTGCGGCCTACCGCCGCGGCTGGGCGCAGTTGCAGGGGGAGCAGATGAACTTCCCCGGCGTGATCTACGGCGATCCCGAGGTGCACGCGATCCTCGCGGCCTCGCTGCAGGCGGGGGTCGTGCTCACGGGTCATTACGCCAGTCCGGAGATCGACCGCGGGCTGCCGGCGTTCGTGGCCGCGGGGATCACCGCCTGCCACGAAGGGACGACCGCACAGGACGCGCTGCGCCGCGCGCAGCTGGGCTGCTACGCGCAGCAGCGCTACGGGACCGCCTGGCTGGACATGCCGCACACGATCCGCGCCGTCACGGAGCGGCCGGGCCTGGACACACGCTTCTTCACCCTAATCACCGACGACGCGACGCCGGCCACGCTGGTGCGCGACGGGCACATGAGCCGGGCGGTGCGCGCCGCCATCGCGGAGGGCGTCTCGCCCATCACCGCCGTGCAGATGGCCACCATCAATGCCGCCCAACTGCTGGAGCGCAGCCGCTGGATCGGGACGATCGCGCCGGGGCGCGCCGCCGACATCCTCATCGTCAGCGACCTGGTGCGGGTCATGATCGATCAGGTCTACGCCGACGGGGTGCTGGTGGCCGAGGGCGGCGAGATGGTCGTGGACATTCCTCCCTTCTCCTACCCCGCGTGGGCGATGCGCTCCGTGCACGTGGATCCGCTCCGCGGGGACGACCTGCGCATCCCGCACCGGGGCACGACGACGCGGGTGCGGGTGATGCGGGTCGTCCCCGGGAAGGTGCACACCGAGCAGGAGATCATGGAGATCCCGGTGCGGGACGGGGCGCTACAGGCCGACCCCGCGCGCGACCTGTCGAAGGTGGCCGTCTTCTACCGGCACGAGCCCCGCGAGGGCGCCACGGGCACAAAGGGATTCGGCTTCGTCACCGGCCTGGGATTCCGGGCGCACGTGGCCTTCGGCTCCACCGTGGCCCACGACTCCCACAACCTGATGGTCCTGGGGACGGACGATGACGACATGGTGGTGGCGGCCAACGAGGTGATCCGCCTGGGCGGGGGCATGGTGGTGGTCATCGCGGGCCGGGTGCGCGCGGCCGTGCCCCTGCCGCTGGCCGGCCTGATGTCCCTGGAATCGGCGGACGTCGTCGCCGGGCAGGTCGAAGATCTGGAGGCGGCGCTGCGCGACGCCGGCTGCCCGGCACCCCACATCGAGATGACCCTCAGCCTGCTGCCCCTGATCGTCATCCCGGAACTGCGTCTGACCAACCGCGCCACCGGGCTGGTGGAACTGGCGCCCGGGGAGCCGCCGCGCTTCGTGGAACTCACCGTGCCGTAGGCGCAGAGGATTTGCCCCGCCGCCGTCCAACTTTAGGGGACGCGGATGCCGAATCTTTCCACCTATCGTCGCGCCCTCGCCTTGCCGGCGTCCCGCCAGACCCGTCTGCCTCGCTGGGTCGTCCCTCTGGTCGTGCTCTCCGTCCTGGCGCTGCTGCTCAACGCGTTTGGGTCGAGCTACCTCACCACCTACCGCCTTCGCCGCGAGGCCGTGCGGCTGGACGGCGAGGTGCAGGCGCTGCGCCGCGACAACGCCCAACTGCGGGAGGAGATCCGCCGGCTGCACACGCCGGAATACATCGAACGGCTGGCCCGCGAGGAGCTGGGGTTGGTGAAGCCGGGAGAGATCCCGGTCATCCTCATCCGGCCGACCCCGACGCCCCGGCCCTCCCCGTGACCGCCCGATTGACACCCTTCCGGCCCCTGCATATAATGCGCTTGCCCAATTTGCACCTGCACCGACGGAGGAGGCCCGATATCGCCCGACATGAGTGTTGAAGTCGGCAATATTGTCGAAGGAACGGTCGTCAAGATCACGCATTACGGGGCGTTCGTCGAATTGCCGGACGGCAAGAGCGGCCTCGTGCACATCTCTGAAATTGCCGACACCTACGTCAAGGACGTCAAGGATTACCTGAAAGAGCAGGAAAGGATCCGCGTCAAGGTCCTCGGCGTCAACGAGAAGGGCAAGCTCGACCTCTCCGTCAAGCAGGCCCTTTCCCCCGAAGAGCGCGCCTCCCGCGCCCGGGCCCGCACCTCCTTTGAAGACAAGCTGAAGGCCTTCATGAAGGAGAGCGAAGAGCGCCTCCTCGACCTCAAGCGCAACACCGAAGCCAAGCGCGGCGGTCGTCGCAAGAAGTAGCCCTCGCACTCGCACGCCCAGGAAGACCTCCACAGGTCCACGAATCTGTCTCCCATTCGCGGAGGGCTTCGTGCGCTGTCCCACCTGCAGCCAGGACAACCCTGATCAGGCCAGGTTCTGTCACGCTTGCGGCAGTCCGCTCACCGATCTGCCGGGCGATCGTGTGCGATCGCTGCGAGCCTTCATCCCCGCCGACGTGGCCCAGAAGATCCTGCGGGCGGGCGGGCTGGGCGAACGCCGCACCGTCACGGCGCTCTTCTGCGACGTCGTCGGCTCCACCCCTTTGGGCGAACGCCTCGGCCCGGAGCGTTTCAAAGTCGTCATGGACCAGGTTCTGGGTCGGATCATCGCCGCCGTCGCCCATTACGAAGGGACCGTCGTCCAAGTGATGGGGGACGGGCTGCTGGCGTTCTTCGGTGCCCCGCTGGCCCACGAGGACGACCCCGAACGCGCGGTGCGCGCGGCCCTCGACATCCGAGATGCGGTGGCTGCCTTCGGCCGCGAACTCGAAGCCGCCTACGGCCTCTCCTTGCAGATACGTTCGGGCCTGAACACGGGGCCGGTCGTCATCTCCCGCGTTACCGATCTCCTGGAGGTCGCCTATAACGCCCTCGGCGACACGGTGACTACCGCCGCCCGCCTGCAGAGCGCCGCGGCGCCGGGCGCGATCCTGGCCACAGCGGCCACCGGCCGGCTGGTCTCTTCGCTCTTCGACCTCCGTCCCAGCGGCCCGCTCGTGTTGAAAGGGAAGAGCACGCCGGTGCCGGCAGTCGAGATCCTGGACAGGCGCGTCGTTGTGGGGAAGATCCGCGGCATCGCCGGCCTGACCTCTCCGCTCGTGGGCCGCGACCGGGAACTGGCGCTGCTGCAAGACAGCGTTGCAGCGGTCACGGAGGGGCGGGGGCAGATCGTGGCCGTCATGGGCGAAGCGGGCATCGGCAAGTCCCGGCTGGTGAACGAGGTGCAGCAGGCCAACCCGCAGGTCCGCTGGCTGGAGGGTCGCTGCCTCTCCTACGCCGGGGCGATCCCGTACTTTCCGTTCCAAGACCTCTTGCGCGAATGGCTGGGTGTCAGCGCCGGAGATCACGAGGCCAAGGTCCGGATCGAGTTGCGCACGGCGCTCGATCGCACGTTTGGCGCTCAGGGGGATGAGGTTTACCCTTACCTCGGGACGTTGCTGCACCTGCCCCTGGAATCAGGGGCGGCAGAGCGGATCGCCGACCTCTCGGCGGAGAGCCTGCAGCACGAGACGTTCAACGTTATCCGGGAGTGGGCCGTGCACCTCACCGCCCAGCAACCGCTCGCGGTGATCCTCGACGACCTCCACTGGGCCGACGCCACCTCGCTGGCCCTCCTCGAGGCGCTACTCGAGGTGACCGAGCAGGCCCCGTTGCTCCTGGGGCTCCTGTTCCGCGCCGAACGCGAACACGGGTGCTGGCGGCTCAACGACCTGGCGCGCCAGCGCTTCCCGCACCGCCACGTGGAGATCACACTCCATGAGCTCGCCCCGCCGCACGCCGAAGAACTCGTCGGTCATCTGCTCGCGGTCTCCGACCTCTCCGCGGAAAGCCGGCACGTCATCCTGGACAAGGCCGAGGGAAATCCCTTCTTCGTGGAAGAGGTCATCCGGCAGTTGATCGACGTCGGCATCCTTGTGCGCGTCGGGAAACAATGGCAGGCCACCCGCCAACTCACGAAGCTGGATGTCCCGGATAGCATTCAGGGGGTGCTGTTCTCTCGGATCGACCGCCTGCCGGAAGCCGCGCGGCGGGTGCTGCAGGCGGCGTCGGTGGTCGGGCGGCTGTTCCCTCTTGAGATCTTGAGAACGATCCTGCAGCAGAACGGGCAGGTGGACGCGGCCCTGGTGGACCTGCAGCGGCTCGATCTGATCGTCGAGCGCCGGCGCATCCCCCAGGCGGAGTATCGCTTCAAACACGCACTGACGCAGGAGGTCGCCTACAGCACGCTGGCCGAGCCGGAACGCCATCGTCTCCACGGGGAGGTAGCGGGAGCGCTCGAGCAGCACTATGCTGGCCGGCTCGAGGAAGCCTATGCGCTCCTTGCCTACCACTACGACCAGGCAAAGGAGGAGAAGCGGGCCCTTCACTTTCTGGTTCGCGCCGGAGACAAGTCACGGGCAGAGTATGCCGACGAAGAGGCGCTGCGGTACTACGGACGCGCCGTCGACCTGATGAAGCAGCGCGGCGAGTGGGAGCCGGCCGCGAATACGCTGATGAAGATGGCCCTCGCCTATCACATTGCCTTCGACTTCCGGTCCGCCAACCAAGCCTACCGGGATGCATTCCAGATCCTCAACCGCCTGCCGCCTCCTGCGGCGGCTTTGCCCGATACGACGCTGCGGGTCGCCATGGCTGAACCCGCGACCGTCGACTCGGCCGGCAATGCCGATTTCTGGTCGGCGTGGCTCGCCCACCAGATATTCGAGGGGCTGCTTCATTACGCTCCGGAGTCGAACATCGGACTGGGCCTGGCTCAATCCTGGGAGATCTCCGCAGATGGTACGAGTTACATCTTCCACCTTCGGAAAGACCAGACGTGGTCGGACGGGCGGGCCGTCACCGCGCATGACTTCGTCTTCAGTTGGCTGCGCGCGATGCGGGGTGTCTTTTCCCACATCTTTCACGATATCCGGGGGGCCAGGAGATATGCCGAAGGGACGACAGACGATGCGGACTCCGTGGGCGTGCGAGCGCTCGACGACCATACCTTGGAAGTCGTCCTGGAGGGTCCCCGGGCATATTTCCCCTTCATCGTTGCCCACTCCGCGGCACTCCCGCACCCCCGCTGGGTCATCGAGAGGTTCGGGGAAGAGTGGACCGCGCCCAACCATCTTGTGGGTAACGGCCCCTATGTCCTGGCTCAGTGGGACCGCGGCAGTCACAGCCGGCTGGTCGCGAACCCGCACTATACGGGACCCCGGCGGGGCAACGTCGGTCACATCCGCTTCATCTTCAAGAACGCCGACGATCCTGCGCTCTACGAGCAGGGGAGCGCTGACATCCAGGTGCTGTTTGGGCTCGATGAGGAGCGTGCGGCGCGCCTTCGGGGAGCCCTCCACGTCGACCCCCCGGTCGATTCCATGTACCTCTTCTTCCGCTGTGACCAGCCCCCATTCGACGATCGCCGGCTGCGCCAGGCCTTCGCCCATGCCACCGACCGCCAAGCTCTGGCCCGGGACGCTTTTGTTAATGCCGTCCCTGCCGAGGGCGGGCTTGTCCCACCGCCGATCCCCGGGCACTCGCCACACATCGGGGTACCATTCGATCCGGAACGGGCCCGGCGCCTCCTCGTCGAGGCGGGGTATCCCGATGGCCGGGGGCTCGGTCCGTTCACCATGACGATCCCCGAAGGACTGCAAGTGGCATCAGTGATCCCATTGCGGGCCTGGCAAGAGATCTTGGGCGTGCGCGTAACGGCGAATCCGGTGCCCGTGGTCGAGCACTTCAATCGGATCGAAAGGGCTCCCACCCCGATCGGATTCTACGGGTGGGCTGCCGATTATCCCGACCCCGACACCTACCTGCGGCTGGTCTTTCACTCCACATCGATTCACAACGTGGCCCGCTGGCGGAGTGCCAGGTTCGATGCGCTGGTTGAGGAAGCCCAGGCTGCTACCGACCAGCGCAGGCGGATGGCACTTTACCATGAAGCAGACCGGTTGCTCGTGGCCGAGGACGTAGCCATCATTCCGCTCCGGTACAACCGCATGACGCGGCTGG
>Ga0209108_10001700_pt1 | contig 12775 bp, 10 predicted proteins | sample Rifsed10ft1_FD_184003 | JGI IMG/M metagenome (GOLD analysis project Ga0209108, IMG submission 184003) | Soil microbial communities from Rifle, Colorado, USA - sediment 10ft 1 (version 2) | ecosystem: Environmental > Terrestrial > Deep subsurface > Rock core/Sediment | place: Rifle, Colorado...
TGGGAGGTCTTCCTGCCGCTGGCGGACGCGCACCTGATGACGACCGAACTGGCGCTGCAACTGGCCGCAACGGTGGAACTGCGCTGGTCGCTGCTCACCGGGGGCGGGCTGGTCGCGCCGGAGCGGGTGACGAGCGGCGTCCGGGCGACGCTGGCCCCGATCATCTCCTTCTCCCGTCTCGCCGCCTGGTACTGTGAACTGCCCGGCGGCAAGAGCGAGCCTTGGGTACACTGAGGAGGGACGCGTGGACGAGATCACCGTTCAGGTGCAGCCGACGCCGAACGTCAACGCGCTGAAGTTCGTGCTCAACCGCCGGCTGACCGAGGGCCGCAGCCGGACCTTCCGCTCCGCCGCCGAAGCCGCAGACGTCCCCTACGCCGCGCAGCTCCTGCAGATCCCGGGCGTGGTGCAGGTCTTCGTCCTCAACGACTTCATCACGGTGACGCGTGATCCATCGGCCGATTGGAATGCCATCCTCCCGCAGGCGGAGGAGATCATCAAGAATTCCCTGTGACGTGGCGGCGCGGGATCTCGGGCGCGGACCGAGGACGCGTCAAGACAGATCAGCGCTGGGCTTGAGACTCGATGTTTGTCTTCAGCCGCTGTGCATAGGGGAAGATGGTCGCTTCGGGTAGGGTTGCTGGCAACGAGCCGACCTGCCCTTGCCCGGTAACCCAATAGACGACATTCCCCAGGCGGGCGACGTAGAAGATTAGCTGGTTCTGCTCACCCGTGGAAAGCGTAAAGTTAGCCGTCATCCCGACCCCCTGGTCGCCCAGACCATCCACGGGGAACTCCCTGGCACTTCTGGTCTTGGCCTTGAGGAGGTCATTGACTGCAGTGAGGGCTCGCCACATGCCGTCGCCGGTGGTGGGAGCGAATTCCACCCGCGCCGCGGTCGTACTGAGCCGCCACCATCCTGTGGGAGCATCTCTCCGCCGGCATTCGGTCTCAACGATACTGCGGATCCCCACGGTCGTGAGGCTCGCGGCCTGGGTTTCAAAGCCGGCTCCGGCGTACTGCGCGGCGGTCTTGACGCCCGACAGACCTGGGGTGAAGGCCAGGTTGCCCGGACACTGGCCTGGAGCGAGCACCACACCCTGCATCCGGTTTTCGGGGACCAGCAACTGCGTGACTTTCCTCGGACCTATGTTGAATGTCACCAGCACATAAGAGTCCGGCTGGCCCGCGACCTCAACCCGTATCAGGAACGTGTAGATGCCTTCCTTTCCAAAGTAGAACGCACCGAAGGCCGTTAGCTGCCCGGCAGCGGGATAATATACAGAAGCAGGCTCGTTTTTCGACTCCTCCCCAGAGAGTTGAGTGTGAGTCGGTGTTCGACCCAGCGGCCACGCCGGCAGGTCCACGCGAACTAGGCTCCCCCCTTGGCCGCTCAGCTCGAGGTTTTGGCTGATCTTGATCCCGCACGTCACGACAAGGAACGTCGTCTGCTCCTTCCCGGTGGCATCCTTCCAGGTAACGGTGACACCCGCGACGCCCGTCTTCCCCGCGGCACACTTGTAGTTGATCCCCCGGAATGATCCGGTGTTGATGGCGTCCACGGTCAGAAGCGAGGGATCAGACGACTTGGCTGAGATCACCTCCCCATTGATAGGGATTCCACCCTCCCCTCCACTGGACGCTTCTATGACCTGGGGAATTGCCGCCCCCGCGGGCGATGATGGAAAGACAACGACCAGGCATAGGGCAAGGCCCGCGGCCAGCAAACGCCAGAGTCCGTGCCTCATGCGACCCCTCCTAGGAGCCCGCCTCTTTGAGCGCGTGATTGCTCAGGTGTTCGGACCACCAGATTACGGGCTCCTGCCTTGCCCAAGCCGCTCCGCAAGCAAGCCAGGGCGAGACGTCTGCTCGCTACGCCACCCTGGCTGCTGCCGAGAACTTCCTTCGGCAACTCGGTCCGGACCGAGTTCACGCAAACTTCCCACGATCCTCCCCCGAAGTGAAACGCTGGGCCCCTACCTCTGCGCGTGCGCGGGAGGGTTATGAGAGTTGAGTTGGATCCTGCAGGAGACGTTTCAGTTCACCGAGATAGCGCGCGGCTTCGGCCCCGTCGGTAACGCGGTGGTCAGCGGAGATCGTGGCCTTCATCACGCGGGCGACCCGGACGCGGTCGCCGTCGGCCACTGGCTGCGGGCGGGCGCTGCCGACCGCCAGGATGGCGGCCTGCGGCGGGTTGATGATGGCGATGAAGTTTTCCACGTCGAACATCCCCAGGTTGCTCACCGTGAAGGTCGCGCCCTGGAGTTCGTCGGGATGCAGCCGCCCCGTCCGCGCGCGCTCGCCCAGGTCTTTGGCTTCCCGCGCGATCTCGGGAATGCTCTTCCGGTCGCAGTGGCGGATGACCGGGACGATCAGTCCCTCGGGCAGCGCGAGGGCAAACCCCATGTGCATCTCGCCGTGGCGGCGCAGGGATTCCCCCGTGAAGCTGCCGTTGAGGTTGGGGAAGGTGCGCAGCGCCCGGGCCGCCGCCTTGAGGATCAGATCGTTGACCGAGACCACCTTCTCGCCGAGGTCGCCGTTCAGCCGGGCGCGAAGGGCCAGGGCCTCGTCCATGAGGATCTCAACCGTGACGTAGAAGTGCGGTGCCTGCTGTTTGCTCTCCGCCATACGCCGGGCGATCGTCTGCCGCATCCGGGTCAGCGGGACGTCTTCGGAGGCAGGTGTCGGGGTTTCGGCCCGCGTCCCCGCGCGCAGCGCGAGGAACGCCTCTACATCATCCTTAGTAATACGTCCCTCTGGTCCGGTGCCCTGAATCTCGGCCAGATCAATCCCGCGCTCCCGCGCCAGCCGCCGCGCCAGCGGGGACGCCTTAATGCGCTCCTCGGGGGGGATCCGTTCGGGTGTCGGCGCCGCGCCGGAAGTCGGAGTCGGGCCAGGCGTGACGGCAGGGGCGGGGGCGCGCGGAGGGACCTCTCGTTCCAGGACTGAGGGCGCCCCCGCTCCCGCCCTTTCTTCCCCCGGCCGCAGGATCACGGCGATGGCGCCACCCACAGGAACGGTCGCGCCCTCCGCGGCGAGGATCTCAGTCAGCGTACCGCTCTCCTCGGCGGGAAGTTCCACGTTGACCTTGTCCGTCTCGATCTCGGCGATGGCCTCGCCCGCGGCCACCGTGTCGCCGGGGTGCTTCATCCAGCGGAGGACCTTACCCTCCGTCATGGCGTCCCCCATCTTCGGCATGATCACCTCGGCCATCGGGGTCGTCTCCTACTGGCGGTAGAGGGTCCGCTGGACGGCGGCGACGATGTCGCGCTCGTGGGGGAGGGCCAGCAGTTCCAGGTTGCGGGCGTAGGGCATCGGCACATCCGCTCCGGTGACGCGCTCCACCGGCGCGTCCAGCAGGTCAAAGGCGCCCTCGTAGATGACCGCCGCGATCTCGGCGGCGGCGCCGAAGGGCCGCCACTGCTCCTGCACCACCACCGCCCGGTGCGTCCGCCGCACGGAGCGGATCAGGGTCTCGCGGTCCAGCGGCCGCAGCGTGCGCAGGTTGATCACCTCCGCCTCGATGCCCTGCTGCGCCAGTTGCTCCGCCGCCACGAGCGCCAGGTGCACCATCCGGCTGTACGAGATGATCGTCACATCATGCCCGCGGCGCATGATCTCCGCCTGCCCGAAGGGGATGGCCGCGGCGCCGTCCTGGACCTCGCCCTTCGCCCCGTAGAGGGCGGCGTTCTCCAGGAAGACCACCGGGTCCTTACCGCGCAGCGCGGTCAGGAGCAGCCCCCGCGCGTCCGCCGGCGTGGCCGGCGCCACCACCCACAGTCCGGGGAAATGGGCGTAGAGGGCCTCCAGGCTCTGGGAGTGCTGCGCCGAGAGCTGCACGCCGGCGCCGTTGGGCCCGCGGATCACCAGCGGGACGTTCACCTGGCCGCCGGAGAAGTAGCGCAGTTTCGCCGCGTTGTTCAGGATCTGGTCCGCGGCGAGCAGGGAGAAGTTCCAGGTCATCACCTCGACCACGGGACGCAGCCCCAGCATCGCCATGCCGACGGCCGCGCCGACGAAGCCGAGTTCGGAGATCGGCGTGTCGATGACCCGTTTGGGCCCGAAGCGTGTCAGGAAGTCGGCGGTGATGCGGAAGGTGCCCTGGTAGACGCCGATGTCCTCGCCCAGGAGGACGACCGCAGGGTTGCGGTCCATCTCCTCCATCAAGGTGGCGCGCAGCGCGTCGCGGTAAGTCAGGACCTGCGCCATGGGCTAGCCCTGCGCGGAGACGTCGCGAGGGAGTTCCTCCGGCGGCGGCTCGGGGCTCTCCTCCGCGTACTTGATGGCGGCGGCGACCTTCTCCTCCGCTTCCTTGTGGATCGCGGCCACCTGCGCGTCGTCCAGGACCCCGGCCCGGTGCAGTTCGCGCTCGAGGATCTGGATCGGGTCGCGCTGCTTCCATTCCTCGACCTCTCCCTTGTTGCGGTAGGGCTGGAAGAGGTCGGCCGCGCCGTGGCCGACCAGCCGGTAGGTGATCGCTTCAATGGCGTAGGGGCGGCCCGTGGCACGGACCCGCGCGACGATGCGCTCCGCGGCCCGCCGCACCGTCAGAAAGTCCTGCCCGTCGACCTGTTCATTCTCGATGCCGTGCAGGCCGAACTTGGAGGCGAGATGCGTGACCACGGTGGATCGGTCCACGGACGTGCCCATGGCGTACTTGTTGTTCTCGACAATGTACACGATGGGGCACATGCCGTCCTGGCCCCAGACGGCGGCCATGTTCACGGGCTCATGGAAGGACCCGGAGTTCATCGCCCCGTCCCCGAGGAAACAGAGGCAGATGCGGTCGGTGCCCTGGTAGCGCAGGGCGTAGGCCGCGCCGGTGGCCAGGGGAATGTGCGCGCCGACAATCCCATAGCCTCCGTAAAACCCGCGGGGGACGTCGAAGAGATGCATCGACCCGCCCTTGCCCTTGGCCACGCCCGTCTGCTTGCCGAAGAGCTCCGCCATCACCGCCTCAGGGGGGGTACCGCGGAAGATGGCGTGGGCGTGGTCGCGGTAGGCGGTGAAGAAGATGTCGTCCGCGCGGATCGCCGCCAGAAATCCGGCGGCCACCGCCTCCTGTCCGCTGTAGAGGTGGAGGTAACCGCCGATCTTCCCCCGGCGGAAGGCCCGCTCGGCTTCGTCTTCAAAGCGCCGGGTGAGGACCATCAGGCGGTACCAGGGGACGGAGGAGGCCAGGTCCGGCTCGGCCGGAGTGCGCTCCACCCGCACTTTCGCCTCCCCGCGCTTTGACGCCATCCGCTCCTCCAACGGGCGCAATGGCTCGCCGGCCCGTTTGAATACCTATCCATTATATCGACGGAAAGGGGGTTGGGAAGTCCGCAGGGGGCGGTGATTGGCCCCCCTGTCGCCTGTCGCATATAATGGCATCAATGCCCCACCTGATTCGGACTCTACCGAAGGTCGAACTGCATCTGCACCTGGAAACCTCGCTCCGGCTCCGCCGCCTGCTCGGGCAGCAGCACCCTGACGAGCCCACCATCGCGGACCCGCACCTGATCGCCGATCCCGGCGCCTTCACCGGGTACGACCGGCTGCGCCGGCTGCGCTATGCCAACCGGGCGGGGCGCATCCCCGACGAGGTCTACACGACGGAGAACATCACCCGCATCACGGCCGACCTGCTGGCCGCCGCCGCGGCGCACAACGTCCGCTATGTCGAGATCCGGGTGGGCGGGCGCCGCGGATTCACGACCCTGGGTGTGCGGCCGATGCTCGAGGCGATGGCCGAGGCCGCCGCCGACGCGGAGCCGGGGGTGCACAGCGCGTTTCTCGTGACGGTCGTCCGCGAGCGCGGTCCGGAAGAGGCGGAGGCGATCGTCACCGAGGCGGCCGCCTGCCGGGACCTGCGTGTGGTGGGGATCGACCTGGCGGGCGATGAGGCGAACTACCCGCCCGCGATGTTCATGCGCGCGGTAGACAAAGCGCGCGCCGCCGGCCTGGGCATCACCGTGCACGCGGGCGAGTTCACCGGCCCCACCAGCATCTGGATCGCGATCCACCAGTTGGGGGCGCAGCGCATCGGGCACGGCATCCGCGCCGTGGAGGACCCCGACCTGCTGGCCTACCTGCGGGAACATCAGGTCACCCTCGAGATCTGCCCCACCAGCAACCTCCGCCTGGGTTTGGTGCCCTCCCTGGCCGATCACCCGCTGCGCACGTTGCTCAAGGCGGGCGTGCCGGTGACGGTCAACAGCGATGACCCCATGCTGCTGAAGACCGACCTGACGAAGGAACTGACCGCGGTTCAAGCGGCCCTGGGATTGTCCCTGGAGACGGTCACCGGCCTGATGCGGCACGCCGCCCACGCTGCTTTCCTCCCTCAGGCCGCCCGCCAGTCACTCGAGCAAGAGGTCACCCAGACTCCCGCCGCCAGTTGAGGATTCCGCGCCCTTCCGGCACGCTGGGGAGGCGGCAGAGGGCGTTTGACGGCGGCTGCGCGACTCAATAGAATGAAGTCAGGATTGTTGAGTAACAGAGTCAAGAATTGAGGTGGTCCCGTGGACCTGGAGATTCGGGACCTGCACGTGCAGGTCGAGGAAAAGGTCATCCTCAAGGGCGTCAACCTCACCGTGAACAAGGGTGAGGTGCACGCCCTGATGGGGCCCAACGGCTCCGGCAAGTCCACCCTGGCCAACGTCTTGATGGGCAACCCCTTCTACCAGGTGATGCAGGGGGACGTCCTCTACAAGGGCGAGGACCTGTTGGCCATGGCTCCCGACGAGCGGGCGCGCAAGGGGCTCTTCATCGCCTTCCAGTACCCGGTGGCCATCCCGGGGGTGACGATGGCCTCCTTCCTGCGCACCGCCGTCAGCGCGCGGCGCGGCTACAGCAAGGAATTGATCCCGGTCGGCGAGTTCCAGAAGATCCTCCGCGCGAAGATCGAGGAGTTGAAGATGGACCCCGCGATCACCGGCCGTTATATCAACGAAGGCTTCAGCGGCGGGGAGAAGAAGCGCGCGGAGATCCTGCAGATGGCCCTGCTCGAGCCGGAGATCGCCATCATGGACGAGACCGACTCCGGGCTGGACATCGACTCGGTGAAGATCGTCGCCGACGGCGTGAACCGGATGTTTGACGCGGCCAAAGGGCAGATGGGGATCCTGGTGATCACGCACTACTCCCGGGTCCTGCACTACATCAAGCCGGACTACGTGCACGTGATCTTTGACGGCCGGCTGGTCGTCTCCGGCGGCGCCGAACTGGCGGAGGAGCTGGAGCGGAGTGGCTATGAGGGGATCAAGTCGCAGGTGGACGTGATCCACTCGGAAGTCGCGGCGAGCGGGGCCGTGCGCCGCGCGGGCAAGGTTTTCTGGGTGGTACATTAGGGGGAGCCGATGGCATCGACAAGCCCGCTGGGGATTGACCTCGAGCGTTACAAGTGGGGGTTCCACGACTCGCAGGACAAGTACGTCTTCAAGGCGCGCAAGGGCCTGGACGCCGACGTCGTCAACCAGATCTCCCACATGAAGGGCGAGCCCGACTGGATGCGGGCCTTCCGCCTGCACGCCTACGAGCACTTCACGCGCCGGCCGATGCCCACCTGGGGCGCCGACCTCGGCCAGATCGACTTCAACGACATCTACTACTACCTGAAGCCGACGGAGGGGAAAGGCCGCACCTGGGAGGAGGTCCCGGCGGAGATCAAGCGCACCTTCGACCGCCTGGGCATCCCCGAGGCGGAGAAGAAGTACCTCGCCGGAGTAGGTGCCCAATATGAAAGTGAGTCGGTGTACCACAATCTCAAGGAAGAGTGGGAGAAGCTCGGCGTCATCTTCCTGGACACGGACTCGGCGCTGAAGCAGTATCCCGACCTGGTGCGCGAGTACCTCGGCACCGTCGTCCCGCCGGAGGACAACAAGCTGGCCGCCCTCAACTCCGCGGTCTGGTCCGGCGGGTCGTTCGTCTACGTGCCGGCGGGCGTGCACGTGGACATCCCGCTGCAGGCCTACTTCCGCATCAACGCGGAGAAGGCGGGGCAGTTCGAGCGCACGATGATCATCTGCGAGCCCGGTTCCTACGTGCACTACGTGGAAGGGTGCACCGCGCCCATCTACGTCACGGACTCGCTGCACAGCGCCGTGGTGGAGATCATCGTCAAGGAGGGCGCGCGCTGTCGCTACACCACGATCCAGAACTGGTCCACCAACACCTACAACCTGGTGACCAAGCGCGCCGTGGCCTACCGCGACGCCACGATGGAGTGGATTGACGGGAATATCGGATGCCTGACGGGTGACAGCAAGGTCCTGCTCAACAACGACGTTAGGCCTATCAGCGATGTCGAAGCCGGGGACACGGTCTACTCGGTCGACGGCGAATTGAACCTGACCAGGCACAAGGTCGTAGCCAAGAAATACAGCGGGAAGCAGCGTGTGTTCCGGCTGCGCGGCGAGAATTACCGGGAGATCAGGGCGACGGCGAATCATCCCTTCCTGACGCTCTCGAAGCGGGGAAAGCACGTGGCTCTGGGCTGGAAGCATCTGGACCAGTTGAAGATCGGCGATTTCGTCGCCATCGCCGGTGATGTGCCGGACAGCGGCGTCCCGAAGAACCTCGACCCGGTCCCGCCGCGGGGTAGGAAGCGGATCACGGTCCCCTCGGTAAGTACCGAAGAGCTCCTGTGGGTCCTCGGCGTCTACACGGGAGATGGATACCTCGATCGCGCTCGTGTGTACTTCGCCGTGCCGCCGCAAGACAAGTCACACTCCAAGTTGGTTGAATTGCTGCATGCGCTCTTTGGCGTTGACGTCGATGTGTACGGCAACACCGTCCGCGTCAATTCCGTGCATCTGCGCGACTTCATCGTGGCGGTCGGTTTCACCGGCAACGCAAGCCAAAAGCGAATCCCGGCGTGGGTTTATCGGCTGCCGAAGGCGCAGCGGCTGGCCTTCATCGAAGGCTACATCTCGGCCGACGGCTACCGTCGGCCCAACCACACGAACCTCTCGATCACCAGCGTCAACCGGAAGCTCCTCGAGGACATCAAGGCGCTGGCTATCTCATGTGGGTTAGATCCTCGCAAGATCAGCCGGTGGTCGCGAGTTGAAAAGAAGCCTCTTGGCAAAGAGATGAAGGAGTACGTCCACTACTTCCTCTACTTTGGCGAGCGAGCGTACGAGCAGCCTGTGCACTTCACGAAGGTGGCGGCGATTGAGCCCGAGGGTGTCGAGGACACCTGGGACCTGGAGATCGCTGGGAGCCACAATTTCGTCGCCAACGGCTTCATCGTGCACAACAGCAAGATCACGATGAAGTACCCGTCTGTCTACATGGTAGAGCCCGGTGCGAAGGCGGAGATCCTTTCCGTGGCCTACGCCGGGAAGGGGCAGCACCAGGACCCGGGCGGCAAGGTGATTCACGCCGCACCCCACACCCAGTCCAGTATCGTCAGCAAGTCCATCGCCAAGGACGGCGGCCGAGCCGGCTACCGCGGATTGGTAAAGGTCTACAGCGGGTCGGAGGGCAGCAAGTGCGCCGTGCGCTGCGACGCCCTGATCCTGGACGAGCATTCCCGCTCGGACACGTACCCTTACATGGAGATCGACGAGGAGGACGTGCAGATCACGCACGAGGCCACGGTCAGTAAGATCTCGGACGAGCAGCTCTTCTACCTGATGGCCCGCGGCATCAAGGCGGACGAAGCGATGGGGATGATCGTACGCGGTTTCATCGAGCCGATCACCAAGGAACTGCCGCTGGAGTACGCGGTAGAGTTGAACCGGCTGATTGCCATGGAGATGGAAGGCTCAGTGGGGTAACCGACCTCGCGAGCGTGGCCGAAGGGCAGGGTGCGGACTGTGGCTCCCTGCCCTTTCCGTGCCAGGGCGACATGCGCACAGGGCGCAACTGATGAGCGAACGAATCGTAGAGGAGAGGACAGGAGCGGTGATCAGTCGCGAGGCCGTAGAAGCGATCTCCGCGCGGACCGGGGAACCAGTCTGGATGCGGGAGCAGCGCCTGGCGGCCTGGGGTGTGTACGAGTCGCTGCCGCTGCCCGACCCGACGCAGGAGGAGTGGCGCCGCACCGACATCAGCGGGTTGCGGCTGGATGCACTGCGGGCCCTCGTTGACGGGACCGGGCCGGTCGCGGCCGCCCTGCCTCCGCGGGCCGCCGCCCTTGCGGGCGGGGAGGAGCGGGCGGGTCTGCTCGTGCAGCGCGACGGGCGCACCGTGCAGCACGTGCTGGACGAGGCGGCGCAGCGGCAGGGCGTGCTCTTCCTCGACCTGGATCAGGCGGTGCGTCAGGCGCCCGACCTGGTGCGCGAGCACTTCCTCTCCGTGATCCGACCCGACGAACTGAAGTTCCGCGCCCTGCACGCCGCCCTGCGGACCGGCGGCACGTTCCTGTACGTCCCACCGGGTGTCGAGGTCACGCTGCCGCTGGTCACCAGCACGTGGCTGAACACTCCCGGCGCCGGCCTCTTCCCGCACACGCTGCTGGTCGCCGGCGAGGGGTCCAAGGTCACGTTCCTCGACGTCTTCGGTTCCGACGGCATGAGCCGGCAGACCGTCGTCAGCAACGCCGCCGAACTGATCCTGCGGGACGGCGCGCAGGTGCGTTACGTCGCCTTTCAGGACTGGGGGGCGAACGTCTGGGAATTCGGCCTCATTCGCGCCCGTCTCGGCCGGGATGCCGCCCTGCACAGCCTGATCGTCGCCTTCGGCGGCAGCCTGGTGAAGACGGACATCGAGTCGAAACTGGAGGGGCCGGGCAGCCAGTCGGAGATGCTGGGGCTGTACTTCGGCGACGGCACGCAGCACTTCGATTTCCATACGCTGCAGGAGCACCTGGCGCCGCACACCCTGAGCGACCTGCTGTACAAGGGTGCGGTGAAGGACCGCGCCCGCACGGTCTTCGCCGGCCTGATCCGCGTCCACCCCGGCGGGCAGAAGACCAACGCCTTTCAGTCCAACCGCAACCTCATCCTGAACACGGGCGCGAAGTCGGACAGCATTCCCAAACTGGAGATCATGGCCAACGACCTGCGCTGCACGCACGGGTCGGCGACCAGCCGGCTGAACGACGAGCACCTCTTCTATCTGATGAGCCGGGGCCTGACGCGGCGGCAGGCGGTGCAGATGGTGGTGGACGGCTTCTTCGCCGAGGTGTTCGACCGGGTGCCGCTGCCGCGGCTGGGGGAGCAGATGCAACAGGAGATCGGCCGCAAGATCGCGGAGTTGTGAGCGGGGGGATGAACGAGTTTGTAAAGGTGGCGACCGTCGAGGAGATTCCACCCGGACAGGGGCGGCGGGTGGACGTCGACGGCTACCGGATCGCGGTGTTCAACGTGGGCGGGACGTTCTACGCAGTGGACGACACCTGCACGCATGAGGAGGCCTCCCTGGCCGAGGGTCCGGTGAGCGGCGAGATTGTCGCCTGTCCCAAGCATGGGTCGCGGTTCCACCTGCCGACCGGCCGCGTGCTCTCGCTGCCGGCGGTTCGCCCCGTCAACACGTACGAAGTGAAGGTCGAAGGGTCGGACGTTCTAGTGCTGCCCCAGCCCCGCAAGGGTGTGGGGATGCCGCACAAGGTGCGGTGACGGCGGGCGCGCGCGGCGCGCCGGGGAGGCAGGGTCATGATCCCTGAACGGGTGCGGGAAGACTTTCCCATCCTCCAGCAGCGGATGCACGACAAACCGCTGGTCTACCTGGACAGCGCCGCCACCTCGCAGAAGCCCCGCATCGTCCTGGAGGCCCTGACGCGCTACTACGAGGAGTACAATGCCAACGTCCACCGCGGCATCTACTTCCTGGCCGAGAAGGCCACGCAGGCGTACGAGGACGCCCGCGTCCGCGTGGCCCGCTTCATCAACGCGCCGCGCCCCGAGGAGATCGTCTTCACCCGCGGCACTACCGAGGCGATCAATCTGGTGGCCTACACCTGGGGCCGGGCCAACATCCGCGCCGGGGACGAGATCCTCCTCACGGAGATGGAGCACCACAGCAACATCGTCCCCTGGCAGCTGCTGGCCGCGGAGCAGGGCGCCCGCCTGCGCTACCTTCCCTTCGACGGGGCGGGCCGGTTGGCACTGGAGGAACTGGACACGCTGCTCACCGAGCGGACGAAGCTCGTCGCCCTGACGCATCAGTCCAACGTGCTCGGGACGATCAACCCCGTGGAGGAGATCACGCGCCGGGCGCACGCCGCCGGCGCCCTGGTCCTGGTGGACGGGGCGCAGAGCGTGCCCCACATGCCGGTGGACGTGCAGGCCCTGGGGTGCGACTTCCTGGCATTTTCCGCGCACAAGATGTGCGGGCCGACCGGGGCGGGAGCGCTGTGGGCGCGCTACGACTTGCTGGACGCGATGCCGCCCTTCCACGGCGGCGGCGAGATGATCATGCTCGTGCAGCTCGATTCTTCCACCTACAAGGACCCGCCCTACAAGTTCGAGGCGGGCACGCCCAACATCGCCGACTGCATCGTCTGGGCGACGGCGATCGACTACCTGGAAGGGTTCGGCCTGGCGGCGATCCGGGAGCACGAGCGGCAGTTGACACGCTACGCCCTGGCGCAATTGCGTGAGGTGCGGGGCGTCCGCGTGTACGGCCCGGAGGACGTGGAGCAGCGCGGCGGCGCCATCGCCTTCGACGTCCAGGGGGCGCACCCGCACGACGTGGCCCAGGTGCTCGATCAGGAGGGGATCGCCGTGCGCGCCGGGCACCACTGCGCGCAGCCCCTGCACCGCCGCCTGGGCCTGTCCGCGTCTACACGGGCGAGCCTTTACCTGTACAATACCCCGGGGGACATCGACACCCTGACGCGGGGCCT
>Ga0209108_10001702_pt1 | contig 12765 bp, 14 predicted proteins | sample Rifsed10ft1_FD_184003 | JGI IMG/M metagenome (GOLD analysis project Ga0209108, IMG submission 184003) | Soil microbial communities from Rifle, Colorado, USA - sediment 10ft 1 (version 2) | ecosystem: Environmental > Terrestrial > Deep subsurface > Rock core/Sediment | place: Rifle, Colorado...
CAGCCGCAGGTGCGGCATCGGGGCCTGGCAGCCGAAGTGGCCGGGCAAGGCGACGGCATCGGCTCGCCGCTACGCTTCGCGACTCGCGAGCAACCCGCGCCCGCTCCAGCGCTGGGGGCGCATACGCGCGAAGTGCTGAAGCGAATCGGGTTGAGCGACGAGGAAATCGGCGAGCTGGAGGCGCAGGGGATAGTCAAATCTGTGTCAGAGGGCCTATAATTGCCCTGAATGGAGAAAGACATGTGGAGTACGACTTTCGTTTTCATTTTGATCATGGGCTATCTCCTCGGATCCATCCCGGTCGGCTTCATCTTCATCAAGGTGTTCACCGGGCAGGATGTGCGGCAGGTGGGGAGCGGGCGCACGGGAAGCACCAACGTCATGCGCGCCGGGGGCGGAAAAATTGCTTTGTTGACGGCGGCCTTTGACGCCCTCAAGGCTGCCAGCGCCGTGTGGCTGGCGCAGTGGCTTCTGCCCGGCAACCACTGGGCGGCGGTCGTCGCCGGACTGGCCGCAGTGGTGGGCCACATCTATTCGATCTTCATCTGGTTCAAAGGTGGAGCGGGCGGAGGGCCGACGATTGGGGCGGCGATTGCGTTGTGGCCATGGACGGTGGCGATCGTGGTTCCCCTGGGCGCGGCGGTGTGGTATGGCGTTGGCTACGCCTCGGTGGCCACCGTCTCCTTCTCGCTCATCATCATCGCGATCATGGCGGTGCGCTGGTACTTACACCAGGGACCGTGGGAATACATCACCTACGGCGTTGGCGCGCTGTGCATTTGCCTGTGGGCGCTCCGGCCGAACCTGAAGCGGTTGTTGAGCGGCACCGAGCGGGTTCACGGCTGGCGAGCGAAGCGGCTGAAACAGCAGAATGACCATTCAGCCTAGTTCCCGGTGGATGCGTTTGCGATCATCACCTCGACCTCTTTTACCTCCCCGGCCTCTATCCGGAACGCGCGCCCGCGCCATTCGCCTGCGGCGGCCTGCGGCGCAAGAATGACGTAGAGCGAGTCCGGATAGTACGCCTGCGCCACATCCGCCAGCGAGGGAACCGGCGGCCCGCCCGGGTGCGAGTGATAGATGCCGTGCAAATCCCACCCGGCCGCTTCAATCTCCAGCATCACCTCCACCTGCCGTTTGGGATCCATCTGATACGCCACCGGGCTGTGGAGAATATTTTCGGCGGGATAGACTCGCCGCACCACCCCGCCCTCACCCGCCAGCAGACCGCAGGCTTCGTTGGGTCGCTCGGCCTCAACGTGGGCGACGACTTCACGCCACTGCGCGGGGGTGAGGGTGAGCGAGTTGTTCATACATCCCGGCGGGCTCGTTCCCGAATACTCTGATAGCTGCTGATCAGAGTGCTATCGTCTATCGGCTGCTCAAACAGTCTCAACGACTTCAGTATATAACCCTCATCCAGGTTCTCCGCCTGCTTCTGAATGACAGTTTCCACATCCACCCAATCCTGCGGGCGCGAGGCGAGCATCTTCAGCACAATCAGGTCCTCGGGCGAACAGACGCGCACCTGACGACCCGGCATGATTTCGACCAACTGCGCACGAGCAATTATCTGTGCGTCGAATTCGGTGTCCTCCAGCAGGATGTCTATCCGCGCGCCCTCAGAGTTGAGAACGAATACAATTCCATTGCGGCGCAGCATTTCGTCAGGGTCAGCGTTGAGCGAACGGTAATCGGCCTCCAACAACTTCAAAAGGCGTTGGCGCTCGTCGCGGCGCAGGCGGATCTTGAGATCCGCGTCGCGGGTTAGACGGGCTTTACCCCAGGCTCCCAATGCCAGCCCGCCAATCGCCGCCGAGGGAATGCCGGCCTCTTCGAGTCGCGTCTGCAGGTCAATCAGCGCGCGAATGAGTTTTTCCATACGGTCTCCCTTTGACTCTTCCAGCCGGCGGAACTGCTCCTGCAGCCGGACGAGGCGGGCAATGTACTCCGCGCCATACACCGTCTCGTCTCGTTGCAGCCACGCCTCAAACTCGCTCCGCAGGGCCAAATAATCCAGAATGCCCTGCCCAGGCGTCGTTTCCCGCAGGAGCCGCATCTCCTCGGCCTCAACCTCTTCCCATTTGGCTTCCCGGATGGGGCGCAAGTTACTCATCGGTTCGCCTCCGCCGCCCATTATACACCGTGACCAACGGCCCACGCTGCCCGGCAATTGGGGGCTTGACACTCCCCGGCCAACGGACGTATAATCCAGGCAGGATTTAGGCTTGCCTAAATTAATATTTTGGAGAAACAAAAGATGATTTCCCGCGAAAAGATGATTTCCCACGCCACCGAAGATTACGTCAAAGCCATTTACGAGCTGGAAGAGGATTTTGGCCGCGTGAGCACCTCGGCGCTGGCTGAGCGGCTCGGCGTGGCCCCCGCCTCCGTCACCGGCATGCTGCAAAAGCTCGCCGAGGGCCGCCCGAAGCTGGTGAACTACGAGCGGCACCACGGGGTCGTGCTCACCTCTGCGGGGCGCAAGATTGCGCTGGAAATCATCCGCCATCACCGGCTCATCGAACTCTACTTGTCCGAGTCGCTGGGATTTGAGTGGGACAAAGTGGACGCCGAGGCCGAGAAACTCGAGCACGTCATCTCCGAAGAGTTCGAGGACAAGATCGCCGCCCGGCTCGGCGACCCGACCGTGGACCCGCACGGCGACCCCATCCCCTCCAAAGACGGGACGGTCGCCGCCCACAGCCGCCTGCCCCTCTCCGACATGCAAGCCGGCCAGACGGTGCGCGTCACGCGCGTGCGCGACGACGACCCTGCCTTCCTGCGCTATCTCGCCGAACTCGGCATCGGCCCGCGGGCGACCCTCGCCATCCTCGAAAAGTCCCCGTTCGACGGGCCGATGCACGTCACCGTCGGCGAGCGCTCGCACGCGCTGGGCAAGAACGTGACCGATAAAATCTTTGTGGAAGTCGAGTAGCCCGGGAGATACCGCTATGAAAGCCACCGTCAAACACGAATTGCGTGTCGCTTGGCGCTGGAAGACCAAAGGTTGGACGCAACCCTGGCTTGGCTGGAACGATGTGAAAGCAGGCAAGGATTCATGACCGACTCATCCATCTGGCTTCTAATTGTGGCGCTGGCCAGCTTAGGCGCGGGTGGTCTGATCGCCTGGCCGCGCGTGGGTCTGCTGGCGCTGTGGCGGCGGCGCGGCGAAACGCGCCAGCGCGCCCTGGCCGAGGATGCGCTCAAACACCTGCACGCCAGCGCCTGGCGTCAGCACACCGCCACCCTGCAATCGCTGGCGGGCGCGCTCCATCTCTCGCCCGAGGCGGCGGTTAGACTGATCCGGCAAATGGAGACACAGGGCTGGGTGAACTCCCGCGCCGAAGGCCTGAGCCTCACGCCGGAGGGCGAGCGGCTGGCGATCGAAGTCGTCCGCGCGCACCGCCTGTGGGAACGCTACCTCGCCGACGAGGCGCGCATGCCCCTCGCCGAGATTCACGCCGAGGCCGAACGGCGCGAGCACAACCACGCCCCCGAGGCGGTTCAGGCGCTGGACGCGGCCATGGGCTATCCTGCCACCGACCCGCACGGCGACCCCATCCCCACCGCCGACGGGCAACTGGAGACCCCGGCCACCAAACCGCTCACCGACTGGCCGCTCAACACCCCGGCCCGCATCGCGCATCTCGAAGATGAGCCGCCCGTCATCTTCGGCCAGATCGTGGCTGAAGGGCTGTGTCCAGGGCTGATCGTGCGCGTGATCGAAGCCAATGCCCAGCGGCTCGTGGTGTCGGATGGCGAAAGGGTGCACACCCTCGCGCCCATCGTCGCCGCGAATGTCTTCGTCGTTCCCGACGGCGCAGAGGCCGGGGCGGCTGATACGCAGGCCCTCACCACCCTGCGCGCCGGGCAACACGCCACCGTGGGCCGGTTGGACGACTCCCTGCAAGGCTTCACCCGCCGCCGCCTGCTCGACCTCGGCCTGACGCCCGGCACGACCATCACCGCCGAGATGCGCAGCCTGTTCGGCGACCCGGTAGCCTATCGCGTGCGCGGCACGTTGATTGCCCTGCGTCGCGAACAGGCCGCGAAAGTCATCATCCGCCGCATCCCTGAAAGCGAAAGCTAACACCTATGACTGACTGTACGACCTGCCCCGCCCATGCCTCCATGGCGCAAATGGACATCAATACTCAAAACTTCGACCGCGTGGTGGCGCTGGCGGGAAACCCCAACACCGGCAAATCCACCGTGTTCAACGCCCTCACCGGCCTCAAACAGCACACCGGCAACTGGCCCGGCAAGACGGTGACGCGCGCCGAAGGCGGCTACGAGTACGCCGGCGTGCGCTATAAACTCGTGGACCTGCCCGGCACGTACTCTCTGCTCTCCGCCTCGCAGGACGAGCAGATCGCGCGCGACTTCATCCTGTTCGGCCAGCCCGACTGCACCGTCGTGGTCACCGACGCCACCTGCCTCGAGCGGAATCTGAACCTCGTCCTGCAAGTGCTGGAGATCAGCAACAAAGTGGTGGTGTGCGTCAACTTGATGGACGAGGCGCGGCGCAAAGGGCTGGAGGTGGACGCGCGCAGCCTGTCGCGCGATCTCGGCGTGCCCGCCGTCCCCACATCCGCCAGCACCGGCGCAGGCTTGCGCGAATTGATCAGCACCGTGGCCGACGTGATCGAAGGCAAGATCACGACTGCGCCCCATCGTGTGCGGGGTGATGGTGAGTTTCAACGCGCGGTGGTTGAACTGCTGCCGCTGATTGAAGAAGTAGCGCCCGGTTTGCCCAACGCCCGCTGGGTGGCCATGCGCTTGCTCGACGGCGACCTGCGCGTGCGGCAGGCCCTGCACAGCGGCGAACTCTTGGGTATCGTCGCCCGGCAGCGCGAAGCCGTGCAACGCTTCAGCCGCAAGATGGCCGTGGAGGGCGCGCAATGACTCGGAGTGCAACCCCTTCCGTGGACGTGCTTCTTCTGCGGGCGGATACGCTCCGGCGAAGCCTGAGCGGCAATTTCCGCGATCAGCTGGTGCAGGTGCTTTACGGTGACGCCGAGTCCATCGCCCGCCGCGCCGTTAAACCGGTGGGCCACCGCGGCTGGGATTGGGATCAGCGGCTCGACCGACTGGTCACTTCGCCCATTTTGGGCCTGCCGCTCATGCTGGTCGTGCTGGCCGTGGTGTTCTGGCTCACCGTCACGGGCGCTAATTTACCCTCCCAGTGGATCGCCACGGCGCTCTTCTGGATCGAAGACCAGGCCAGCACCCTGTTCACCGCGTGGGGCATCCCGTGGTGGATCACCGGCTTTGTGTGGCACGGCACCTATCGCGGGCTGGCGTGGGTAGTTGCCGTCATGCTGCCGCCGATGGCGATCTTCTTCCCGTGCTTCACGATCCTCGAAGACCTCGGCTATCTGCCGCGCGTCGCCTTCAATCTGGACTGGCTCTTCAAAAAGGCGGGCGCGCACGGCAAGCAATCGCTCACCATGAGCATGGGCTTCGGCTGCAACGCCGCGGGCGTCATTGCCTGCCGCGTGATTGACAGCCCGCGCGAGCGGCTGATCGCCATCCTGACCAACAACTTCGTCCCCTGCAATGGGCGCTTCCCGACGCTGATTCTGCTGGCGACGGTCTTTGTCGCGGCGGCGTTCCCCCCGGCCTTTGCCTCGGTGGTCGCGGCGGGTTCGGTGGTCATGGTCGTGGTCATCGGCGTGCTGTTCACGCTGGCCGTCTCCGCCCTGCTCTCGCGCACGGTGCTGAAGGGCGAAGCCTCGGTCTTTACTCTGGAACTGCCGCCGTACCGCCGCCCGAACATCAGCCGCATCCTCTACACATCGCTCATTGACCGGACGATCTTCGTCTTGTGGCGCGCCATTCAGACGGCGGCGCCGGCCGGGGCCGCCATCTGGATTCTGGGGAATACCGTGATCGGCGGGCTGTCGCTTGCCCAGCACATCGCGAACTTCCTCCAGCCGCTGGGGCATCTCATCGGGCTGGACGGCGTCATCCTGCTGGCGTATATCATCGCCATCCCCGCCAACGAGATCGTCGTCCCGACCATGCTGATGACGTATCTCGGCATAGGCATGATGACAGGCCCGGAAGCGTTCGCCGATCTGCGCGGGCTGCTGGTGGGACAACACGGTTGGACGATGCTCACCGCCGTCAACCTGATGCTGTTCTCGCTTCTGCATAACCCGTGCGCCACCACCATCATCACGACATGGAAAGAAACGCGCAGTTTGAAATGGACGACCATCGGCGCGCTCATGCCGCTGGGGCTGGCCTTTCTGGTCACGTTCGTCACGGCGGCAGTCGCGCGCCTGCTGGGATGGGTTTGAAGGAGAGAAATATGGAACACGCACTGACTACTCAAAACCTGACCAAATCCTATGGCAGTGTGCAGGCGCTGCGCGGCGTGAACCTCGACGTACGGCGCGGCGAAATCTTCGGCTTCCTCGGCCCGAACGGGGCGGGGAAGACGACGACGATCCGCTGCCTGCTCGACCTGATCCGCCCGAACGGCGGCACGCTGCGCGTGCTCGATCTCGACCCGCAGCGCGACCCGGTGGCCGTGCGCGCCCGCGCGGGTTATCTCCCCGGCGAACTGCGCTTCGACGACAACATGCGCGTCGAGGGCGCGCTGCGCTTCCTCAACCAGTTGCGCGGCGGCAAAGCGGATTGGGGCTTCGTGCGCAAATTGGCCGAACGCCTCGACCTCGACCTCAAGACGCAGATCAAGAATCTCTCGAAAGGCAACAAGCAAAAGGTCGGCGTGGTGCAGGCATTGATGCACCGCCCGGAACTGCTCCTGCTCGACGAGCCGACGGCGAGCCTCGACCCGCTGGTTCAACAGGCAGTGCTGAAGCTGATCCGCGAAGCGCAGGCCGAGGGCGCGACCGTCTTCTTCTCCTCCCACATTCTGAGCGAGGTGGAGGCAATCGCCGGGCGCGTGGGCATCATCCGGGGAGGCGTCGTCGTCGAGGTCGCCGACACGTCCGCGCTCATCAACCGCTCTATGCGCCGCGCCCACGTCCGCTTCCGCGAGCCGGTAGACGCCAATTCATTCGCCAGCCTCCCCGGCGTGAAAGTGTTGTCGCGCGACGACAGCACCGGCGTGTTGATGCAAGTCGAGGGCGAGATGGATGGCCTCATCAAGGCGCTCGCCACCTTCCCGGTGAGCGATTTTGAAACCGAGCGACCCTCGTTGGAAGAAATTTTCTTGACGTACTACGAGGCGGAAAGGAAGTGATACGCATGACCACCATCTTTCGCAACGCGTTCACCCGCTCGTGGGGGACGATCCTCGGCTGGGGCCTCTCGCTGGGCCTGTTGGCCACGTTCCTCATGCCGTTCTACGACACCCTGGCCGGGCAAAAGGAATCAATGGAGAAACTCCTCGCGAGCTACCCGCCGGAGCTGATGGCCTTCTTCGGCGACACGGGCAACATGACGGCCCTCTTCACCCCGGAAGGGTATCTGGGTTTTGAGTTCTTCTCCTACATGCCCATCATCCTCGGCATCTTCGCGGTGCTGGCCGGGAGCGGCCTGCTCGCCAGCGACGAGGAGAACGGCACGCTCGACCTCGTGCTCGCCCACCCGGTCAGCCGCACCGGGTTGTTCTTCGGGCGACTGCTGGGCTTCGTCGTCACCACGGTCGGGATTCTCGCGCTGATATGGCTCGGCCTCGTGGTTGGACGGAGCTGGTCCACCATCGAGTTGACGGGAATTGAACTGGCCCGGCCCTTCCTCTCGCTCGGCGCTGAGTTAATGCTCTTCGGGGCAGGCACGCTAGCATTGAGCATGCTGCTGCCCTCGCGCCGCCTCGCCGCGACCGTGGCGGGCCTCGCGCTCGTCGCGAGTTACTTCATCACCTCGCTCGCGCGCATCAACGACGACTTGAAGGAGATCGTGAAGTTCTCGCCCCTCAACTACTACCAGGGCGGCGACGCGATCCGAGAGTTGAACGGCGAATGGCTGCTCGGCCTGCTGGGCGTGGCCGCGCTGTTCACGCTCCTCGCGTGGTGGCGCTTCGAGCGGCGCGACATCCGCGTGGGCGGCGAGGGCGGCTGGCGGCTGCCCCTGCTCTCACGGCGGAAACCGGCATTCGAAAAATCCTGATTACTGCCAGAGTGTCGCCGCACAACGACACTCGTTTTTTCGCGAGCAAATTACGACAAAGCCAATGAAGTTCATCGTATTCTCTTGGAAGGAGAAGTAGATATGAGTATGAAGCAGAATCTTTCACGACGCGGCTTTCTCAAAGCCGGAACCCTCGGCGCGCTCGGGATAGCGGGCGTCGCGGCGCTGCAACAACAGGCCCGCGCGCTTGCGCAAGGCGCGACGCCCACCCCGGACCCCTACGAGACCGGGCACGCCGGGCTGGATCACTCCGCGCACGGCGGCAACATGACCACGGGCGATGTGGACACGACCAGTCCCGGCGCGTTCGATCCGATGAAGTATTTGACCGGGTTCGACTACGGCAAAGTCAGCACGCTGCCGACCGGCCAGACGCTGCGCGAGTGGGACGTCTTCGCCGTGGACAAGGAAATCGAAATCGCGCCCGGCATCTTCTTCCCGGCGTGGGTCTACGGCACGGAGCAGCACGGCGCGCACGTCCCCGGCCCCACCTTCCGCTGCACCGAGGGCGACCGGCTGCGCTTCAACTTCACCAACGCCGGTTCGCACCCGCACACCATTCACTTTCACGGCATCCACTCGCCGGGCATGGATGGCGTCACCCCCCTCCTCCAGACGGGTGAGTCGTTCACCTACGAGTTCGACGCGAAACCGTTCGGCCTGCACCTGTATCACTGCCACACCCCGCCGCTCAAACGGCACATCCACAAGGGGCTGTACGGCACGTTCATCATTGACCCGCCGGGAGGTCGCCCCCCGGCCAAAGAGCTCGTGATGATGATGAACGCCTTCGACACGAACTTCGACGGCGAGAACGAAGTCTACGCCGTCAACACCGTCGCGTTCCACTATGCCAAGCACCCCATCCCGGTCAAGGTCGGCGAGCTCATCCGCATCTACCTGGTCAACATCACCGAGTTCGACCCGATCAACTCCCTCCACCTGCACACCGGGATGTACAAGATGTTCAAGACCGGCACGCGGCTGGATTACTACGAGTACACCGACATGGTGATGCTCTGCCAGGGTGAACGCGCCATCCTCGAGTTCACGCTGGAGCATCCCGGCCACAGCATGTTCCACGCCCACCAGAGCGAACTGGCCGAGCTCGGCTGGATGGGCTTCTTCGACGTACAGGAGTGAGATTATGGACACGACGAAATCCGTCTCCGCCGCGCCATCGAAATTCACCCTCCCGCTGTGGGCGTCTGCGCTGATCCCGCTGCTGATCCTCGCCGCGCTCGTGGCCGCCTTTTTCTACACCAACCCGCTGGCGCTGTTCCAGGCCGAAGGCCTGCCGCCCATCGAGTCGCTCTCCCTGGAGCGCGTCGAACTGCGCCCCGGCCAGTTCGTGGTGACCGTCTTCAACGGCAGCCCCGACCCGATCACGATCGCGCAGGTGACGGTGGACGACGCCTACTGGCAGTGGGCCGTCACCCCCTCGGCGACGCTCCCCCGCTTCGGGCGCGCGACCCTCACCATCCCATACCAGTGGGTGCTGGGCGAACCGCACGCGATCACGCTGCTGACCAGCAGCGGCACGCCGTTCACGGCTGAAGTTCCCATCGCCGCCGAAACGCCCCGCCCCGGCGCGACTCAGTTTCTGGCCTACGGCCTGCTCGGCATTTACATCGGCGTGATCCCGGTCGGCCTCGGCCTGTTGTGGTTCCCGACGATGCGCCGCATGGGCCGCAAGGGCTTGAACTTCGTGCTCGCGCTGACCATCGGCCTGCTCGTCTTTTTGTTGATTGACACCGCGCTCGAAGCGATTGAAGTTGCCGGCGACGTGGCCGGGGTGTTTCAGGGCCTGCCCGTCGCCATCTTCGCCGCGCTGCTCGCGTGGCTGGCGATCATGGCCGTGAGCGGCAAACAACCTGAGGCCGAACGCAATAATTCGAGCGGGCGGATGCGGATTGCGGCGTTGATCGCGTTGAGCATCGGCCTGCACAACCTGGGCGAGGGGCTGGCGGTCGGCGCGGCGTTCGCGCTCGGCGAGGCCGCGCTCGGCTCGTTCCTCGTCATCGGCTTCACCCTGCACAACGTCACCGAGGGCATCGGCATCGCCGCGCCCGTCACGCGCGACCGGCCTTCGATCAAATCGTTCATCTGGCTGGCGCTGCTGGCCGGGCTGCCCGCGGTACTGGGCGCGTGGGTCGGGGGCTTCGCCTACTCGCCCCTGCTCGCCGTGATCTTCCTCGGGATCGGCGCGGGCGCGATATGGCAGGTGATCGTCGAGGTGGGCCGCCTGATGCTCCGCGACGCACAAAAGGAAGGCGAGTCCGTCGCCAACTGGGTGAACGTGGCCGGGCTGGCGCTCGGCATCGCGGTCATGTACTTCACGGCGTATTTTGTGAAGTTTTAGCCACGAATGTAAGGGCGAAGCCTTCGCGCACCAGCGTGCCATTTGGGCCGGTGACAGAAGCGCGAAGGCTTCGCCCCAACAGATTGCCGGGAAAGGATCAGCGTATGGACAACGAGTTAACCTACAGGATCGCTTTGCCGATTCTGTTCATAAGTTTCATTGCCCATCGAGGCTACTACAGTCGCAAATTCAGACCTTCCACTGAAAACACGCTCAAGCAGAGGCAGGAGAGTTTGTCCTCCCGGCTGGCAAATCTGCTCAGCCTTCCGGGGCTGATCGCCGTCGTCGTTTACGTCGTCTATCCACCCTGGATGGCGTGGGCTTCTCTTCCGCTTTCCGCCGGGCTGCGCTGGATGGGCGTGGGCCTGGCGCTCGCGGGTTTTGTCCTGCTCCAATGGTCGCAGCAGGCCCTCGGCAAAAACTGGAGCGACACGCCGCGAATGATGAAAGACCAGGCGTTCGTTTCCGGCGGCCCCTATCGCTGGATCAGGCATCCCATCTATACGGCCTTTTTTCTCATCATGAGCGCGCCCCTCTTTCTATCCGCCAACTGGTTTATCGGCCTCGTGTGGATCGGGATGACGGTCCTGGACGTAATGTCCCGGGTCAGGGTTGAAGAGGCGATGATGATGGAGTCCTTTGGCGACCACTATCGCGCCTACATGCAGCGCACCGGGCGATTCCTGCCGCGCTTGAGTCCATAACATTGGAGGTTCATCATGTCCAACGAAATACCATTTCGCCTCATCACTGTCCTTTTGCTGGGGGCCGCCCTCTCCATCAGCATCTATTTTCGAAGCAGGGCGGAGCGCGAAGGCGGCCGGATGCGAACGTCCGAAGGGCGGGGATTGGTCGTCGTCCTGCGGCTGTTGGGCCTGCTCGTCCTTCTGCCGCTCTTCGGTTATCTGATCAATCCAGACTGGGTGGCGTGGGCGCGGTTTGACCTGCCCGATTGGGTGCGCTGGCTGGCGGCGCTCGCCGCACTAGCCACGATCCCGGTGTTCTACTGGATCTTCGCCAGCATCGGCAACAACATCTCGCCGACGCAGGCGACGCGCGAGAATCACCAGTTGGTCACGCACGGGCCGTATCACTGGGTGCGCCATCCGCTCTACAGCACCGGCTTCGTCATGGCCGTCTGCCTCACCCTGATCACCAGCCTGTGGTGGCTCGGCGTTGGGATGATCACGCCGCTCTTCATTCTCCTCCTGCGCACGTCCAAAGAAGAAGCGCGGCTGATCGAGACGTTCGGCGACGAGTACCGGGAGTACATGCAGCGCACTGGACGCTTTTTTCCACGTCTGATACATTGAGGGGCATGGCCGATCCACGTTTACACGCCCACTCCCCTGCCCCTCAGGCCGCCAACCCCACCCTCCGGCGGCTCACGCTCGCCCTCGGCATCACGCTCGCCTTCGTGGTCGTCGAGGCGCTGGCGGGCTGGTACGCCAACAGCCTCGCGCTGCTGACCGACGCGGCGCACAACTTCACGGACGTGATCGCGCTCGGCTTGAGCTGGTACGCGCTGAGGCTGACGACCCGCCCTGCGCACGCGGGCAAGACCTTCGGCTACCACCGCGCCGGAATCCTGATTGCGCTGCTGAACTCGACGACGCTCGTGCTGATCGCGCTGGGGATTTTCTACGAGGCCTACCGGCGGCTCATCGCGCCGCCGCAGGTCGAAGCGGGCGTGCTCATCGTCGTCGCGGCCATCGCATTCGTCGTCAACCTCGGCACGGCGCTGCTGGTCAGGCGCGGGAGCGAAAACGACCTGAATCTGCGGAGCGCGTTCGTCCACCTCGCGGGCGACGCCGTGTCAACCCTCGGCGCGATTCTGGCAGGCATCGGGATCGCGCTCACCGGCATGGCCTTTCTCGACCCGCTCGCCAGCCTCCTCATCGGCGCGCTGATCCTGTGGAACGCGTGGGGCATCCTGCGCGAGAGCGTGGAGATATTGCTCGAAAGCACGCCGCGCGACGTGGACGTGCAAGTCATGGTCGGCGATTTGATGCGCGTGCCCGGCGTGCGCGGCGTGCACGACCTGCACGTGTGGAGCATCACCCAAAACATGCGCGCCCTCTCCGCGCACATCTTGACGGACGACGTTCTGCTCAGCACAGGCACGACGGTTCAGCGCGACATCAACGAGCTGCTGAGCCGCAAATACGGCATCGCGCACGCGGCCCTGCAGTTGGAGTGCGCCGGATGCGAGCCGGATTTGCTGTATTGCGATATGGTGGCCGTGAACAACCACAGCCACGAACCAAGTGCAAGTTGAGTTTCGGGACAGAACT
>Ga0209108_10001703_pt1 | contig 12765 bp, 7 predicted proteins | sample Rifsed10ft1_FD_184003 | JGI IMG/M metagenome (GOLD analysis project Ga0209108, IMG submission 184003) | Soil microbial communities from Rifle, Colorado, USA - sediment 10ft 1 (version 2) | ecosystem: Environmental > Terrestrial > Deep subsurface > Rock core/Sediment | place: Rifle, Colorado...
CGAGGAGCTGCTGGAAGGCCTCCTCGCCGAACACGCCGCTCGCCGCATCGAAGAAGTCGCTCATCCCGGGCCTCCGAAACCCCGACCTGGCTCTCGATGAAGCCGGGGGCCAGTCTACCACGCTGGAGGGAGGCGAGCGGAGTAGTTCACCCGCGAGGAACGGGTGTGATAAAGTGCTGTTCTCGCAGGTTCAATCCATTTGGAGGAGTCGTGAGAGTGTCGGATCGCGCGTTGGGATGGGGTCGGGTGACGGTGGTTCTCGGACTCGCGCTTGCGGTCGCCGTGGGCTGCGTCGACAGCCCCGCCGTGAAGAAGCAGAAGGCCGTGGACCGCGGGGCGCAGTACCTGAAAGACGGCAAGCCCAACGAAGCCATCATCGAGCTGAAGAATGCCCTGCAGGTGGACCCCGACTTCGTGCCGGCGCTTCACGCCCTCGGCCAGGCCTACGCCGCCAAGTCCTGGTTTGGGGATGCCCTCCGCGAGCTGCACCGGGCGCAGCGGCTGGCACCGGACTCGATCCCGCTGATGGTCACCATAGGCCGGACACTCCTGGACGCCGGAGCCTTCGCCGACGCCGGGGCCCAGGCGGACAAGATCCTTGGCCGGGAGCCGGGGAATGCAGAGGCGCTCGCCATCCGGGCGGCGGCCCTGCTGGGTCAGGGGAAGCCGACGGAAGCCCTGGCGGTCATCGAGAACGCCCCGGTGGGAGCCATCGCGGAGGCGGACCAGGTCCGCGCGGGCGTGCTGCTTCAGATGGGCAAGATCGACGAGGCCGAGCGGTCCTACCAGGCGGTGCTGGACAAGAGGCCCGGTGATTTCAAGAGCGTGATCGGGCTGGCCGGCATCCAGCTGACCCGGAAAAACTACGACCAGGCCCTCACGCTCTACGAGCGGGCCAAGGGCCTGCGCCCGCTCAGCCCGCAGCCCCACATCGGGATTGCAGCCGTGAAGGCCCGGAAAGGCCAGATGACTGAAGCCATCGCCGAGCTGGAAGGGCTGGATCCCCAGGCGCGCTCGGGCGCCGCGGTGGGTGCGCTCGCGGTCTATTATCTCCAGGCCAACCGGCCCGCGGAGGCTGAGCGTATTCTGGTGCCCATCGTGGAGCGATACCCCAAGCTGGCGGCCGGCCGCTACCTCCTCGGTGAGACCTACATAATCCGCGGAAAGCCCGATTTGGCGGCGGCGCAGTTCGAAGAGCTCGTGAGGCAATTCCCCGATGAGCCGACCGCCCACTTCCGGCTCGCTGGTGCTTACGGGCGCCTGGGGAGAGGCAAGGAAGCCCTCGCGGAGCTGGATCGGGTCGCCAAGGCTAAGGCTATGGACACGACGGCCGACTACCATCTGGAGCGAGCCCGCGTCCTCCTGGTGCTCGGGCGTCCGGAGGAAGCCCTGCAGTCCGCCCGGACGGCCGAGCGCATCCAGCCCGGCCGGCCCCAGGCCTCCCTTCTGCTCGGCCAGATCTACGCCCAGCGCGGTGACGCCAAAGCCGCGCGGGAGATGTTCACCAAGGCGGCGGAAGCGGGGGGCGGCGAAGCGGCGGGCCACTTGGCCCTCGGGCGGCTCGCCATGCAGGAAAAGAACGAGGACGCGGCGGTCCGGGAATTCGACGCCGCGGTGACCGCCGATCCTTCGTCGATCCGTGCCGTGCAGGCCAAGGTGGGCACACTCCTGTTGCAGAAGCGGGTCAAGGACGCCATCCAGATCGCCGAGGCCGGGGCACGGCGCGAGGCGAAGCGGCCGGAATTCCATAACCTGCTGGCCGCCGCCTACGCTTTGGACCGGCAGTGGGAGAAGGCCGTCGCCAGCTACCGGAAGGCGATGGAGCTGGATTCGACCGGCGTCGTGCCGCGGCTGGGGCTCGCGCGAGTGGCGCTCGCCCAGGGCAAGGACGAGGAGGCGATCGCCCAGCTCCAGGCCGCCCTCCAACAGGAGCCGGGAAACGCGACGGCGGCGCTGCTGATCACTGTGCTCTATGAGCATCTGGCGCGCTACGACCAGGCCATCCTGGTCATGGAGGCCGCAGACAAGGCGGCGCCGCGCCGGGTCGAGTTCGGCCTCAGACTGGCCGATCTCTATCTCCGGAAGGGCCGCTACGACGATGCCGCGGCGAAAGCGAAGGACCTGCTGGCGACCAACCCGGACCTCACGCCGGCGCGCCTGATCCGTGGTCAGACGCTCCTCGCCAAGAGCGATCCCAATGCGCTCAAAGACTTTACTGACGTCGCGAAGGAGAACCCGAAGTCGGCCCAGGCGCAGTACATGCTGGCGGGCGCGTACCTTCGGCTCGGACGCCTTGCCGACGCGCAGGCCGCCTTCCGCGAGGCGATCAGGCTCAACCCGCAGTTCACCCAGGCCAAAGCCGAGCTGGCTCTCATCTCGGGGCAAAAGGTCGATCGGGCCGAGCTCCAGAATCAGGTGGACCGGTTCCGCGCCGAGGTAAAGGCGAATCCCAAGAACGTGGTGGCGCGGGAGGCCCTGGGCCGCCACCTGCTGGCCTTGGGGCAGAACAAGGAAGCGAAGGATGAATTCAAGGCCATTTTGGAGGTGGCACCCGGGCATCCGGCCGCCAATCTGCTGATGGCCCGGGTCGCGATCACCGAAGGCAAGCGGGACGAGGCGGCCGGCTATGCGCGTGCGGCGCTCCGGACGACTCCCTCCAGCATCGAGGCCAACCTCCTGATGGCGCAGTACCTGCTCCAGACCAACCGGCGCGAGGACGCGATCAAGCACCTCGAGGCGGTGCTGCAGGTCAATCCGAATCTCTCCGACGTGAAACTCCAGCTCAGCGCGACCTATATGCAGATGGGCCGGCTCGGCGATGCCCTGAGGCTGGCGCGCGAGGTTCAAAAGGCGGAGCCCAAGAGCCCGGCGCCGCCGCTGCTGGTGGGCCTGGCGCTGATCTCCCAGCAGAAGCCTCAGGAGGCCGTCGAAGCCTTCGGCCAGGCCCTCAAGCTGAAGGCCGACCTGGCGCCGGCTTACAGCGGCCTGGGGCAGGCCTACCAGCAGCTCGACCAGAACGACAAGGCCGTGGAAGCTTACCAGCGCGCGGTCGCGATCAACGGCAATGACGCGATGTCGCTTAACAACCTCGCCTGGATTCTTTCAGAGGTGAGGAAGAAGCCGGATGAGGCGCTGCCGCTGGCCACAAAGGCGCAGCAGATCGCTCCCGAGTCAGCCGCAGTGCTGGACACCCTCGGGTGGGTCCAGTACCGGCGCGGGGCCTTCGCCGACGCCGAGAAAATTCTTCTCAAGGCGACAGAGCGGGCGCCCAATAACGGAGCCATCCAGTTTCATTTGGGGATGACGTACGCGAAGCTCGGGAAGAGAAACGACGCGGTCTCCACGCTCCGGCGGGCGGCCCAGCTCGACCCGAAGCTGGCCCAAAGCGAGCGGATCCAGAGCTTGGTCAAGGAACTCGGGGGATAAAGTCGATTCGATGTCCATCAACCGCTCATCGCTCGCCCTGGCAGGTCCCTGCCTGTTGGTCTTCCTGCTCCTTGCCGGTGCCGCGTGCACCCAGAGCCCGGAGGTCAGGAAGCAGAGAGCGCTTCAGCGCGGGGAGCAGTATCTCCGCGAGGGGAAGGCCAACGAGGCGATCGTCGAGCTCCGGAACGCGCTCCAGGTAGACCCGGACTTCGTTCCGGCCCTGCACGCGCTGGGGCGAGCCTACGCGACCAAGTCCTGGTACGGCGATGCCCTGCGGGAGCTGGTCCGGGCGCAGGGAGTGGCCCCGGATTCTCTGCCGGTTGCCGCAGACCTCGGGCGGGCGCTGGTCGAGGTGGGGGCGTGGAAGGACGCCCGGGAGCAGGCTGCAAAGATCCTCGAGAAGGAGCCTCGCAACCCTGACGGACTCTACATCCGTGCGGCGGCCTTGATGCAGGAGGGCAAAGCCAAGGACGCGCTCGTGCTCCTGGAAGGGTTGGGCCCCGGCGAAGGCCCTCAAGAACTTCCCCGGCTCCGGGGCGCGGCCCTGATGATACTCGGCAAGACGGCGGAGGCCGAGCAGGCGTTCCGCGTCGCGCTGGAAAAGAATCCCAACGACGCGCGGAGCATGGCGGCACTCGGCGAGATCCGGCTCTTAGGCCAGAAGTACGAGGACGCCGTGAAGCTCTTCGAGCAGGCCAAGGCGATCAAGTCCGATGATGCCAACATCCGACTTGGGCTCGCCGCCACCAAGGCGCGGCTCAACCGCGTCCCAGAGGCGATCAAGGAGCTGGAGGAGCTCGACCCCAGGGCCAGGTCGGTGGCCGTGCTCCTGGCGCTCGGCCGGTTCTACGTGCAGGCCGAGCGCAGCACGGACGCGGTCCGGCTGCTTTCCAGCGTGGTGGAGCGCGTGCCCCGGTTCCCCCAGGCGCGTCTGCTGCTCGGGGCCGCCTATCTGGCGGCCGACAACCCCCGCTCGGCTCGCGGTGAGTTCGAGGAGCTGAACCGTCAGGTCCCCGATCATCCCCTCGTCCGCTTCGCGCTGGCCATCACGCTGACGCGCACCGGCCAGCCGAACGAGGCGCTGCGCATTCTGGATTCCGTGGCCAAGCAGTATGAGAAGGCCGCTGCCTACCAGGTCGAGCGGGCCCGAGCCCTGTTGTTCATGGGACGGCGTGACGAGGCCTTCACGGCTGCGGAAACAGGCCGGCGCTTGGCTCCCGAGGCGCCCCAGGCATATATCGTCTTGGGCGAGATTCAGACCCAGCGCGGCAATTCGAAGGCGGCGCAGGAGATGTTCGCCAAGGCCGCTGAAGTGGATGCCACCTACGTGCCGGCCCACCTGGCGCTGGGAGCGCTTCGTGTGGGAGAGAAGGATGTGGCCGGAGCGCTCAAGGAGTTCGACACGGCAGTGCAGGCCGATCCGAAATCGCTTCCCGCCACGCGGGCCAAGGTCGGAGCGCTCATCGTCCAAAAAAAGTTGCGAGAAGCCGTCCAGGCCGTCGAAACGGCGGTGAAGGCCGATCCGGACAACCCGGGCTTCCATACATTACTCGCGGGCGTGTACGCCTTGGACGGTCGCGCCGACAAGGCAGCCGCCGAGTACAAGCGCGCGCTCGAGTTGGATCCGAGGGCAGTGGGGCCGCGCGTCGGTTTGGCGCGTCTGGCGCTCAGCCAGAACCAGGAGGAGGAAGCCGTGACCCAGCTTCAAGCGGCCGTGAAGGAGCGGCCGGCCGAGCCCACCGCCGTCCTCCTGCTGGCCTCCCTCTACGACCGGCTGACCCGGTATGATCAAGCCGTCGCCGTGCTGGAAGCGGCCACGCGGGCCGACGCCCAGAGCCTCGGGTTTCCGCTCACCCTGGGCGGGTTCTACTTGCGGAAGGGCCGCTATGACGAAGCCATCGCGCTCATGAGCCCGCTGCTCTCGAGGATGTCCGAGCTCACGGCCGCGCGGAGCATCCGGGGACACGCCTACCTCACGAAGGGTGCTGCCGACGCGGCGATCAAGGATCTTCGCGAGGTTGTCCGCGTCAATCCCAAGTCTCCGGCGGCCCGCTATGACTTGGCGGCCGCCTACGCCGTTCTGGGACGCACCGAGGATGCCAAGCGAGAGTACAAGGAGGCCATTGCGCTGGACCCGAAGTTCGAGCCGGCAAAGGCCGAACTGGCGATTCTCTCGGGACAAAAGCCGGATCCGAGCGGTCAGCGCGCGCAAGCGGACCGGCTCCGCGAGGTCATCAAGGCGGATTCGAAGAATCTCGTTGCGCGCGAGGCGCTGGCGCGGACCCTGCTCCAACTCGGCCAGGTTCAGGAGGCTCAGGCCGAGCTCAAGCAGCTCCTGAGCATCGCCTCGGGGTACCCCGAGGCGAATTACCTCATGGCGCAGGTGCTGACCCAGCAGGGAAAGCCCGACGAGGCCTCCGAGTACCTCCGAGCCGTGCTCCGCGCCAATCCCTCGCACGTCGGCGCCAATGTCATGCTGGCGGGCTTACTGCTCCGGAAGGGCCAGCGGGAGCGTGCGGTGAGCCACCTCGAAACGGCTCTCCGGGTCAACCCGAATCTGAGCGGCGTGAAATTCCAGCTGGGCACGTTCTACGCCCAGACGGCACGCCTGCCCGAGGCCCTGCGGCTGGCCCGGGAGCTGGAGAAGAGCGATCCCACTGCCCCCGGCCCCCCGGCCCTCATTGGGCTCGTGCAGCTCGCCCAGCGCAATCCCCAGGGAGCGATCGAATCCTTTCAGGCAGCGCTCAAGATCAAGCCTGACTTGGTGGAGGCGCAACGCGGACTCGGCCAAGCGTACCAGATGCTGGGCCAGATGGATCGCGCCGCGGAAAGCTACCGGCGGGCCCTCGCGGCCAAGGGAGACGACGTCCCGTCTCTCAACAACCTCGCCTTGATCCTGCTCGAGGTGCGCAACCGGCCCGACGAGGCCCTGCCGCTCGCCATGAAGGCGGAACAGCTCGCCCCCAGGTCGCCCGAGGTGCTGGATACCCTGGGCTGGGTTCACTATCAGCGCGGCGCCTACGGAGAAGCCCAGAAGTTCCTTTCCCGCGCCGTGGAGCTGGGGGCGGGCAATGCGGCCATTCAGTATCACCTGGGGATGACCTACGCGAAACTGGGCCGCAAGAGCGACGCGGTCTGGGCGCTTCGCCGTGCCGCCGCGCTCGATGCCAAGCTGGCGCAAAGCGAGAAGATCCCCGAGTTCCTCAAGGATCTCGGCGAGTAGGGCGCGGGGGCGGCCCGATGGATCGCCGGGGCCGCCGGCCCAACTCCTCCTGACGGTCTCTGGTGCCCCGCTGACACAGGAACTCGCCTGATCTCCAGGCCGCCGTGCATACCAGCGTTCGACAAGGCCAAATTTGCCTTAAGCGGATGGTATACTCCTTGCTCAAGTAATCGTGTTTTGGGCGTGGCTCGTGCGTGACCTGAAGGGGGCGGGCGGGCCCAGGGGCTGACGCGCGACGACGTGGGAGCGTAATGGTCGACATCGCCAGGAAGAACCTCTTCCACGATCGCACCCGGTTCATCATCACCGTGGTGGGTGTCACGTTCTCGGTGGTCCTCATCTTCGCCCAGCTCGGCATCTACCTCGGATTCATGCAAAACGCGTCGGTCATCATCGACAACACCGAGGCTGACATCTGGATCACGTCGAAAAACTCCCGCAACTTCGACTTCCCGCTGCCGTTCACCGAGGGAAAGCTCAACCGGGCTCGTGAGACGCCCGGCGTGGCCTGGGCGGAGCACCTCATCCTCGGGTGGGCCAACATCAAGCTTCTCGACGGCGGCTCCGAGAACATCGAGCTGATTGGGTTCAACCTCGAGCGCGGAACGGGCGGGCCGTGGCGCCTCAAGGAGGGGTCCATTCAGGCGCTCAAGACGGGGAAGGCCATCATCATCGACGAGTCGGCCTTCGCCAGGCTCGGCCGGCTCCGAATCGGGGACGCGGTCGAGATTCACGAGAACAAGGTCAAGGTGGTCGGCATCACGGAAGGTGTGCGCAGTCTGACGACGGCCCCGTATATCTTCACGTCGTACCGGAACGCGCAAGAACTGGTTCCGTGGCTCCGCGACAAGACCGTCTTCATCGTGGCCAAAGTGGCGCCCGGGTACGATCCGGACGAAGTCGTCAGTCGCCTGCGCGCCATCCGCGATGTCGACGTCTACACCAAAGATCAGTACAGCCTGCGAACGCGGCTCTACTGGACGTGGGAGACGGGGATCGGCGTGGGCTTCGGGCTCACGGCCTTGATGGCGCTGGCGGTCGGGATGGTGATCGTGGGCCAGACCATCTACTCGGCCACCATCGAGCACCTGCGCGAATTCGGAACGCTCAAAGCCATCGGCGCCTCGAACCGGGACATCTACGGCATCATCCTGAAGCAGGCGCTCATCAACGCGGTTGTGGGCTATGCGGCTGGGCTCGGCATCACCCTGCTCATTCTCCAGTCCTACCGCCTCACGGGCCTGGTGCTCGTGGTGCCGGCGCCGCTCCTGGGCGTCGTGTTCGGCGTGACCGTGCTCATGTGCCTGGCCGCGTCCATCGTGTCGGTCCGGAAGGCGCTCTATGTCGATCCCATGATGGTGTTTCGCGCGTGACTACCGTCGAAGCTCACGACCTGACGAAGGTGTATCGCGAGGGGTCGATCGACGTGACGGCGGTGAGGGGCGTCAGCCTGGCCGTAAGGACGGGCGAGATGGTGGGCATCATGGGGCCTTCGGGAAGCGGCAAGACCACGCTCCTGTCCATGCTCGGCTGCATTCTCAGGCCGTCGGACGGGACGCTGGTCCTCCAGGGGGAGAGCGTGCTCGACTTTGACGAGCGCCGTCTGCCGGCGTTGCGCCGCCGCTGCATCGGATTCATTTTCCAGAGTTTCAACCTGTTCGCGGCGCTCACCGCGGTCGAGAACGTCGAGGTGGTCCTCAATCTCAAGGGTGTGAAGGGAGAGGCGGCGTGGGATCGGGCGATGCTGCTCCTGGACAAGGTGGGGCTCGAGGGACGAGGCGATTTCCTCCCGCGCGACTTGTCGGGAGGGGAGAAGCAGCGTGTCTCGATCGCGCGGTCGCTGGCGGGCGATCCCCCGCTCATCCTCGCCGATGAGCCCACGGCCAACCTGGATGGGCAGAACGGCGAGCACGTGATCCGGCTCCTGCAAAACGCCGCCCGCTCCGAAGGCCGGTCGGTGGTCGTCGTAACCCACGACCCTCGGGTTCGCCCGTATATGGATCGGATTCTGTACATCGAGGATGGGAGGCTCGTCGCGTGACCCGGCGAATCGCGCTCGGCGGCGTCGCCATCCTGTTCCTGGCGGTTGCGGGCGTGGTCGGCGTCAACGGCTGGGCGAAGAGGCTCGCAGGACCCTCGGTGACCGCTGTGATCGGGACCCTCTCACAGACCGTCGTGGCGACCGGACGCGTCGAGCCGGTGACCGAAGTCGTCTTGGCCAACAAGATCCCCGGGCGGATCAAGGCTGTGCTGGTCAAGCCGGGCGACCTCATTCGAGCTGGACAGGCCCTGATCCAGTTCGACGACGAGGAGTTCGCGGCGCAGATGCGCATGGCCCGGGCGCAGCTCGTCACGGCCCGGGCCGAGGTCAAGCGCGCGGAACGTGCCGTGGAGACGTCGCGGGCCCAGTGGGTGGATGTGAAGAGCGGGCCGCGTCCCCAGGAGATCGAGCGGGCGCGGGCGGAGCTCGAGGCGGCTCACCAGCGCGCGAGGAACGCTGAGATCGAGCGCGGGCGCTACAGAAAGCTGGCGGATGGGGGCCACGTCTCGCTCTCCCAGTATGACGCGCGTGAGGCGGAGGCCAAGGCCGAGGCTGCCCGGGAACGCGCGACCGAGGAGTCCCTCAACCTGCTGCTGGCCGGGCCCAAGCCCGAGACCCTGCAGACGGCCTGGGCGCGCGTGGAGGAGGCCACGGCCGTATTGACCCGCGCGCAGGCCCAGGTTCTGGAATCCCAGGCTTCGGTCGAGCGCGCCGATGCGGTGCTGCGGACCACCGCGGTCGAGAGTTCGGTCAACGGCAAGGTTATCCGCAAGCTGGTAGAGCCGGGGGACGCGGTGGATATCGGGATCCCCCTCCTGGTCCTGGCCGACGTTCAGAAAATCATTGTCAAGGCCGACGTCGATGAAACCGATGTCGGCAAGATTGCCCTTGGGCAGAAGGCGTCAATCACGTCCGATGCCTATCCGGGGCGGGTGTTTCCGGGCACCGTCATCGAGATCGGAGAGGCGGTCGGCAAGCGCAGGATCCGGCCGGAGGATCCCTCAAAGCTCCAGGACATGAAGGTTCTCGAGACCAAGATCGAGGTGACGGACGGGGGGCTCGACCTGAAGCTCGGCATGACCGTGGACGTGCGGATCGTAGCGGCCTACAAGGAGCGGGCCTTGCTGATCCCCGCCCACCTGGCCCCCCCTGGGACCAAGGAGACGAGAGTTCGGGTGTTGAGTGGCTTCGGCGGGTCGGAAGAGCGGCTTATCAGATTGGGGCTCAGGGACGACGACCACGTCGAGGTCGTCGGCGGGCTGGAGCCTGGCGTACGGGTGCTCGTACGGCCGACGGCCCGATGAGAAAGCCCTTCACCGGCTTAAGGTTGGTGAGCGTAGGGCGGCTTTACTAAATCGACCAGCCTCCAGGTCGGGCTGCGCGCTGGGGGGGTCATAATTACCTGAAAATCAGGTGGTTACCTGATGGCCTGGACGGAGGAAAGCAGGCGAGCGGATGCTTCCCGGGTGCCCGTGTCTCGGAGATGTCGAGAAAGACGCAATCAATCAACTATTTGCGGTCCACCCGCATAAACTACCGGCGTCGGGAAGTTTTCCAAACCCGGCGACTCGTTTCCATGGGAAATTAGATTCGGCCGTCCCCAGAGCTTGGCCGGTGACTCGGCAATCCCGTGTTTTCAGTCGCTTATGACTCAGCCCGATGCTTCGGGCGGACACGGCAGGAGCCGTGGGCACGAGGCTTGCTTTATGAGTTGCCGAGTTGAGGTGTCATGGGAAACGTAGCGGACATTACGCTGAACATAGGGTAAGGGAGGGTCGCCCATTGAAAGTTAAGAGTCGGCTGGCAGTAGTCGTGGCGGTAGCAGCCGCGCTGTTCCTGATGATTCCGGGGGCGGCCTCAGCAGCCTTCTTGCAGGGCTGGTTCATCGATGTGGATGGGCCGGGTGGATCCGCTCCCGTCCAGGTGAATCAGTTCCTGGACATCGTTGGCCAGGCGTACGTCCAGAACAACCTGGGTCTGGGGACCTTCACCGAATTCGGCGCCTTCAGGAGTCAGACTGCCGACACATTCGTTGCTCTTCCCGGGACCGCGGAGTTGACAGGCACGTTGACCGCGACCGGTACCGTGACGCTGGGCGGCGTCATCGGGTTCACGGGTGGAACGGTGAATATCTACTCGGATGCGGCCAACAACTTCGGGACAGCGGCCGGGACGTTCGGCGCCGATGACGGTACGCTCATCGGCAGCTTCACGGTTCTGCCGGGTGGCGGCGGTAATGTGGATGCTGCGGGTGTTCCGAACGGCCAGATCACCGCGCTCCTCCAGGCGACGTCTCTCACCCCGGGGTTCTGGATCGCGCCGGATGGCGTCACGCCGCTCAGCTCCTTGGGGCTGATTCTCGGCTTCTCGACGACGAACGCCTCCTTCGTCGGCCCCGGGACCGGTCTCCTCCCGCCCATTGTGGTGAGCGAGATCGGGTGCGAAGGGTTGCTCGGGGGAGTGGGTTGCGGGGCGATCACCAATACTCCTCCGACCGACCTCTTCCTGAGCACCAACGGCCAGTTCCGGCTGGCTGTCCCCGAGCCCTCCTCGCTGATGCTGCTCGGGGGCGGGCTGCTTCTCGTCGGGCTGTTCGGATTCCGCCGCAAGAAGGCCTAAAGAGCCGGTTGCCCGACTAGCCCGGGCCAACGGTCGACGGGGGGTGACCAGGGATTCCTGGTCACCCTCCGTTTCGTTTTCCTCGACTGCCGGTCCTGGTCTCCTATCGTCAGGGTGGTGACGGACCTAGCCCATGAGACTCGACGGTGTCAGCCCATTGACGTTCGTGAGGGTTACACGCCGGCCCTGAACTTCCAACACCCCCCGACACCCCCAATATCAGCCAGTTATCCACGGGTCATTTTTCCTTTTATTCTGGCACAAGCCTCGCATAAGCTGGCGGTCAGGCAAACGTAGAGGCCTTCTTCCGAAAGGGCAAACGGGCCGTGAGGCCCGGGCGCAAAGCTACAGCTGAGGCGCCGTAGGGAGCCTGAGGGCTGGGCTGCCGAAGAGAAGGGGGGGTAACCCCCGGAGGAAGACCCGGCTTCCAAGGGGGATCCCAATGTTGGTGCACCAGTCGAGCAGGGCCGATGGATCGGAAGCGGAGTCGTCCAGCCTTCCCGGGCTGGCCCGGCTGAAACCCTGCTGGTGGGAGGATGACGCTCTGACGGGTGCGATCGACTTGGGCCTCGCTACGGACCGGAATGCGCTCGAGCAGGCATTCCGGCTCGTCCATGATCAGTACGTGCACCGCGGCTATATGTCCCGCAATCCCTCGGGGTGGCGGCTGAGCCTCCACAACGCGCTGCCTGCGACCAAAGTGATCGTCGCGCGGATCGGCGGGCGGGTGGTCGGAACCGTGACGCTGATCCCGGATTCGCCTCTCGGACTCCCGATGAGCGAGATCTACGGCGGCGAGCTGCAGGCGCTGCGCGAGGAGGGTCGCCGGATCGGGGAAGCGTCGGCGCTGGTCATCGATCCGGAGTTCAAGCGGTTCGGGATGGCGGTCCTCATGCGCCTCGTCCGGATGATGGTCACCTACGCAGCCGAGGCGACCCGGATGACGGATCTCTGCATCGCGATCAACCCGCACCACGCCGCGGTGTACCGGAAGGCGTTCGATTTCGAGACCATCGGTCCGGTCAGGCAGTACGGGAAGGTCAACGGCGCGCCGGCCGTGGCCCTGCGGCTCGACCTGGGGCTGGTCAGGGCGCTGATCACCGACCTCAAGGAAGGCGGCCCGCTGTTGAACCCGGTCTACGGCTTTCTGTTCGGCAAGGAAGTCTGCCACAAAGTCTTGGCCCGGATCACCTCGGACCTGTGTCGCGGAACCTCCTCGCGCGAGCACTTCGAGTATTTCATCCGCCGCCATCCCGTCTGGCTCGCAGCCTCTCCTGCCGATCGAACCTATGTGCTCTCGCACTACGAGGAGAGCGGACACGCGGAAGAGCCGGAGCCGGCCGTGGACGTCCGCGCCCTGGGCTTCCGGGAGATCGAGCTGCCCATGCTGACGCTGGCCGCGACCTCCTGACGATGACGCGAGAGGCCGCCTCGCTCCGGGAGCGGACCGGAAGCG
>Ga0209108_10001704_pt1 | contig 12750 bp, 9 predicted proteins | sample Rifsed10ft1_FD_184003 | JGI IMG/M metagenome (GOLD analysis project Ga0209108, IMG submission 184003) | Soil microbial communities from Rifle, Colorado, USA - sediment 10ft 1 (version 2) | ecosystem: Environmental > Terrestrial > Deep subsurface > Rock core/Sediment | place: Rifle, Colorado...
CAAGAGCATCGTCGAGGCCCATGGGGGGCAGATCCTCGTCCAGTCGAGAGTCGGACATGGAACGAGTTTCACCTTCACCCTCCAGGCGACCGGCGACTCGCCAACCCCCATGTGAGGGAAGGGATATGCAGGGACGCGTCTTGGTTATTGATGACGAGGACCACATTCGCCGAGTGATGTGCATGACGCTCGAGGCCGCGGGGTACGAGGTGGGCGAGGCGGCCGATGGGCCTCGGGGCTTGGAGGCCTTTGGCGACGGCTCGGCCTGGGATGCGGTGCTGCTGGATCAGCGGATGCCGGGGATGGACGGCCTCGAGACATTGCGGCGGATGAAAGAGCGCCGCGCGGATGCCCGGGTGATCATGATCACCGCCTACGCCTCGATCGAGCTGGCGGTGGATGCGATGAAGCTCGGCGCCACCGATTTCGTGCGCAAGCCGATGACGCCTGAGATCGTCCGCAATGCGGTGACCGCCGCCCTGGCAAAGCCCAGGGCAGCTATGGTTGTACCCCCGTCGCCGGCGCCCGCGAGAATCCCCGACCAGCCGCCGATCACGCGGCTGACCCTGAATGGTTTTCGCTTGTGGCGTGCCCCGACGGCGGAGGTCGCGCAGCAACCGGGCCCGACCATGCGATGGTTCATCGTCCAGCACCCAGACGGCTGGGAGCAGGAAGTCGTCGTCGAGTGTGATCCGGAGATGGTGAGATATGTCGAGCGGATGACCGGCCGCCGCCTGCCCGTCGAGAATCCGTTCTGGGCATGGCACGCCGAGCACGCCCTGCAGACTTTCCTGTGGACCGAGGGAAAAGTCCCTCCCGGCGGACAGCTGAGGATCCACACCATGGATCCCGACGCGTTGCAGGTGGCTGCCCGCTGGGACCGCGGTCGAGAATGATTCCAGCCCCCGGCTCCGATACTTTCGGAGGGACAACGCCGACTTCCCAACCTTGACTGCCCTCAGCGTGGACCTGGATTCCACGGCCGCATCCCGGCCGCGCCTGCACTGCCGGAGCGGGCGCCCGAGCGATCTTTATGACTTCTTTATGACCCTGGGGATAAATCTAACAGCTTCTATATTTGACCTCGGTCCGGGTCCGCCTTACCTTGACGCGCGGAGGGGACGCATCGAGGTTCCTCATGACTCTGAGCCTGCTGGAAAGACATGCAGAGCAAGGCGGTACGCTCCCGCCGCCCCTCCTCCTGATAGTCCTGGACCCAGGGAGCCGCCTTGGGCCCCCAACACCGGACAGCACATTTTGGGTCCGGACTCCCAAGCGGCCCGCCTGGTTTCTGCTGTACAGCCTTCTCCCCGCCGCCGTACTCCTTTTTCTCCTGGCGGAACTCATCCCGGAGACCAACCTCTGGCGTGCTGTCACGCAATCCGCCATTCTGCTGGTGGTCCTGGGTGCCGCGCTGGCCTGGGTGCGGGGTAACCGGGTCCACCTGCTCCGCTCGGATGAGAAGGCTGATTCCGGGCTGGCCGTGCGAGCTCGGGTCGTCTATTCGCCCGGCCCAGCCTGCGGCGCCCATCCGATTTTTCCCGAAGCCTCCGCACCGGGACTTTCGGCGACTCTCTGGCGCACTGACCCGGCCCACGCGCAACGTGGGGAGAACCTCCCCGCACCCTGATGTGTCCCTCTCGCCTCTTCCGTACTCGGCAGGCCACCGTCATGGCTCCCTGATTCGAGGCCCGTCAGACTCGCAGGCGACCGGCCTGGAACTTGGAGCAGACCCAAGACATGGGATAGAATTCGCGAGAGAGACGGAGCGACCGCGTCGCCCGGATGGCACCCATGGGAGATATTGGAGAAGCCCCGATGTCTTCCTGGGCAATGCCGAGGCACAGAAGGGAAGGGAGAGCCGCGGCAAGCTCAAGACCCCCCTTGGGCCGGCTGCAGGGGCGTGGGAAACCACGCCCAGGCGCCTGGCCGCCCCAAAGGGACCAGGCGAGGTGGCGGCTGCGATGGTGAACGGGAAAGACCAGCGACCTGATTCGTTGGCCGACGCCGAACAGGGGCGCAAGGCGCGGTGGTCCTCGCACCTCCAGGCCACTGCCGTCGTCGGCCTTTGCACCGGGCTCGCCTGGCTGATGTTTCCGTATTTCGAGCTGTCGAATCTCATCATGGTGTATCTGCTGGGCGTCGTCGGGGTGGCGACGCGGCTGGGGCACGGCCCCTCGATCCTGGCATCCATCCTCAGTGTCGCGGCCTTTGATTTCTTCTTCGTCCATCCCTACTTCACCTTCATGGTGTCCGATAGCCAGTACCTGATCACCTTCATGGTCATGCTCGTCGTCGCCCTCGTCATCAGCGGCCTGACGGCCCGTATCCGGCGGTTTGCCGAAGCCGCCCGGCAGCGGGAACGGCGCACCGCCGCCCTGTATGCCATGAGCCAGGAACTGGCGAGTCTCCGGGCCCTGGACAGTCTCCTGGAGGCTGGCGTGCGCCGCATCGCCGACGTGTTCCGCGGGCACGTGGCGGTCCTGCTGCCCGATGCCGCCGGCCAGCTCATCCCTCGAAGCGGGCCGCCGGCCCTATTCGACCTGGATGCGATCGAGCGGGATGCCAGTCGCTGGGCATTCGAGCATCGCCAGATGGCCGGACTCGGGACAACGACCTTGCCGGTGGCGAAGGCCCTCTACCTGCCCTTGGTCGCATCCCGGGGCTCGCTGGGCGTCCTCGGGTTATTCCCGGCCGACGGGCGCTCGCTCGGGACACGCGAGCAGATTCATCAGCTCGAGACCTTCGCAAACCAGATGGCGCTGGCACTCGAGCGCGCTCAGCTCGCCGAGGAGGCCCAGCAATCCCAAGTCCGTGCAGAGGCGGAACGCTTGCGCAGCTCCCTCCTGAGCTCGGTCTCCCACGATCTCAGAACACCCCTCGCCTCCATCACGGGGGCGGCGAGCAGCCTGCTGGAGACCGATAGACAGCTCAGCCCCGCTACCCGCCAGGAGCTTCTCGAGACCATTCACGAGGAAGCCGACCGGTTGAGCCGTCTGGTACACAATCTCCTTCAGATGACGAAGTTGGAGTCCGGCGCGGTCCAAGTGCGGAAGGACTGGCACCCGCTGGAGGAAGTCGTGGGCGCCGCCCTGGGTCGCCTTTCGAAGCAATTGCAGGCTCGCCAGGTGACCACCATGTTGCCCGCCGACCTCCCCTTCGTCCCTATCGACGACGTCCTGATCGAGCAGGTGCTGATTAACCTGCTGGACAATGCCATCAAGCACGCGGCGGCCGGCAGTCCCATCGAGGTGTCCGCCTCAGCCGACAAAGATTCCGTAACGGTGCGGATCGCGGACCGCGGGCCCGGACTTCCTCCCGGAGACGAGGGGAAAATCTTTCAGAAGTTCTACCGGGGACGACGAAGCACGGGGTGGGGGGCAGGGCTCGGTCTGGCCATCTGCCAGGGGATTGTGGAGACCCATGGGGGGCGGATTTGGGCTGAGAATCGTCCGACGGGTGGAGCGGCGTTCTGCTTCACCATTCCAATTACGGGGACGCCCCCGGCCCCGGGGCATCTCAATGGCTGATCATCCCGACGGCTCTCAAGGGGAAGTGCCGGAGCCGCCGTCGGCCCCCATCGCTGGGCCGGCGGTCCTGCTGATCGAGGACGAGCCGCAGATCCGGCGCTTCCTCCGCGCGGCCCTGGGCAGTCACGGGTACCGGCTGCTGGAAGCCGAGACGGGGGCGGCCGGCCTGGCGGAGGCCGCGACCCGGCAACCGGACCTCATCATCCTGGACCTTGGGCTTCCCGACATGGACGGCCTGGAGGTAATTCGGCGGCTCCGCGAGTGGACAGCCACACCGATCGTCGTCCTCTCGGCGAGGGGCCAGGAACGGGATAAGATCGCCGCGCTGGACGCGGGCGCCGATGACTACGTGAGCAAGCCCTTCGGCGTCGGCGAGTTGCTCGCCCGTATGCGCGTGGCCCTGCGACGTGCCACGCGCGGGTCCGGCGAGCCCGGTGATCCGGTCTTCTCCGTCGGCGACCTCTGCGTGGACCTGGGCCAGCGCAAGGTCACCGTCGGAGGAAAGCCGGTGCATTTGACACCCATCGAGTATCGGTTGCTCACCACCCTCATCCACCACGCTGGGAAGCTCCTGACCCACCGCCAGCTCCTCACGGAGGTCTGGGGGCCGAACCAGACCGAGCAGGCGCAGTACCTGCGGGTCTACATCGCCCAGCTCCGGCGCAAGCTGGAGGCCGACCCGGCCCGGCCGCGCTTCGTCCTCACCGAGCCCGGCGTGGGGTATCGCCTCGCGGCGGAGTAGTTTCGTGTGGAGTGTCTTCGTGCCCGGGGCCTTCCAACCTCGCTGCGGGTTCTTCACCGCTTAAACCACGCCGGGGGCAGGTCCGGGAGCCCCGCCTGGCCGCAGGGTCGTCTTCCTGCGGCCTTTTGTCTGGAGGATCCATGACGAGTTCCCTGAAGGGCATAATCCTGGGCAGGCCGCTGGCCACAGCGGCCGAGAAGCACGAGCGGCTGGGCAAGCTGACCGGACTCGCCGTCTTCGCCTCTGACGCCCTTTCCTCTGTGGCCTACGCCACGGAGGAGATCCTGCTGGTCTTGCTGACCGCGGGCACCGCCGCCCTCTCGCTCTCCCTGCCCATTGGGGGCGCCATCGCCCTCCTGGTAGTCATCGTCGCCAGCTCGTACTGGCAGACCATCCACGCCTATCCCTCCGGCGGCGGCGCCTACATCGTTGCCAGCGATAACCTGGGGAAACTGCCCAGCCTCGTAGCCGGCGCGGCCCTCCTCATTGACTACGTCCTCACCGTCGCGGTGAGCATCGCCGCAGGCGTGGCCGCCATCACCTCGGCCTTCCCGATCCTCTTTCCCTGGCGGGTGAGCGTGGGGGTGCTTACCGTCGTCGGAATCACGGTCGCCAACCTCCGCGGGGTCCGAGAGTCCGGCCGGCTCTTCGCCGTGCCGACCTACTGGTTCATCGGGAGCATGGCGCTGCTCATCCTGACAGGGTTCTTCCACGTCTTCACCGGGACGGCCCGGCCCATCCCGGCGGAAGAGATCCAAGCGACCTTTTCCCTCACCCCGCTTTTGATCATGCGCGCATTCTCGGCCGGCTGTGTCGCCATCACCGGGACCGAGGCCGTCAGCAACGGCATTCCCGCCTTCCGGCCGCCTGAATCCCGGAACGCCGGAATTGTCTTAGCCTGGATGGCAGCAATCCTGGCCAGCACGTTCGTGACCATCACGTATCTGGCCCATGTGTACCATGTGGTGCCCCGCGAGGCGGAAACCGTCGTGTCCATCCTGGCCCGCCAGGTCTTTGGGCACAACCTGCTCTACTACAACATCCAGGCCGCCACCGCCATGATCCTGTTGCTGGCGGCCAACACCTCCTTCGCAGATTTCCCCCGCCTCTCCTCCATCATGGCCCGCGACGGGTTCATGCCGAGGCAGATGGCCAATCGGGGAGACAAGCTGGTGTTCAGCAACGGCATCCTGATCCTGGCGGGCCTGTCGATCCTCTTGCTGGTGATCTTCCGGGGGAGTACCCACGCCCTCATCCCGCTGTACGCCGTCGGCGTCTTCCTCTCCTTCACCCTGTCCCAGGCCGGCATGGTCCGGCACTGGTATAAGGAGGAGCATCCGGCGCCTCACCATATCGCGCTCAACGGGCTCGGGGCGCTCGCCACCGGAATCGTAACCCTGGTCATCGCCATTTCCAAGTTCACCCTCGGGGCCTGGGTGGTAGTGCTCCTGATCCCGCTGATCGTCGCCAGCCTCCTGCGGATCGAGCGGCATTACAAGCGCGTCGTGGAGCGGCTAACGCTGGCGGGTGCGGCGCGGCCGAAGATCGGCAAGAATCCCGTGGTGGTCCTGGTCGCCGGGATCCACAGGGGGGTAATTGAAGCGCTGGAGTACGCCAAGGCCATCTCGCCCAACGTCACCGCGCTGACCGTGGACCTGGATCCGACCAAGACGGCGCACCTGCGCCGGCTCTGGGCCGAATGGGCCCCGGATGTCCCCCTGGTGGTCCTGGAGTCGCCGTACCGCTCCGTCCTGCAGCCCCTCCTGGAGTACATCGACCGTATGGAGAAGCAGGGCGAGGGCCGCTACATGACCGTGGTCCTCCCGGAGTTCGTCTGCTCCCACTGGTGGGAGCACTTCCTGCACAACCAGACCGCGCTGCTCATCAAGGCCGCCCTGCTGTTCAGGCCAGGCAAGGTCACCGTCAGCGTGCCGTATCACCTGGGATGACCCGGCGGGCCCAGGGGAAATCCGCCCGGCATGTGCTATACTTCCCCGTCAGCCTTTCGACACCCGGCGCCACCCCCTGGGCCGTTACGCCCCCTGCCGACCCAGGCGTGGACTCGTGTCGCGAGCCTCGCAATGAATCTGCGCTCCAAACTCCTCATCGGAAACTTGATCTTCGTCGCCGCCCTGGTTGTCCTGGGCGGGTGGAGCGCCTGGCGTCTACTCGAGATGGGGGGCGTGTCCCGGAACATCGATGAAGGCCTCACGCCCCGCCTCGCCGGAGTTGCCATGTGTCCTGGCTGATCGCGCGCAGATCGAGCGGGTCGTCAGCAACCTGGTCAGCCATGCCCTACGCCACACGGAACCCGGCGGCAGGATCCACATCAGTGCCGTCCGTCGCGACGGCCAGGTGGCCGTCTCCGTAATGGACAGCAACGACTTGCAGGTGGCTACCCGTTGGGGGGGAGATTGAGAGTCAAAACGTCTTCCAACACAAGGTGGCGGCGACGGCGCGCATGACCATACCGCGGCTGTACGCGCCGCCATCATCCGATTCCCCATGCCGTTCATTTACATTCTCCAGTGTCGCGACGGCTCGCTCTACACGGGTATTGCGACAGATGTGGCGCGGCGTCTGACGGAGCACGGCGCGGGCCGCGCCTCGCGCTACACCCGGGTCCGCCTGCCCGTCACGCTGGCCTGGTCCCGCCGGGTTCGCTCCTGGAGCCTCGCCCTCAGAGAGGAGTACCGGATCAAGCACTTGCCGCGGGCAGCCAAGCTGGCGCTCGTCCGGAGCGGGGTCCAGAGCGCGCGGAGGGGGAGATGAGCCGGCCCCCCCTCTTGAGCTGCGAGGGCATCAGCAAGGTGTACGGTGTCCACCCCCTCTTCGAAGGGTTGTCGTTCGGCCTGGCGGAAGGCGACCGGGTCGGCCTCGTGGGTCCCAACGGCTCCGGCAAGACGACGCTCCTCAAGGTGCTGGCCGGCATCGAGCCGCCGGATGCCGGGACGCGGTCGCAACGGCGGTTCACCCGTCTGGGGTACGTGCCCCAGGACCCGACCTTCCCGGCTGACCGCACCGTCGAGGCCGTCCTGACCGAGGCCCTGCCCGCCGAAGAGCGAGAGGGGTTCGAGACGGCCGGCCGGGTGGCGGCCATGCTGGGGAGGGCGGGCTTCACGGATCCCCGCCACACCGTGGGCGTGCTGTCGGCGGGCTGGCGCAAGCGGTTGGCCATCGCCCGCGAGCTGGTGGTGGCCCCCGACGTCCTCCTCATGGACGAGCCGACCAACCATCTCGACGTGGAGGGCATCCTCTGGCTGGAGGCGCTTCTTCGGACCGAGGTTCCCGCGGTCCTCGTCGTCAGCCACGACCGCTACTTTCTGGAGCACGTCGCCTCGCGTGTGCTGGAGCTGAACCGGTGTTATGCCGGCGGCCTCTTCCAAGCCGAGGGGCGGTACAGCGACTATCTGGTGCGGCGGGACGAGGCGCTGCGGGAGCAGGCGGCCTACCAGGACACCCTCGCCAACAAAGTGCGGCGCGAGGTGGAATGGCTGCGCCGCGGACCCAAGGCGCGCACCCGCAAGGGGCAGGCCCGGGTGAAGGCCGCAGGCCGGCTCATCCAGGAGTTGGACGAGGTGCGGGCTCGGGCGGCGGGCGCCGCGGCCGGAATCGAGTTCACGGCCTCGGGTCGCCAGTCGAAGAAGCTCCTGGTGGCGAGGGATGTCGCCAAGACGGTCGGGGGGGTCCGCCGCCTGGCCGGCCTGAATCTGACCCTCACGCCCGGGATGCGTCTTGGCCTCCTCGGGGCGAGCGGGAGCGGCAAGAGCACGCTGCTCAATCTGCTGGCCGGCACGCTCGCGCCGGATTCCGGCCGGATCGAGCGCGCCGAGGGGCTGCGGGTGGTCCGTTTCGACCAGGACCGGGAGGGGCTGGACCCTGCGGTCAGCCTGCGCCGGGCGCTGGCCCCGGAGGGCGACGCGGTGGTGTATCGAGACCGGTCCGTTCACGTCGTCGCGTGGGCCAAGCGCTTCCTCTTCCGGCCCGAGCAACTGGAGACGGCGGTCGGCCGACTGTCAGGGGGCGAGCGCGCCCGGATCCTCATCGCGCGGTTGATGCTCCAGCCGGCCGATCTGTTGATCCTCGACGAACCGACCAACGACCTGGACATCCCGACCCTGGAGGTCCTGGAGGAGAATCTGGCGGAGTTCCCGGGGGCGCTCGTCCTGGTCACGCGGGACCGGTTTCTCTTGGAGCGCGTCTCCACGCTGGTCCTGGCGCTCGACGGAACCGGCGGCGCGACGTTCTTTGCCGACTACGCCCAGTGGGAGTCAGCGCACGAGGAAGCCGACCGGGATGTGGGGGATCGCATCCAGGCTCCGGCGCGGACAGCCATCCAGACCCGGACCAAGCCGGCCGGGCGCGAGGGGCTCGATGTGCGGCGCCTCACGTATCTGGAGAAGCGCGACTGGGAGCAGATGGAGCAGACGATCCTGGAGGCGGAAGAGGCGTGTGCCGCGTGCCAGGAGGCGGTGGAGGATCCCGCCGTCGCCTCGGATCCCATCGCCTTGCGGGAGCGCTGGGCCGCGCTCGAGGCGGCCCGGGCCGAGGTGGACCGGCTGTATGGGCGTTGGGCCGAGCTGGAGGAGAAGCAGCGGTCCCCCATTACCATTACAGGCACTCCACATGACGCTTGAATTGTTCGCCACGGTCCCCCAGGCCATGGAGTCGCTCCTGGCCACCGAGCTCAAAGGGTTTGGCGCCCAGAACGTCAAAGAAAAACGAACCGGTGTGTCATTTTCCGGCGGCCTGGAGGTCGCCTACCGGGCCTGTTTGTGGTCCCGCCTCGCCAATCGCGTCTTGCTGCGGCTGGGCGAGTTCGAGGCACCAGACACCGACGCCTTGTACGCAGGGACCCAATCGGTGCGCTGGCCGGATCATCTGGACGTGAATGGCACGCTGGCCGTGGATGTCAGCCTGCGCCAATCGGGCATTACCAACAGCCTGTTCGCCGCCCAACGCGTCAAGGATGCGGTCGTTGACCAATTCCGGGACCTGTGCGGCAAGAGACCGTCGGTGAACGTTGAGCAGCCGGACCTGCGTTTGCGCGTCCATGTGGATAAGGGCCGAGCCAGTCTGAGTATTGACCTGTCGGGAGACAGTTTACACCGGCGCGGTTACCGGTTGGCCCCGGGACAGGCGCCGCTCAAAGAAAATGTGGCGGCAGGCCTTTTGGTTTGGGCCGATTGGGCCACCATCGCATCATCCGGCGGCGCCTGCGTGGATCCGATGTGCGGCTCCGGCACGATACCGATCGAAGCGGCCTGGATGGCCACCGATACCGCGCCAGGCCTGGCGCGCCGATATTTCGGGTTCCTGAATTGGCGCGGCCATGAACCCGCGCTCTGGCTGCGGCTTTGCCAGGAGGCGCGGCACCGTCGAGAGGACGGCCGCCGGCATGCGCCGATCGTGGTGGGGTACGACGTGGACGCGCAGAGTGTCCGCGCGGCGACGGCAAATATTGAACGGGCAGGCCTGCGCGGCCTCGTGCATGTCGAGAGGCGTGATATCGCCGACTGTCAAGCTCCCAGAGGCGTCACGACCGGCGTCGTGATCATGAATCCGCCCTACGGCGAGCGTCTGGGCGAGCTGGATGCCCTCAAGGTTCTGTATACGCGGTTGGGCGTGGAGCTGAAGACCAAGTTCCCGGGCTGGACAGCCTATGTGCTCACCGCGAGCGAGATTCTGGGCAAGCGCCTGGGCCTGCGGGCCCCCCGGTCGCATCAGTTTTTCAATGGGGCGCTACCCTGCCGTCTGTTGTGCGTGCCGATTCGTCTCGCCGCGGCCGAAATCGAGCCGCCGACGGAATCGGCAAAGGGAACGTCGGCCGCCGTGGTGAAGCCTCACGGCCCGCCCTCGCCATCCGGCGACGCAATGTTCGCCAACCGGCTGGCAAAAAATCTGAAACGTCTGCGGCCCTGGGCCAAACAGCATGGCATTTCATGTTTTCGAGTCTATGATGCCGACCTGCCCGAGTTCGCCGTCGCCATCGACGTCTACGAGCAATGGGTGCACGTCCAGGAGTACGAGGCGCCGGCGACGATCAATGCCCTGCGGGCCGCCGCCCGTTTGCGCGGCGTGATGACGCAACTGCCGGGCCTCTTGGACGTGCCCAAGACCCACGTGATGCTGAAAATTCGACGGCGGAAAAGGGACCGCAGCCCATACCCGCGTTTTGACGCAAGAGAGAAATTCCACGCCGTGCGGGAGGGGAACTGCCGGTTCCTCGTCAACCTGTCCGATTACCTCGATACCGGTCTCTTCCTGGACCATCGGCGCACGCGCGCGCTGATACAGCAACTGGCACCCGGGACGCGTTTCTTGAATCTATTCGGCTACACCGGCACCGCCAGTGTGTACGCGGCAAAAGGGGGCGCCCGCTCAACCGTGACCGTGGATATGTCCAAGACGTACCTGGCATGGGCCGAAAGGAATTATGAACTCAATGGGCTTTCACGCCGGACCAACTCTCTGATCGACGCCGACTGCCTGGCATGGCTGGAGGCGGCGCACGGTCCATTTGATCTGATTTTCTTGGATCCGCCGACGTTTTCGAATTCCAAGCGCATGCGTCAGACCCTCGACGTGCAAAGGGATCATGCATGGTTGATCAAGAAAACCATGAGGCTCTTGGCACCCGGCGGCACGCTGATCTTCTCAAACAACTTCCGCCGTTTCAAAATGGACGCGACTGCGCAGAATGCATTTGAAATCCAAGACATCACCCGGGCGACTATCGACGCCGATTTTTTGCGCAATCCGCGCATTCACCATTGCTTCCGAATTCGGGCGCGGTGAGACCGAGCGCGCCTCCCGAAAAAGGGGACAGAAGAAGGGGGGAAAAGTGAAAATAGGAAAATAGGTACCGGACACCTATCGGGAGCTAACCCGTTGATTTACCGAATGGACGATTCCAATCTTTGGCGGTCGGTCCATCAGGTGGATGAGACCTGAAACCGTCGCCGCCGTCGGGGCATCCCGTGTGGTTCGCACTCCGGGTGCTCATGCGCGCAGCCGCCGCCCTTGTGTAACGGCCCAAAAGTGAAATCAGCCTCTCGCAGAATCCATCGCTTACGAGCCAAGAGGCGTCCGGTACCTTTTTTGCTCGAAGCCCTCCATCCGGTTGGAGAAGAGGTCGCCACTCGTAGAGAGGGCGTGGCCCGGGCCACTCCCGCTGTCCAGCACGCGCCGATCGAGTGGGTTAACGTAAGCAACCCCCACTACACGTCCCGCAATATTCGGCGGCGCGCCGTCATACCGTCGAAAGGCGTTGAAGCCGGGGGAGTATCTAAAAGCAACGTTCTTCAGCTATTTGAGCCGCCTCAATTCGCTCGTTCAGGTACTCGATGTAGCGCCACAACCAAGCCTGAGCCTTTGGGGATGAAGTCTGCGAGAGCCATTGTCGGGCTTTGTCCCGCTTCCTCGCTAGGGATTCCTATCCGCGTCGCTTCGCACCAGAGCAGGTCTCGAATCAGCCGCACACCAGCCCCAGCATCAAGGCTGCGGAGGTGCTTAGGTTCTACCGAAAGGAGCGTGATAGTGGACGGCGCCATTTTCGTGGCCTCAGAGAGGGGACGTAGCTCGAAATGTTCGATTTATCAAGCGCACCACATTTCGATCTTGGTTCGTACTCTGGGGAACGTCGCGACTTTAGTGGCTTTTCTCTATTACACGACCACTTGCCGCCGGCGCTCCCGCTCGCTCTGGCCCCGCGGAGCCCCTCTGGGTTGGGAGGGTATCTCGTATCCCGAGCATCCCTGCGTTCTCCTAGCAACAATCTGTTCCGCCCACTCCGTCCCCAGGGGTACCTGACCGCCTGACGGCTATTGAGACACGGCTCACAGAGATGGGCGCCGGGGAGCCGGGTGCGGACGCGTCACGCAGAGAGTGGGAATGGCGGAAGGAGAGAGAGGATGCGACGCATACATGGTTGCCCGAGCACGCCTGCCCCCAGGACCTATGCGGCCGCACGACGACGTGTGCGGCTGGCCCATTCGAACCGCTTTTTCAGATGATTGCACTCGCTGAACAGGATGATGCTATCGTGCTGCAGCCTTCCCACGATGATGCCCGGCGCGACGCCGATCTCTTTTGCGACTCGGAGAATTGTTGCCTCAGTCACGGGCGTGGACTTCAGCAGGCGCTTGAACGCCGGTGGGGGGATCAGGAAGTTCGCCGCGAACACATTCGATTCTGCCTCCAAGCCGTCCTTTCCGGTGTCATCATCAATAAAGACCTGGCGCTTTCCATGGAGAAGGAGATGGCCAGCCTCGTGGAAGAAGCTGAACCAGAGGTGATCGTCAGATTTGTAGCGCAAGCTGAGCTGGATGAGCCCCTTCGTGGGTGACAGCCAACGCGATGCCCCGCTGATGCAAAGTTTGGGTAGCTCCGGCACGAACACAACCGCCACACCCGCTTCCGCACACAGACGCGTCGTCTCCGGCTGGAATACGTCCGGCGGTCGAAGCGTCAACCCAC
>Ga0209108_10001706_pt1 | contig 12733 bp, 11 predicted proteins | sample Rifsed10ft1_FD_184003 | JGI IMG/M metagenome (GOLD analysis project Ga0209108, IMG submission 184003) | Soil microbial communities from Rifle, Colorado, USA - sediment 10ft 1 (version 2) | ecosystem: Environmental > Terrestrial > Deep subsurface > Rock core/Sediment | place: Rifle, Colorado...
CATAGCCGCCGAATTCTTGCCCTAAAGTGAGCGGAGTTGCGTCCTGCAGATGGGTGCGGCCGATCTTGAGAATATCTTGAAACGCCTCAGCTTTGTCCTTGAGCGCCTGGTAAAGCCGGGCGAGCGCGGGGTTGAGCCGGTAGGCGATTTCACACGCCGCGGCGACATGCATGGCCGTTGGAAAGACATCGTTGGAGGATTGACCGAGATTGACGTGATCATTGGGGTGAACCGGTTGTTTTGAACCCAGAGTCCCGCCGAGCAATTCGCTCGCGCGGTTCGCGATGACTTCGTTGACGTTCATGTTGCTCTGGGTTCCCGAGCCGGTTTGCCAGACGACCAGGGGGAAATGAGCATCAAGCTTGCCTTCGATCACCTCGTCGGCCGCGGTAGCGATGGCCTGCGCCAACCGCTCTTCGATGAGGCCGATTTCGCGATTGGTGACGGCTGCCGCCTTCTTGACGAGGGCGATCGCCCGGATCAGGGGCTTCGGCACAGTTTCCTCGCCGATCCTGAAATTCCGGAGCGAGCGCTCGGTTTGCGCGCCCCAATAGCGGTCGTGCGCCACCTCGATCTGGCCAAGGGAATCGGTCTCGATCCGCGCGGGAGTTGGGGACCCGCTTTTGGCACCTCTGTCTTGAGGCATGCTCACTTCTCCTGTCGATGGCATTCGGCCAGTGGGACACTCTACTCCGGCCCCGCCGGCGCCGAATGCCCTACCGGCTCTATGGGGGCTACGCTATAACACGGTCAAAGGGTGGGAGAACGCGCTGGTTCGCATGCGTTGCGGCCTTCTACCGAGGAGCGCCCAAAGCTTCCGGCTTCATTTTCCGTGAATTTGGGTGAGGAAGGCGAGTGGCTGAAGTTCCAGTGAAAATGGCGCTGCCCGCGCCGCGCGCGGAGCTTATCTCGTTGCTCCTCGCGCGTTGCGCTGCCCTTGTCGTCGCCATCATCGGCGCTCTCATTCTGCTTGCGTGGCAGCTCCCGGGGACCGAAACCCTTCCGGGCCTCGCCAGCATGACGCCTGCCTCAGCCGTGGGCATTATTGCCGCTGCCGTCGGGCTATTCTGCTTCACTTTCAGGGCGATCCGCCCGCTCGCCCGGCTGATCGGCTTTGCCCTCGTTGTGCTCGGTCTGGCCGTCCTCAGTCAGGACCTGTTCGGCTTCAATCTCGGCATCGATCAGGCGCTCATTCGCGGCAACAGCGTTGCCGCCGGTGCGGCGCAATCCGGAGAGATGCACATGGCGACCGGCGTCACCGGATTGCTGATCCTGTTCGGCTTGGCGCTGCTTTACGCCAAGCAGGGCGGCATATCCTCGGCCTTCAGCCAGATCCTGGCGCTCATCATCCTCGCCCAGGTCCTGATCGTGCTCGCCGGCTACGCCTACGGCGTTGCCACCTATTACTACCCGTTCCCCTTCACCGACATGTCGATGTACGGCGCGATCTGCGGCTTTCTGCTCGCGCTCGGGCTGCTTGCGGCCTCTCCCGAATACGGCATCGCTGCCGCCATCGTGGAGCAGTCGCCGGCCGGCGAGATGCTGCGGAGGCTGTTGCCCGGCATTCTCGTGCTGCCGCTCGTGATCGGCTGGTTCGCCCATCTGGCCGAGGCGCGGACCTATTATGACAGCGCGGCGACCCTTGCCATCTTCGCCGTGGCCAGCATCCTCGTGCTGGCCCTGTTCGCCTGGACCACGATCGGCGCCGTAAGGCGCGCCGACCGCGACCGCAATGCGGCGCTGATGGAGCTGCGCGGTCAGCGCGAATGGCTGAGCACGACGCTTGCCAGCATCGGCGACGGCGTGATCGCCACCGATCCGAACGGCAGCGTGCTGCTTCTCAACAAGATCGCCGAGCAAATGACGGGGTGGTCGGGGCCGAAGGCCCGCGGCCGGCCGATCTGGGAGGTGTTTCGCGTCATCAACGAGAACACCCGCAAGCCGGTGGACGACCCGGCGCTGAAGGCGCTCCGCGAGCGCGCCGTGACGCGGTTCGAATCGGGCGCTCTTCTCATCACCCGCGACAAGCAGGAGCTGCCGGTCGAGCATTGCGGCGCGCCCATTCTCGGCTTCGACGGCTCGCTGGCGGGCGCCGTGCTCATCTTCCGCGACGTCACCGAGCGAAGGCGCACCGCGCAGCGCCAGTCGATGCTGGTGGGCGAGCTCAATCACCGCGTCAAAAATGCGCTCGCCATCGTGCAGTCGCTGGTGCAGGCGAGCTTGCGTCAGGCGACGTCGAGGCCGGCGCAGGCCATGGCCCAGACGCTCGCCGAGCGCCTCCAGGCGCTCCATCGCGCCCACGACCTCCTGCTCGAATCGCAGTGGTCGGGAGCAAGCCTCAAGGCCATGGTCGAGCGCGAGCTCGATCCATATCGGCGCGACGGCGGTCCGAAGATCATGATCAAGGGGCCCGACGTGCTGCTGCCGCCGCAATGCACCTCGATCCTCGCCATGACCCTGCACGAGCTCGCCACCAACGCGGTGAAATACGGGGCGCTGTCGTCGAACACGGGCCAACTCGGCATCAGCTGGAAGACCGCACGCGGCAACCGGCTCCTGCTGACCTGGGAGGAGCGTGCCGCCAACATCACGCCGGTCCCGGCGCGGCGCTCGAGCGGCTTCGGCATGCAGCTTATCGACAAGGGCATCCGCCACAATCTCGGCGGCGACACCAAGGTCGAGTTCAGGCCGACCGGCCTTTATGTGGAGCTGAACGTGCCGCTCGAGCCGTCGAAAGAGCCTGGCACGAAGCCGCAAAAGGCGTCGGCCGAGCCGGTCTAAGGCCTATTCGAGAACGCCGATCTCCTCGTTGGCATGGCGCAGGCGCTCGGAGAACTCGCGCGTCAAATTGCCGAGGATGGTGATCATGATGTTGGGGTGCTCGGCCGTAAGCTCTTGCAGCTGCTCGACCCTAAGCCCGTAGCAGATCACCCGCTCGTCGGCGACGATGTCGGCCGAGCGCTTGCCGCCGTCGAGCAGCGCCATCTCGCCGAAGCTCAAGCCCGGTCCGATCGAGGCCACCCGTTTCTTGCGGTCGCCCTGTCCAGGCACTCTGATATGGACGCTGACCGTGCCGCGAGCGAGGACGAAGAAAAGATTCGCGTCGGCGCCCTCGTGAATGATGACGTCGCCCTTCTCGAACACGAGCGGCTGGACGATGGATTCGACCAGGCGGCACTCCTGGGGCGTCAATCCCTTGAACAGGTTGATCTCGGAAAGGGCAAATTTCGTCCCAAAGCCGCCATGCCCCGTGCGCGCCAGCAGCTGATCCTCGCACCACTCGAGTGCCGCATCGACGTCGCGAAACATGCGCACGAGACGCTCACCCTCCGGCTGGGCGAAGGCCTGGGCGAGGTGGTCGAGCGGCCCATCGTGGGCCATCGAGGCGAAGACGAGCTCGGTCTCGCCCCCCGTCATGGAGCGCGCCGCCCGCACGATCAGCTTGTGTGCCGAAATGTCGGCGAGATGTACCCGCTTGAAGTCGACGATCACATAACGCGCCTCGGATGCGAGCTGCGTGAGCCTGCGCATGAGCTGCTCGGTCGAGCCGAAGAAAAGCGCCCCTTGCGCTTCGAGAACGGCCACTTCGCGGCCTTTCTCCGCCAGGATGTTGCGTTCCTCCGGCGTGCGCAAACGGTTCGAGCGCACGACATCGGCGCGGTAATCGCGCCTGATGACGCTCCGCACATTGGTACGGTTGTTGAACACATGCAGCTCGAACTCCTTGGAGATCTCCTGGCAGACGCGGATGCCGCGCACGCTGTTGCCTTGCTTGTCGATGGGCGGGGAATAAACGCAGATGCCGATCTGCCCGGGGATGGCGGCAATGATGCACCCCGACACGCCGCTCTTGGCCGGCATGCCGACCTCATAGGCCCATTCACCGGCGTAATCGTACATGCCGCAAGAGTTCATCACCGACAGCATGTCGCGCACATATTGAGCTTCGTACACGGCTTCGCCGGTAAGCGGGTTCGCGCCGTCATTGGCGAGCGTGGCGGCCATGATGGCGAGATCGCGGGCTGTGACGCTGACCGAGCACTGGCGGAAATAGAGGTCGAGCACCTCGCCCGGGTCGCGTTTGATCATGCCGGTATTGAGCATCATATAGGCGATGGCGCGATTGCGGTGGCCGGTGGCAAGTTCCGATCGGTACACCGCATCGTCGATATCGAGCTCGCGGCCGGCGAGGCTCGAGAACAGGGCGAGCATGTTGGCGATGCGCTCGTCTTGAGTGGCGCCCTCCATCAGCTCGGCGACGGCGATGGCGCCGGCATTGACCATGGGGTTGAAAGGGCGGTTGGCCACCTCGTCGAGCACGATCGAGTTGAACGCCTCGCCGGTCGGCTCGACGCCGACATGTTGCAGCACCGCCTCGCGGCCATAGTGCTGCAGCGCGTAGCCATACATGAAGGGCTTCGATACTGACTGGATGGTGAAGGCCCTGTCGGCATCGCCCACGGCATAGACCTGCCCATCGACCGTAACGATGGCGATGCCGAACAGGGACGGATCGGCCTTGCCAAGCTCGGGGATATAGTCGGCGGGCTTCCCCTCCGTCAGCGCCGCGGCGTGCTCATAGAGCTCCGCCAGGTAATCTTCGACCGGCGCAAGCGCCGCAGCGGCCTCGTCGCGCACAGGTCGAACAGAATCCACCTTGTTCAATGCGATCCCCAAATCCAACCGCGAGATTGCGCGACGGCCAACTTTAGGCAGAATTCATGCCAGGGCCAAATCGGCGACACCACCCGGGGCTTCAGTCAAGTTCAATGACTGAGGCGACCAGGCGATGCTGAAATCTTGTGCAAAGGGAGATTAACGACGGAGCAAACTGTCGAATCTATTTCTTGCGGAAGCGGTCGAGATGCACGACCTCCGCCGGCGGGCGCGATAGGACGACTTCGGCGCTCTGGCCTTCGCCGCCCTCGTCCTGGGCGAGATCGATGGCCCCGCGCGGCTCTTCCGGCTCGCCGACGAGGTCGGGCAGCGCCGCCGCCATATGCTGGCGGGCCGAATCGTTGGCCGCCCCCGGCTTGCCGAATTGGAGCCCGAACTGGGCGGAAGGATCGTAAAAGGCTTTGACCGCGCTGAACGGCACCAGGAGCCGCTCAGGGATGTTGGAGAAGGAGAGCTTCACCTCGAAGCGGTCGTTCGTCACCTGCAGGTCCCAGAATTGGTACTGCAGCACGATGGTCATCTCTTCCGGATATTGCTCTTTGAGGCGCTTCGACACCGACACGCCCTCGGCGCCCGTATCGAAGGCGATGTAGAGGTGGTGCTCGCCGGGAAGCCCCTCGCGCTGCACGCGCGACAAAACCTGACGCACCACGCCACGCAGAGCGTCCTGCGTGAGAAGGTCGTATCTGATCTCGTCTTCTGCCATGGAAACCGCCGCCTACCCTCTTGCGACGTGAGGCAGTCTCGTCACCCCGTAAAGTGGAGGGCTTCTGTTGGCCGGTGCCCTCCGAACCGCGCCTAGTCGCCGCGAAGCGGCTAGGACTTTATTTTCAGGCTATCGCGCTGCTTACGCGGCGAGACGAGCCTCCGCATAGTTGTCATTGGCAACTATAGGGTTGGCCCGATAACGGCGGTACCATGCCGAGCGAAAGCACACCCTTTACACCCTCGTCGATCCTATTTCGCCCCCGCCAGGATTCAGAAGACAGGTGCCGGAACGCTTCTGAAACCTGGTGGAGGCGCCGGGTACCGCCCCCGGGTCCGAATGGGCTTATTACGACGGCCATTTATCGCCATAGCCGGCTTGCACCGACAGAATCTATATAAGCCGGTATGGCGGCAAAAAAAAGATTGATGCTTCGATAACCCACCGCGAATCGACCCGGATGGTATGGTGCGAGGCGGGAAACGAGGGCGCGACGCTAGTCGTCGCGCTCGAGCTTGATGATGTTGCCGCTGGCGGCCTCGACCTTCATCTCGATCTCGTGGCCGTCAGAGCCATAGCCTTCGACCTCCCAGATGCCGTCGTCGAGCTCGACCTCCTCGATCTTCACGATGCCCTTGTCGAAGGCCATGGCGCGAACGTCGTCGATGCTGAGGGGCCCGGCGGCGGCAGGCACGGCAAGAGCGAAGCTCAGGGCGAGGAAAACCGGAATGACACGCATTGAAAGCACCTTCTCGTTTGGCCTATCGATAGGGGCCGGAAGCTTGAGTTTATAACCGGAACAACCCCTTCAGGCGGCGACCGTTCCGAGCCATAGGAGAGAAGACCCCCGTTGCGCCAATATCTCGATCTGCTTGCCAAAGCGCGGACACGCGGCCTCGAAAAGGGCGACCGCACCAACACCGGCACGCTCAGCCTCTTCGGCCACCAGCTGCGCTTCGATCTTCAGGCGGGATTCCCCCTGGTCACCACCAAGAAGCTGCATGTGAAGTCGATCATCCATGAGCTCCTGTGGTTCCTGCAAGGCTCGACCAATGTGCGCTATCTGAACGAGCATGGCGTCACCATCTGGGACGAGTGGGCCGGCGCCGATGGCGAGCTGGGCCCCATCTATGGGCGGCAATGGCGCTCATGGCCGGCGCCGGACGGACGGCACATCGATCAGATCGCCCGAGTGGTCGAAGGGCTGAAGCGCGACCCCGATTCGCGCCGCCACATCGTTAGCGCCTGGAATGTGGGCGAGCTGGACAAGATGGCGCTCTCCCCGTGCCATTGTCTGTTCCAGTTCTATGTCGGGGAGGGGCGCCTCTCCTGCCAGCTCTATCAGCGCTCGGCCGACGTCTTTCTCGGCGTGCCCTTCAACATCGCCTCTTATGCGCTGCTCACCTTGATGATGGCGCAGGTGACGGGCTTCGAACCCGGCGAGTTCATCCACACTTTCGGCGATGCCCATCTCTATCTCACCCATCTCGACCAGGCCGACGAGCAGCTCAAGCGGACCCCGCGCACGCTTCCCCGCATGGAGATCAATCCCGACATCCGCTCGCTCTTCGACTTCGCCTATGAGGACTTCAAGCTCGTGGGCTACGATCCGCACCCCGCGATCAATGCCCGGGTGGCGGTGTGAGTCCTGATCGGGAAGGGGCTGGCACGCCGATCATCGCGCTGGTCGTGGCCATGGGCGAGAACCGCGCCATCGGCAGGGGCGGGGACCTGCCCTGGCACTTGCACAGCGACATGCGCTATTTCCGCAAGGTGACCATGGGCAAGCCCATCATCATGGGGCGGCTCACCTTCAGGTCGCTTGGGCGCGCCCTCGATGGTCGCGTCAACATCGTGCTCACGCGGGATCGCGACTTCATCGCGCCGGGAGCCGTCATGGCCTATAGCCTCGCAGAGGGTATCGATGTGGCACGCCGTGCCGCCGCGGCAGCAGGCGTCGACGAGATCATGGTGATGGGCGGCGAGGACGTGTTCCGCGAGGTCTTGCCGCAAGCAAGCCGCATCTATCTTACCGAAGTCCATTCCGCCCCCCATGCCGACACCTGGTTTCCCCAGCTCGACTTGAGCGAATGGCGCGAGGTGTCCCGCGAGGCGCACGCGGCCGGTCCCAAGGACGACCACGCCTTCAGCTTTGTCGTCCTCGACCGCTTAGACTGACCGCCGGCCCACATTGCGCCCCAAGGATGAGTGGCCTATAACCCTCGTGATCCTTGTCGCAGGACCGCCATTTTGATGCGGCTAGTCTTGTCGGCTAGCAGCTCACCATTTGAGGCGGGTCCCCCCGCGCCACCCCTTCACAAGACATCAGGACCAAATTTCATCATGCCTTGGAGCAATCAGAGCGGCGGCGGCGGTTGGAAGGGCGGCGGAGGGCCGTGGGGCCCGCGCCCCAGCCCCGGCCAGCAGCCCGACCTGGAAGAGATTTTGCGCCGGAGCCAGGACCGGCTTCGCCAAGCCATGCCGGGCGGCCGCATCGGCGGCCCGTTCGCGGTGCTGCTCGCGGTGGTGCTGATCGCGCTGGTCGGCTTTTTCGGTTTCACCGTCAGGGTGAACCCCGACGAACTCGGCATCGTGCTCCGCTTCGGCGAATATATCCGCCAGCTTCCTCCCGGCCTTAATTTCCGCTGGCCCTACCCGATCGAGCAGGTCGAGCTTCCCAAGGTGACGCGCATCAACCGCATCGAGGTCGGCATGCGCGGCTCCTCGGATACGCGCGACGCCACGACCACGGTGCGCGACGTGCCCGAGGAAAGCCTGATGCTCACCGGCGACGAGAATATCGTCGATATCGATTTCGTCGTGTTCTGGCAGATCAACGACGCGCCGGATTACCTGTTCAATATCCAAAATCCGGAAGGCACGGTGAAGGCTGTGGCCGAAAGCTCCATGCGCGAGATTGTCGGCCAAAACGACATCGAGCCGATTCTCACCGCTGCCCGTGCCAAGACCGAGGCCTCCGTGCAGCAGCTCATTCAGCGCATCTTGGACAGTTATGGGGCCGGCATTCGCGTCGTTCAGGTGCAGCTTCAGAAGGTCGATCCGCCGGCACAGGTGATCGACGCGTTTCGTGATGTGCAGGCAGCCCGCGCCGATCAGGAGCGGTTGCAGAACGAAGCGCAGGCCTATGCCAATCGTGTGATTCCCGAAGCGCGAGGCGAGGCCGAGCGCATCCTGCAAGCGGCCCAGGGCTACCGGGATAAGGTGATCGCCGAGGCGAAAGGCGAGGCTGACCGCTTCCTCAAGGTGCTCGAGCAATATCAAAAGGCGCCTGACGTCACCCGCCGGCGCATCTTCATCGACACCATGCAGGAGGTGCTGTCCAAGACGGACAAGATCATCATTGATGACAAGGGAGGCACCGGCGTCGTGCCCTATCTGCCGCTCAACGAGCTGCAAAAGCGGACCCCGCCCGTCACTCAGGAAGGGGGGCAGCAATGAGGCGCAGCGGTCTCACCCTCATTCTCGTGTTGATCGGCCTGGCCGCGATTGCCGCCTATCTCACGCTGTTTACCGTGTATCAGACCCAGCAGGCGCTCGTGCTTGAGTTCGGCAAGCCCAAGCGACTCGTGACCACCCCGGGCCTGAAGTACAAGATCCCGTTCATCCAGAACGTGGAGTTCTTCGACAAACGGTTGCTGGACCTCGATTCGGCGCCGCAGGAGGTGATTGCCTCCGACCAGAAGCGGCTCATTGTGGATGCCTTCGCCCGCTGGCGCATCGCCGATCCGCTGCTCTTCTATCAGGCGGTGGGAGACGAGCGCGTGGCGCGCTCACGGCTTGGTGCCGTCCTTGAGGCGTCTCTCAGGCGCGTGCTTGGCTCCTCGAGTTTCGAAGCCGTTGTGCGCGACAAGCGCCATGCGCTGATGCAGGACATCACCCAGCAGGTCAACGCCGAGGCGAAGGGTCTCGGCGTCACCGTGGTGGACGTGCGCATCAAGCGCGCCGATCTGCCCGAGGCCAACAGTTTGGCGATTTTCCGCCGCATGCAGACCGAGCGACAGAGACAGGCCGCGGAGATCCGCGCCCAAGGCGAGGAGGCATCGCGGCGTATCCGTGCCACTGCCGATAGGCAGGTCACCGTTGTCAAAGCCGAGGCGACCGGCGAATCGGAACGAATCCGAGGCGCCGGCGACAGCGAGAAGAACCGCGTCTTCGCCGAAGCCTTCGGCCAGGACCCCGACTTCTTCGCCTTCTATCGCTCCATGCAGGCTTACGAGGGGGCGTTGCAGGCGGACGACACGAGGCTGCTGCTCAGCCCCAACTCGCAGTTCTTCCAGTATTTCAACAATGCCTTCGGCAAGACCGACGGCGCCGCTCCGCCCTCCGGCCAGCCGGCCAAGCCTGCCGAGAGACCGAACGCACCGGCGGGAGACAGCGAGAGCGAGGCGCCCGAGCAGGGCGCTGCGGCGGGCGGTGCGGCGACGCCGGAGCGTGACGTCTCGGCCGGCGAGAGCCTCCCTCAAGCGCCACAGGCCCCTTAAGGCCATGAAGCGGGCGCAATAAGACATGCCGCTGGCGCAATGAGCAGCCTTGCCGTCGCTTTCGGGCTCGTCCTCGTCATCGAAGGAACCTTATGGGCGCTCTCGCCCGGCCTCGGCCGCAAGTTCTTGCAAGCGACGGCGGATATGCCTGAGTCCAACTTGCGCATGGCCGGGACCCTGGCGGTCGCCGCCGGCGTGCTCCTCATTTGGGTCGTGCGCGGCTAACGCCATGCGAGGCCGCGACGGGATCTGCTTTACCTCGCCGATTTCCGCTAAGATGGCGGCAAATCGAGGTTTGATCGGCAAGCGAGGCGGGAGAATTCGATCGATGCCACAGCGCGGCACTCTGGCCGAGCCTCTTGGGCGTGTGCCAAGCCTTCGGCGTTCGTGTTTCATGGCGGCTTCCTTGGCACTGCTTCTCGCCGGCGCGCCGCTCCTCGTCACGGCAAGCCTCGCCCGCGGCCCCGATTCCGTCGCCGATGTCGCCGAGGGCTTGCAGGACTCCGTCGTCAACATTTCCACCACCCAGACTCTCAAAGGGTCGGCGGAGAACGCCCCCAACGGGCCCGGCCCCAAGGGCTCGCCCTTCGAGGAGTTCTTCGACGATTTCTTCGATGAAGACGACAAGGATGGCCCGCCCCGGAAAGTGAGCTCGCTCGGCTCGGGCTTCGTCGTCGACCCGGGCGGCCTTGTCGTCACCAACAATCACGTCATCGAGGGCGCCGACGAGATCATCATCAACTTCGTCGACGGCACCAAGCTGAAGGTCATCAAGATCCTGGGCCACGATCCGAAGACCGACCTCGCCCTCCTCAAGGTCGAGCCCAAGAAGCCGCTCAAGGCGGTCACCTTCGGCGACTCCTCCACCATGCGGGTGGGCGACTGGGTGATGGCGATCGGCAATCCCTTCGGCCTTGGCGGGAGCGTCACGGTCGGCATCATCTCGGCCACCAAGCGCGACATCAATGCCGGCCCCTATGACGACTTCCTGCAGACCGACGCCGCCATCAATCGCGGCAATTCGGGCGGTCCCTTGTTCAATATGGAGGGACAGGTCATCGGCGTGAACACGGCCATCATCTCGCCCACCGGCGGCTCGATCGGCATCGGCTTCGCCGTCCCCTCCAACAGCGCGGTGCAGGTGATCGACCAGCTCAAACAATATGGCGAGACGCGGCGCGGCTGGCTCGGCGTGCATGTCCAGAACGTCACCGAGGAGCTGGCCGCGAGCTTGGGGTTGCTAGAGCCGAAGGGCGCGCTCGTCGCCAAAGTGTCGCCCGACAGCCCTGCCGCCACCGCCGGCATTGAGCCAAGCGATGTGATCCTCAGTTTCGACGGCCAGCCCATCGATAATATGCGCAGCCTGCCGCGGGCTGTCGCCGCTACGCCGATCGGCAAGAGCGTCGCGGTCGAGCTCTTGCGCAAGGGCCAGACCATGGGCTTCACCATCACCGTCGGACGCCTACCCGAAGACGAAGATGTCGAGGACGCGGTGAAGAATGAGGAGGAGCCGGCGCCCGAGCCTGAGCGCGAGGATCTGCTCGGCCTGTCGATCGCGCCGCTGACGGAGGAGCTGCGCAACCGCTACGGCATCGGCAAATCCATCGAGGGCGTGATCATCACCGAGGTGAAGCCCAATAGCCCCGCGGCGCAGAAGGATGTGAAGCCCGGCGACGTGATCGTCGAGGTGACCCAGGAGAAGGTGAAGCAGCCGCAGGACGTGAAGGCGAGGCTGCTCGCGGTCAAGAAGTCCGGCCGGCGCTCGGTCCTGCTCTTGCTGTCCGACGCCAAGGGCGAGCTTCGCTTCGTCGCCGTGCCGACGAGCTAGTCGCATCGTGGCACTACAAGCCGGCCGGCCGAAGGCTGTTCTCATCGCCGGGCCGACCGCAAGCGGCAAGTCGGCGGCCGCGCTTGCCCTTGCCGAACATTTGCACGGCACCATCATTAATGCCGATTCCATGCAGGTCTATCGCGAGCTTGCCATCCTCACGGCGCGCCCGGCCGAGGCCGAGACCAGCCGCGCGCCGCACCGCCTCTACGGCATCGTCGGGGCAGAGGAGGCCTACTCCGTCGGACGCTGGCTTGAAGACGCCGTGCGCGCCATCGCTGATGCCAAAAGAGAAGGAAGAGTGCCAATCCTGGTGGGCGGCACCGGTCTTTATTTCAAGGCGCTCATCGAGGGACTTGCCCCCGTCCCCGACGTCCCGCCCGAAATCCGCAAAGCCTGGCGCGAGCGAGCGGAGAAAGTCGGCGCCGAAGGTCTCTATCGTGAGCTCGAAGCGCGCGATCCTGTCATGGCGGCGAGGCTTCGCCCGAGCGACAAGCAGCGCCTCCTGCGCGCGCTCGAGGTGATCGACGCCACGGGCGTCTCCCTCCGGGAGTGGCAGGGTGGAAACACCGCCCCCGTGCTCGCGTCCGATTCGGTGCTGAAGGTCGTGATCGCGCCCGAGCGCGAGGCGGTTTATGCGGCGATCGATGCGCGCTTCGCGGCCATGGTCGAGGCGGGCGCCATCGAAGAGGTGAGGGCGCTTCTCGCCCTTGGCCTCGATCCGAGCCTTCCCGCGATGCGGGCGCAGGGGGTGCGCGAGCTTGCCTCCTATCTTTCCGGCGAGAGCAGCCTCGAAGAGGCGATCACCAAGGCCAAGACCGAGACCCGCCGCTATGCCAAGCGGCAGATGACCTGGCTCCGCCGCTTCATGAAGGATTGGGAGTGGTTCCCCGATGCCGGCGCCGCAGCCGACGCCATACGTGCGCTTGGCGCTAGACCGTGACTTGCGTGCCGATCTCCACCACGCGGTCGGTTGGCAGCTGGAAGTAGCTCGACGCGTCGTCGGCGTTATGGGCGAGG
>Ga0209108_10001708_pt1 | contig 12729 bp, 12 predicted proteins | sample Rifsed10ft1_FD_184003 | JGI IMG/M metagenome (GOLD analysis project Ga0209108, IMG submission 184003) | Soil microbial communities from Rifle, Colorado, USA - sediment 10ft 1 (version 2) | ecosystem: Environmental > Terrestrial > Deep subsurface > Rock core/Sediment | place: Rifle, Colorado...
GGCGGGGTCGATTCATCGGTGGTCGCGGCGTTGCTGCACAAGGCGATCGGCGACCAGCTTACGTGCGTGTTCGTCGATACCGGCCTGCTGCGCTGGAAGGAAGGCGACCAGGTGATGGCGATGTTCGCCAGCGAGGCCGAGAAGGGCGGCATGGGCATCAAGGTCATCCGCGTCAATGCCGCCGACCGTTATTTCAAGGCACTCGAAGGGGTGAGCGATCCCGAGGCCAAGCGCAAGATCATCGGCAGCCTGTTCATCGACATCTTCGACGAGGAGTCGTCGAAGCTCGCCAATGCCAAATGGCTGGCGCAGGGCACGATCTACCCGGACGTGATCGAGTCGGCCCACGGCAAGACCGGCAAGGCGCACGTCATCAAGAGCCACCACAACGTGGCTGGCCTGCCGGCGGACATGAAGCTTGGCCTCGTCGAACCGCTGCGCGAATTGTTCAAGGACGAGGTGCGGCGCCTCGGTGTCGAGCTCGGCCTGCCGCGCGAAATGGTCGACCGCCATCCGTTCCCGGGGCCGGGCCTGGGCGTGCGCATCCTCGGCGAGGTCAAGCCCGAATATGCGCGACTGCTGGCGATGGCCGACCAGATCTTCATCGACGAACTGCGCAAGGCCGGCCTCTACGACAAGACCAGCCAGGCGTTCGCGGTGTTCCTGCCGGTCAAATCGGTCGGCGTGGTCGGTGACGCGCGCGCCTATGAGTGGGTGATCGCATTGCGCGCGGTCGAGACGATCGACTTCATGACCGCGCACTGGGCGCACCTGCCGTACGAGTTCCTCGGCACGGTGTCCAACCGGATCATCAACGAGCTGCGCGGCGTCTCGCGCGTCGTCTACGACATCAGCGGCAAACCACCCGCCACGATCGAGTGGGAGTAGGCGGTCTGCTTGCGAGCCATTGGCTCGCAGACCGCCTACTGACCGGCCATGGATGGCCGGGCCGGACGATCCGAAGATAGGGGTGTCGCGCCATGGATGGCGGCACTGGCATTGACCAAGGCTTGGGAGCAAGCGTGACGAATCCGGATGCGATGGCAGCGACCGACGAACGCTGGATGCGCCATGCGCTGGCCCTGGCCGATCGCGCAGAGCGCGAAGACGACGAGATCCCGGTCGGAGCGGTGCTGGTATCCGCCGACGGCGTGGTCGCCGGCGAGGGCTGGAACCGCAACATCACCGAGCATGATCCGACAGCGCACGCCGAGATCGTCGCGATGCGCCAGGCAGGCAGACGCCTGGGCAATCACCGCCTGATCGGCTGCACGCTGTACGTGACACTGGAGCCGTGCGCGATGTGCGCCATGGCGATGGTGCATGGGCGCGTCGCACGCCTGGTCTACGGTGCCAGCGATCCAAAGACCGGCGCGGCCGGCAGTGTGTTCGACCTGCTGGCCGATCCACGCCACAACCATCGCGTCGAGGTGTTGGGCGGCGTGCTGGCCGATGAAGCCAGCCTGCGACTGAGCAACTATTTCCGCGGCAAGCGCGGCCAGCCGCCGCTCTGATCGTGCGGCGCACACCGGCCATCAACCACGCCGGCGTGCCATCTCCTGGTCGAGTTCCTCGTCGAAGCTGCGCACGGCCAGGCTGACCTCACGGCCCATCGCCAGGCAGGCGAAGAGCAGGAAGCTGACACCGATCACTGCCAGCACGGTCGGCAGCACGCCCAGCCGGAACCCGAGAAACGCATCCACCGCGAGCGACAGGCTGGTGCCGACGAAACCACCCAGCGCGCCGTACAGCATCTGGCAGGCACGCAGGACCAACTGCGCCCGCTGGCGATGGCGCTGGATCTGCACGTCGCGTTCGGCGCGGTCGGGCGCATCGGATTCCCAGGCCACGATCAGTGCCCGCAGCCTGTCGACCACCCGCGCAAGCCTGGCATTGGCCGAAACCAGCAGTGATGCGGTCGCTGCCATCAGCAAGGCGGGCGCCAGCATCGAAGTCAGGATGGCGTAGTGGCCGACATTGGCGGTATCGAACATGGGGCAGGGGCCGGCGATCGAAGGGCTGCGATATCATGCCCGGTCACAACCAGCACCGCGAGCAAAACGCATGGCAGCGAACCCGCAACCGGAACACCGATTGATCTGGATCGACCTGGAGATGACCGGGCTCGACACCGACAACGATTCGATCCTCGAGATCGCCACGATCGTGACCGATGCCAACCTCGAGGTGCTGGCGGAAGGCCCTGAGCTCGCGATCGCCCATCCGATTGCCAGACTCGAGGCGATGGACGACTGGAATCGCAACCAGCATGGCAAGTCCGGGCTATGGCAGCGGGTGCTGGAGCAGGGCGTCAGCCTGGCCGAGGCCGAGCAGCGCACGCTCGACTTCCTCGCCCGATGGGTGCCGGCGAACACCTCGCCGATCTGCGGCAATTCGATCTGCCAGGACCGTCGCTTCCTGCACCGCGAGATGTCGCGGCTCGAGCGCTACTTCCACTACCGCAACGTTGATGTCAGCACGGTCAAGGAGCTGGCCCGACGCTGGGCGCCGGAGGTGCTCGATGGGGTGCGCAAGGAGTCCAGCCACACCGCGCTGAGCGACGTGCGCGACTCGATCGCCGAGCTGCGTCACTACCGTGCCGCGATGGGGCCGCTGGGCGGCCTGTAGCGCTATTCCGGATCGGTGCCGGGGCGATGCTCCGGATCGTCCACGCTGACCCGTGCGGGATCCGCTGGCGGCTTTGCGCTCACCAGCTTGTAGGGGCCATCGCCGGCATCGTCCGCCACGTGGTGGTACATGCGCACCTCGCGCTGCGGAAACGGGATGCTGACGCCGACTCCGTCGAAGGCCTTCTTGATGCGCTCGGTCAACTCGCACCGGGTCACGAAGTAGTCGGCATTGCCGACATGGCAGCGGATACCCAGGTTCACGGCGTTGTCGGCCAGTTCGTACACCAGCACGTCAGGCGCGGGCTCGGCGAGCACGCGTGGGTCGGCGTGCATCACGCCCAGCGCCGCGGCGCGCGCGGCCTCGATGTCGTCGTGGTAGCCGATCCCGATCACCAGTTCGATGCGACGCATCGTGTCCGGCGTCAGGTTGATGATCGAATCGCTGGTGATCAGGCTGTTGGGCAGCACGATGGTCTGGTTGTCCGCGCCACGCAGTCGGGTCTGGAAGATGCTCACGGTTTCGACCTTGCCGGTCTCGCCGGCGATGGTGACGACGTCGCCGACCCGGAAAGGCTTCAGCGATACCAGCATCACGCCCGAGGCGACGTTGGACAGCGAGTCCTTCAGTGCCAGGCCGATCGCAAGGCCCGCCGCGCCCAGCACGGCGATCATCGACGTCGGCGCGACCCCGAACACGCCCTGCAGGACCGCCAGCACCAGCACGACCATCAGGATCACGTACGCGACCTTGCGCAGGAACAGCACCGCGGTCGGCTCGACCGCCGCGCGGGTCAGTCCCTTCTCGGCAAGTCCGGCGATCCACCGGGCCACGCGCACGCCGACCAGCAGCACCACCAGCGCGATCGCGACCCGGATCCCGATCGATGCGGCAACGGCCGTCCAGCCCGCCTGCTGTATTGCCGCCCACCAACCCACGACGTCAGCCATGCCGCCTCCTGTAGATGCAATTGAGACGCCCCGCGTCAGCGGGGCGCCTGGGAGTCGATCCCGTACAGGCGTGAGGTAGGCCCGTGGGCCCAGCCGCCGCCCTCGTGCTCAGGCTGCCTTGGCCTTGGCCAGGCGCAGCCAGGTGTCGACAACCGTGTCCGGGTTCAATGACACCGATTCGATGCCCTGGTCCATCAGCCACTCGGCCAGGTCGGGGTGGTCGCTCGGCCCCTGACCGCAGATGCCGATGTACTTGCCCTTGGCACGCGCGGCGGAGATCGCCATTGAAAGCAGCTTCTTGACCGCCGGATCGCGCTCGTCGAACAGCTTGGCGACGATCGCCGAGTCGCGGTCCAGCCCGAGGGTCAGCTGGGTCAGGTCGTTGGAACCGATCGAGAAGCCATCGAAGATATCCAGGAACTCGTCGGCCAGCAGCGCGTTGGACGGCACCTCGCACATCATGATGATCTTCAGGCCCGGGCCTCCATCAGTGCTGGCGCCGCGCTTGAGGCCGTTGGCCTCCAGCACTTCGATCACCTTGCGGCCCTCGTCGAGCGTGCGTACGAACGGGATCATGATCCAGCAATTGGTCAGGCCCATTTCCTCGCGCACCTTGAGCACGGCCTGGCACTCGAGCGCGAATGCGTCGGAGAAGCTCGGGTCGACGTAGCGGCTGGCGCCGCGGAAGCCGATCATCGGGTTCTCTTCGTGCGGCTCGTAGCGCTTGCCGCCTATGAGGTTGGCGTATTCATTGGTCTTGAAGTCGGAAAGCCGCACGATGACCGGATTGGGCGCGAACGACGCGGTGATCGTGGCGATACCCTCGGCCAGACGATCGACATAGAACTGCACCGGCTCGCCGTATCCGGCGATCTTGGCGTCGATCTGCTTGCGCGTCTCGGCGTCCTGCTGGGCGTACTCGAGCAACGCCTTGGGATGGATGCCGATATGGCTGGCGATGATCATCTCCAGCCGCGCCAGTCCGACGCCGGCGTTGGGCAACATCGCGAAGTCGAACGCGCGATCGGGATTGGCGACATTCATCATCACCTTGAGCGGCGCGGGCGGCATCTTCTCAAGGTCGGCGGTGTGGCGTTCGAACGCCAGTTCGCCGTCGTAGATGAAGCCGGTGTCGCCCTCGGCGCAGCTGATCGTGACGATCTGGCCATCCTCGATCATGTCGAGTCCATTGCCGGTGCCGACGACAGCGGGCACGCCGAGTTCGCGGGCGATGATCGCCGCATGGCAGGTGCGTCCGCCCCGGTTGGTCACGATCGCGGCCGAGCGCTTCATCACCGGCTCCCAGTCGGGGTCGGTCATGTCCGCGACCAGCACGTCGCCCGGCTGCACGCGGCTCATGTCGGCCAGCGTGCGTACCACGCGCGCGGTGCCACTGCCGATTTTCTGGCCGATCGCGCGACCCTCGCAGATCACCGCACCGCGCTCGCCGAGCTGGTAACGCTCGATCTGGGTGGCGTGGCCGCGCGATTTCACCGTCTCCGGGCGCGCCTGGACGATGAAAAGCTTGCCGGTGATGCCGTCCTTGGCCCACTCGATGTCCATCGGGCGGCCGTAGTGCTGTTCGATCACCAGCGCCTGCTTCGACAGTTCGTGCACGTCGGCGTCGCTGAGCGAGAACTGGCTGCGCAGCTCCGCGGGGGTCTCCTCGGTGCGCACGCGGTGGCCGGGCCGGTCGGAATACACCATCCGCAGCTGCTTGGCGCCGATCGAGCGGCGCAGGATCGCCGGCTTGCCCTGCAACAGCGTCGGCTTGTAGACAAAGAATTCGTCGGGATTGACCGCACCCTGCACGACCATCTCCCCCAGGCCATAGCTGGACGTGATGAAGACGACTTCGCGGAAGCCGGATTCGGTGTCGAGGGTGAACAGCACGCCCGAGGAGCCCACGTCCGAGCGCACCATAAGCTGCACGCCGGCCGACAGGAACACGTCCTCGTGCTTGAAGCCGTGGTGGACGCGATAGGCGATCGCGCGGTCGTTGTAGAGGCTGGCGAAGACCTCCTTGACCTTGAGGGCGACGTCGTCGACACCGGTCACGTTGAGGTAGGTTTCCTGCTGGCCAGCGAACGAGGCGTCGGGCAGGTCCTCGGCGGTGGCCGAGGAACGCACCGCCACGGCGATGTCGCCGCCGCCGTTCTCGTCACACAGCTGCCCATAGGCGGTACGGATGTCGGCGTCGAGTGCGGGATGCAGCGGCGCATCGGTCACCCAGCCGCGGATCTCGCCCCCGGCGGCGGTCAGCGCTTCAACGTCCTCGACGTCGAGCACGGCCAGCCGGTCGAAGATGCGCTGTTCCAGGTTGTTGTGGGCGATGAACGCCTTGAACGCGTCGGAGGTCGTCGCAAAGCCGCCAGGTACCGATACGCCGAGGTCCGCGAGATTGCCGATCATCTCGCCGAGCGAGGAATTCTTGCCGCCGACGCGTGCCAGATCGGAAAGGCGCAGCGCGTGCAGCCAGAGGATGTTCTCGTTCAAGGCGGTCGATCTCCGTGGGGGGCAGGCGCGTCTGATGTCGGCCAAGCGGCTATGATCGCCGCTGCGTCGAGTGCATACAAGCTTGATTCGACGGGGTTTTTCGTATTGACAGTGGTTTTCGGCGAGGTGGGCGATGGCGGGAGTACGGCCGGTTTTCTATGTTTCCGACGGCACCGGCATCACTGCCGAGACCATCGGCCACAGCCTGTTGACCCAGTTCACCGGCACGCGCTTCGTCAGCGACCGCCTGTCGTTCATCGACAGCGTCGAGCGTGCGCGCGATGCCGCGGCAAGGATCCGTGCCGCCGCGGAGCTGCACGGCGCGCGCCCGGTGGTCATCAATACCTGCATGGACAGCGAGGTGGGTGCGGCGCTGGCCGAGAGCGGGGCGCTGATGCTTGATGTCTTCGCGCCCTTCATGGCGCCACTTGAGCAGGAGCTGGGCGAAAGCCAGCAACGCAGGGTGGGGCAGGCGCACGGCATCGTCGATTTCGACAGCTACCACCGCCGCATCAACGCGATGAACTTCGCGATGACCCACGATGACGGCGCCAGCCTCGACTACTCCGATGCCGACCTCATCCTGGTGGCGGTATCGCGGGCCGGCAAGACTCCGACCTGTGTGTACCTCGCCTTGCACTACGGCATCCGCGCAGCCAACTACCCGTTGACCGAGGAAGACCTGGCGCACGACCGGCTCCCGCCGCGGCTGCGGGCCCACCGCAACAAGCTGTTCGGGCTCACGATCGACCCGGTGCGGCTGCAGCAGATCCGACAGGAACGCCGCCCGAACTCCCGCTACGCGCAGCTCGATACGTGCAAACGGGAAGTGGCGGCGGCCGAGATGATGTTCCGCGCCGAGCGGGTGCCGACGCTGAGCACCACGCACACCTCGATCGAGGAAATCGCCAGCAAGGTGCTGACCACGCTGGGCATCCAGCGCGAGATGTTCTGACGCCGTGGAAACGGGTGAACGACCAGTAACTTAGGCCCTGTTTCCGCGCGCGGTCAACGTCTGCCTGCACGGTCGCGCGACGTGTAGGATCGGCCCATGAGTTCTATCGTCGCCCGCAGCGCCCACATCCCCCGGATCAGCCGGTTCGGCTGGCTGATGGCCCTGTACACCGAGAACCACGGCCGGTTCGCGCGGCTGTTCGCTCCAGCCACGCTCGCGCCTGGCGGCTACTGCTCGCGGACAGGCGACGGCCTCGACCTGCAGCTCGACGTGATCGAGCAGCACCGCTACACCACCGAACTGCGCCTCACCTATGCCATGCAGGACCCGTTGACCGGCCAGCCGGATCCGTCGGCCTACCTGCGCCTGTACCACGACACCTGCCAACTCGAGGCCACCCACTGCTATATCGGCCGGCGCTGGCAGGACGTGATGGGCCTGTATCCACCGCCGGCGGAACTCCTGGGCCACCGTTTGCGGATCAACACCTTCCTCGGCAAGTGGCTCGAGTACCTGGCCGAGCGCGGACATTGCAACGCCACGTTGCGGCCGATGGAAAAAAATCTGCTGGAAATCCAGAAGACGGCTTGACGGTTCTGAAATCGGGCTCTAAGATTTGCGGCTCACCAGCATGTGGGGCCATAGCTCAGATGGGAGAGCGCCTGCATGGCATGCAGGAGGTCGACGGTTCGATCCCGTCTGGCTCCACCACTTGCTGTAGAGTTTTGAAAGGCCAGGTTTTACTGCGTCCCCATCGTCTAGAGGCCTAGGACACCACCCTTTCACGGTGGACACCGGGGTTCGAATCCCCGTGGGGACGCCACTTGATTCAAGCACTCAGGGCTGCCGAAAGGCGGCCCTGATTGTTATTGAGCCCCGCCTGCGCAGCGAGGCACCGTCGCGGCGAGTCGTGCGGCAAGGCTACCGGCAGGCACGAAAAACCCTTGCGGACATGAACCGACGCGCGATGCGACACATGTCCTCGGCGCGTTGTCCGCAGCCGCCCAGCCCGGACCGCGATGCACGTCGAGTGTCGCGCCCGGACGTCAGCAGCACGCGTTCGGGTCCGGATTGACCTCAACGCGCACTGGCAACGGCATCCGGGGGCAGCGGTGCCGTGGTGGATGATTGATTCAGATCAACAGCCGACACGGCACGCGGGGCGTAATGGAGGCCACGTTGGCGCCGCCGACACCCGGAGTGCTGGTCATGGTCAAGGACCTGGTAGTTCCCATAACCAACACGGCCGGCGACGGCAACGCGCTGGCGGCCGGCATTGCTCTGGCCGAACGCCTTGATGCCCATCTGTCGGTACTGGAAATCGTCAACCTGCCGGTGCCTGCGACCAGCCCATGGGGTCTGATGCCGGACCTGGCGACCAGCGAGATCTACAACACCCTGCGGGCCAAGGCGGAACGCGAAGCCGCGGCATGGCGCGAGTTGTTGGCTGGCGAATCCATTTCATCCGAGGTCCGCGTCACCGATTCGCTGTTCGTCGAGCCACCGCGGTCGGCGGCATTGCATGCGCGTTACGCAGACCTGGCCGTGATGACCGCCGCGACCGAAGACGCGGGAGATACGCCGATCATCCACGGCTTTTTCACTGCGCTGCTGCTGGAGTCCGGGCGGCCGGTCCTGGTCGTTCCGCCGGGCTTCAAGGCCCGCGGCGCGGCTGCGCATGTCGTCGTGGCATGGCGACCGACGCGCGAAGCGGCCCGCGCCCTGCACGACGCGATGCCGTTGTTGCATGCCGCTGAAACCATCGACGTGCTGGAAGTGGATCCGGTTGGTGGCGAGCGCGGTGATGGCCCGCTGCCGGGTGCCGATATTGCAATGCACCTGGCGCGGCACGGATTGAAGGTACGGGTCGTGGTGCGGTCGCGCGAAGGGGAATCCGTGGCAATGGCGCTGCTTGGCCATGTCCAGCAGAGCGGGGCAGGGCTTCTGGTGGCAGGCGGCTATGGTCACTCCCGTTTCCGCGAATGGGCACTGGGTGGCGTGACACGCGAGTTGCTGAAGTCGGCGGCGGTGCCGGTGCTGTTTTCGCATTGAGCCCCACGTTCGCGGGATGCATGGCCTGGAAACAGTGAGGCCAGAGCCGGGGTCAACGAAAGAAACGTCAAAGTTCAATCTCATGCAGGACCTGGCAGGCATCGTCGGGATCCATTCGGGTATGGAAACCGAGGGCCGTCGTCAGTTCCTTCATCTGGACGTTGCCCGCACGGTCGACGGCAGTCATCCGGCGGATGCCATTGGCGCGGGCCACCTCGATGACGTGCTTCATGAGCAGGGTCGCCAATCCCTTCTTCAGCCACTCGTCGGTGATGGTCACGATGCATTCGCAATGCTGGCAGCCCTGGTCCGTGCGGAAGCAGCTTGCGCCCACGATCCTTTCGCGCGCGTCCTCGGGGGTGACAGCGACGAAGGCAACGTCGTGGGGATACTCGATCGGGACATGGCGATCGGTCATGTGGACGTCCGGATAGTTCGCCTCGCCAAGGAGGCGAAAGCGTTTCGTATCCGGCGACAGCTCCAGCGAGTCCATTTCGGCCGGATCCGCGCGCAGGTCCAGCGGGCGTATGCGCACGTAGCTGTGGTCACGCAATGTCTCCGACCAACGCGGATAGGCGGGGCTGGTCGGAATTTGAGGGAACGACGTGTTCATCGAACTGCTCCATCCGTCGGGCGGGGCCTTGCAGCTTGGGCGGACCTGGCGGCCGGCACGTTGACATGCATCAATGACCTGATTGCCGTGGTGCCGCCGTTGATTCAGGTCAAGACAGGGCCCAATGGCGGACGCCAGGCTGGACCCGGCAAACAGGAGAAGCGACGTGTTGAAGGACATCCTGGTACCCGTCCTGCTCGGCGACGTCCACGAGGACGCGTTGGCGTGCGCGTGCGCCATCGCCACTCGCCACGAGGCGCACGTGGCCGCGCTGGTGGGGGTGAGCATGGTCACCCCGATCGCCACGGCGTGGGCGTACTACCCCGCAGGCGTCTATGAAACGATCAGCGAAGCGGCCACGGCCACCACCAAGGCCATGGCCGAAGCCGTCGAGAACCGCTTCGTGCGCGAGACGGTCAGCCACGAGATACGTCGTTCCGACTCGCTGTGGCTGACGTCGGCCGAGCTGGCCGCGTTGCACGCGCACTATGCCGACCTGGTGGTGCTGGGCGTTGGACGCCCGATCCAGGATGCTGAAAATCGCCTGTTCGCGGGGCTCTTGATGGACGGTGGACGCCCGGTGCTGGTTGTGCATGCCGGCGCGCCCGCGGTCGAGACCCATGGCCACGCCGTGGTGGCGTGGAAGTCCTCCAGGGAAGGGGCGCGAGCCGTGCATGACGCGATGCCCCTGCTGCTGCAGGCGAAGTCCGTGGACGTGCTGATCGTGGAGCGCGAACCCGGCCACGATGCGCGCAACGATATCGCCGGCTGCGACCTCGCCACCCATCTGGCCCGCCACGACTTGAAGGTGAACGTGGTGGCGCGACCCTACACGGCGCCCTCCGCCGGGCAAACGATCCTGGCGTATGCGCGGGAATGCGGTGCGGACCTGATCGTCGCGGGGGGCTACAGCCGCTCGCGTGCGTTGGAACAGGTGTTCGGCGGGGTGACGCGGGATCTGCTCGCCGATGCCACGGTGCCGGTGCTGTTCTCGCACTAGCGCTTCACTCAGGCGAGGGCGCTCCCGGCTTCGACCCCGGTTCGTCGCTCGCGCCGCCGCTGGACCGTTCGCGTGTACGCCTGGCCAAGGCCTCGTAGTACGCCCGATAGCGGTCCAGGGTGCGCTCGTCGAGTTCCTCCAGGTCCAGCAGTGCGTTGCTGGCAGCTTCGGTGACGTTGATCAGCTCATCCAGCTTGATCTGCATTGCCTCGGTGTCACGGCTCTGGGTGTTCTGGATCAGGAAAACCATCAGGAACGTGACCACGGTCGTGCCGGTGTTGATGGCCAGCTGCCACGTGTCGCTGAAGCCGAACAATGGTCCGGAAACCAGCCATGCCAGCACCACCATGCTGGCCAGGATGAAGGCATGCGGGCGCCCGGTGAAGCGCGAGGCGGCTTTGGCCAGCCTGTTGAAAGCGGTGGCGATGTTCATGGCAAAGCCCTGATGGGTAAGAATCTGCGAATGTTGGGATCGGCCAGGCACATCCGACTATCGCGCCGTATAGCCGCCATCGATCACCAGCTCAGCGCCGGTGACGAATTTCGACTCGTCCGAAGCGAGGTAGACGACGCCCCAGGCGATATCGTCGGGCTCGCCCATGTGGCCTAGGGGATGCAGCAGGCCGACCTCCTTGCGGGCCGCGTCGATGTCGGTGGCGCCGCTGTCGCGCAGGTGGTGATCGACCATGGGTGTCCAGATGAAGCCTGGATGCACGGAGTTGACCCGGATCCGGTCGGGCGCATAGATCAGTGCGTCGGTCTTGGACATCATGCGGACCGCGCCCTTCGATGCGTGGTAGGGCGGCACGTCCGCTGCGCCCACCAATCCGTAGATCGACGACAGGTTGATGATGCTGCCGTGGCCCACACGTTTCATATGGGCGATCGCGTGCTTGGTGCAGAAGAACACGCCCTTTACGTTGACCGCCTGGACGCGATCCCACTCGCTCTCGGTGATCTCGTGGGTAGGCTTGTTGGCACCGGCGATGCCCGCGTTGTTGACGAGCACGTGGATGGCGCCGTAGTGGGCGGCGACGCCGTCGATGGCCGCCTGCACCGAGCTTTCGGAAGCCACGTCGACATGCCAGTAACGCGCCTTCACTCCTTCGGCCTGGAGCGTATCGACCAGCGCACTGCCGTCCTCGTCCAGCACGTCGAACAGGGCCAGGCGTGCGCCTTCCTCGCCCAGTCGCATTGCGCATGCGCGGCCAATGCCCAGCGCCGCGCCGGTGATGATGCAGACCTTGCCCTTGACCCTTTCCATTGCCATTGCTCCATGCCGACCTGCGACGTGTTGACGGGCGATCCAATCGCCGGCCAGGTCGTCGCCTGGCGAGTGGCCCCGATTGGAAACCGGCAAGCAAAGCAAGGTGTTGATGCAGGTCAATGACCCCGGCAACGCTGGACGCGAGGTGCTTCCCTGCACGCGCGGACCAGGCGAAAAGGCCGACCGGCGCCTTTCAGGCATACCTCGTGCCGGTTCGTTGATCCTCGTCAAGTTGATGCTGGACAGACGGTGCAAATTCCTGCTGGCATCCGGTGGGGCCGCGCTTCGCGCACCAGCCCGGGCCGGAGCATCCCCAACCCCAGGAGACACCCCATGGCATTGCCAATGCTCACCCGCTGGAATCCCCTTCGCACCACCAGCACGTTCGACCCCTTCACCGATCTCGAGGATCTCTTCCGCGGACTGGATACCCGCTCGCTCACGCGGCCCTACGAGAAGACCCTGGAAATGCGCATGGACGTGAACGAGGACGACAAGGGCTATCGGATCACCGTCGACATGCCCGGCGTAAAGAAGGAAGACATCGACGTCGCGGTCGAAGGCAACCAGGTGACGATCTCGGCCGAAGTGAAGCACGAGTTGTCGCGTGACACCGAGAAGGAAATCCATCGCGAACGTTTTGCCGGAAAAGCTTTCCGTTCCTTCTCGTTGCCGGTCGAGGTCGACAGCAGCAAGGCCCAAGCCCATTACGAAGGCGGCGTATTGAACCTGACGCTGCCGAAGAAGGGCGATACGCAGGCCAAGCGC
>Ga0209108_10001709_pt1 | contig 12721 bp, 10 predicted proteins | sample Rifsed10ft1_FD_184003 | JGI IMG/M metagenome (GOLD analysis project Ga0209108, IMG submission 184003) | Soil microbial communities from Rifle, Colorado, USA - sediment 10ft 1 (version 2) | ecosystem: Environmental > Terrestrial > Deep subsurface > Rock core/Sediment | place: Rifle, Colorado...
GAGGGTGAAGCGGGCGTCTGCGGTCCGGTTGGCGACCCGACCCACTGTCGCCCCGAAGTACAGGCCGATGTTGGCCTCATACTCGGCGACCGTGTCGAACCCGAGCGCGACATCCCGGGTCCTGCCATCGGCGTCGGGCACCATGAGCCTGACCAGCCGTGCGCCATGATTGGTCATGTCGGCGCGGATCCCGGTCGGGCCGATGAGCTCGATGAGTCGGGCTGCCGGTTCAGGCTTCCCCGAGGTTGGAATAGGGTCGCTAACCACGAGGGAGGACTAAAGGGCTCCAGCAATGTGGTGATATGCCTGATTCCACTGCAGCTCTTTTCTGAAGGTCTTCACACTGGTGCCCTGGTCGATGACGACGAGCTCGACTCCGATCATGTCTGCGAAGTCCTCCAAGGTCTCGATCGACACCGCCTGAGTGAAGCAGGTGTGGTGGGGCCCTCCAGCCGTGAGCCATGTCTCGGCGGCCACGGCCAGGCTCGGCCTCGGTTGCCAGACCGCTCGGGCCACCGGGAGATTCGATAGCGGCTGCTCCGGCTCGACCACCTCGACCAGATTGGCCACCAAGCGGAACCGGGGCCCGAGATCGAGCAAACCCACGACGAAGGCAGGGCCGGGAGGAGCCGTGAAGACGAGGCGCACCGGATCCGGCCGCCCCCCGATTGCGAGCGGGTGGATCTCGCAAGACGGTCTGCCGGATGCGATGCTGGGACAGACCTCCAGCATGTGGGCGCCAAGGACGCACGCGTTCTCTGGGGTGAGGTGATAGGTGTAGTCCTCCATGAACGAGGTGCCACCCGGGAGGCCGGCCCCCATCACCTTGATCAGGCGGACGAGGGCGGCCGTCTTCCAATCCCCCTCGGCGCCAAACCCGTAACCGTCCGCCATCAGCCTCTGCACCGCGATTCCCGGAAGCTGAGCAAGACGTCCCAGGTCCTCGAAGGTGTCGGTGAAGGCGCCAAAGCCTCCCTCGGACAGAAAGCCTCGGAGGCCGGCCTCGATGCGAGCCGCCTCGCGCAGCGATTGGTGGCGATCGCCGCCGACTCCCAATTCCGGCACCAGGTCGTATTCGTCCCGGTAGGCATCGACGAGGATGTCGACTTCGGCCTCACCGACCTCCTCGATGCGATCGGTGAGGACGTTGACTCCGAATGTGTTGACCGAGAACCCGATCCGGAGCTGGGCTTCGACCTTGTCTCCCTCGGTGACCCCGACATTTCGCATATTGTCACCAAAGCGCGCGATTTTGAGATGACGGGCTTCATGACGCGAAGCGGCGGCCCTCGTCCACCTTCCGATCGTGGATTGAATGGCCGGGTCTTCCCAGTGACCTACCACCGTCTTTCGGGGCAGGCGTAGCCGGGTGGCCATATAGGCGAATTCACGATCACCGTGTGCCGACTGGTTGAGATTCATGAAGTCCATGTCGATCTCGGGCCAGGGGAGCTCGCGGTTGAACTGAGTGTGGAGATGTAGCAGCGGCTTCTGGAGGGCGGCGAGACCGGCAATCCACATCTTGGCCGGGGAAAAGGTGTGCATCCATGTGATCAACCCGACGCAGGACGTGGAGGCGTTCGCCTCCTGGACGATGGCGGATATGCCCTCGGAGTCGGTCAACACCGGCTTGACCACCACGTGGATCGGGATTGTCTCGGACCCGTCGAGGCTTTCGGCGATCTTGCGGGAGTGTTGCTCGACGATGGCGAGGACCGCCTCGCCGTAAAGATGCTGGCTTCCGGTGACGAACCAGATCTCGAGTTGTTGGAAGTCAGTCATCTCCTCGGTCCTCCGACCGGTCGTCCCGGCACCTTCTCATTCTGCCTCGCCTCCTGGGCTCTCAGAATCATGATTTCTTTCACTGTCCTAATCGCCGGAAACGTCGAGGGCATAGTTCACAAAGAGGCGCTGCTGCTTGGACTCGACGCTCGGCAGGACGATGAGCCCTGTCACGTCCTCGGGGACCCCAACCTCGGTCGTCCATTCGACTGATCCACCGGCCGGGGTGATGGGGGCCGACACGATGTCTGGGCTTTCGTAATTGCCGTAGAGAATGCCGTCGTCGCCGATCACGGGCGGGTTGCCCACATGAACGCTCGAAGTGAGAACGAGAGTCGGGCCGATGCGTTCGACTCCTGCCAGGGCGAGGGTGCCATTGTTGAGTGCGGTGATCTTGGTGTAGGCGGCTTGAATCACCCCGTCAACGGGTTCGCCCACGGGGAGGCTCAGGTCGGTCGTTATCTCGCCCAGATTCACCTCATCATGCCCTCGGCGCGGTTGGCAATTGTGGGCCGAATCGACTCTTTTCGCATCATCATGGCCCGGTTCTCTTCCGTTAACGATCCCGGGAACGTTCCCGGGATCGTTAACATTAGCAACTTCTAGTCCGGCATGAGGGTCAAATGCGGAATTTTTTTCGGGAGAGATATGACCTGATAGTCCGCTGCGACGAGCTCGGTCCCCGGCTACCAAAGAACCGCCAGTCTCCGTTCGCGGTGATCCCAATCCGCCAGCCGGCGTAAAAGCCGAACTGGGCGAGCATTAACACGCATCTACGACCGGTTCGGGTTTGCATCATCTGTCGCCATCCGCGCTCCAGTCCAGGCTTCGGGGCAGCGCCAAGTGAGAGATCGAAGGGAACCGGTTCGAGAGATCAACGAGATCCCGAATCTCGCCGGGGTTTCGCCAAGGGTCAGCCCGGTGCAGGCCAGGTGCTTTGGCGGACGACCCTCAAACTGACCCTTCGCGGCCACGCAGGAATACGCTCTCGGTTCTTGTCACAGACTCTGGCCCGCATCCTGGTGTTCGCCACGGCGGCCGCGGTGCTCGTCCTCGAGATCCTCGCCGGGCGTCTCCTCGCCCCTTATCTCGGAGTGAGCCTGGAGGTGTTCACCGGGATCATCGGGGTCGTCCTGGCCGGCATCTCGGTCGGCGCCTGGCTCGGCGGCCGGGCCGCCGATCGTCGTGACCCGGTCGGCCTGGTCGGGCCATTGCTCGTGACGGGGGGGCTCTCCGCACTTGCCGCCCCGCTACTGGTCGATGTCGTCGGCCCGGCCGCCGACAGCGGACCACTCGGCATCGTCGCCCTCACCACGGTCGGCTTCTTCCTGCCAGCTGCCCTTCTCTCGGCGGTGTCCCCGGTGGTGGTCAAGATCCGCCTCGGCTCATTGGAGAGAACGGGGTCGGTCGTGGGCTCCTTCTCGGCCATCGGAACCGCTGGTGCGATTTTCGGCACCTTTGTCACCGGGTTCGTGCTGATCGCAGCCTTCCCCACGCGTCCCGTCGTGCTTGGCATCGGAATCGCTCTCACTCTTGGAGGGCTGGGCATCTGGCTCGGCCGGAGCCGCTGGGCTTCAGTGGGGGTGCTGATACTCGGGGCGGCCCTGGGGACCGCCTTGGTGAGCCGCGGCGGCCCCTGCGACTACGAGACCTCCTACCACTGCGCCCAGGTCGTGATCGATCAGGTGCGTCCTTCGGGCCGCCTCCTTATCCTCGACCGGGGGGACAACAGCTATGTCGACCTGGCCGACCCGAGCCATCTCGAGTTTCGCTACCTGCAGGCCATGGTCGACGTGGTCGATGCCGAGACCCCACCGGGCCCCATCGACGTCGTCTCGATCGGCGGCGGCGGATTCACCTTGCCCCGATATCTGGACATCACCCGACCCGGGTCGGAGCAGAAAGTCCTCGAGATCGACTCCAAGCTGGTGGATATCGGCAGGGCCGACCTGGGCTTCGAGGACGAAGTGGTGGTGGTCATCGGTGATGCTCGGCGCTCTCTAAAGGTCGTGGAGCCCGGCTCGCTCGACCTCGTGGTGGGTGACGCGTTCAGCGGTCTCTCCGTGCCCTGGCATCTCACCACAGTCGAGTTCGTGGAAGAGATCGCAGCTCGCCTCCGACCGGATGGGATCTACACCGTGAATGTCATCGACTACGACGAAGCCAGATTTGCCCGCTCCGCAATCGCCACCCTCGACGAAGTGTTCGAGCACGTGGCGGTGATGGCGCCACCCGGATATTTCGATGGAAGCCAGGGTGGCAACTATGTCCTGGTGGGCTCCGATCGACCCCTTGATGTCCCGGCGATCGAACGGGAGATCGCGTCCCGCGCCGGGTCCGAAGTGGTGGTCAGCGGTGATGACCTGACCCGCTTCATCGGCGGCGCTTCGCCGTTGGTCGACGACTTCGCCCCAGTGGACCAGATGATCGACTGGCGTTACTGAAGCTCTCCGCCTTCGTCATGCCTCGAACGAATCGGTCGGGCAGGAATCTTCGACGCTCACGTCTGCGCCGGCCCTCTCGTACGAATAGGCGCAGTCCGGAGATCCGAGCGTCACGTCCAAAGCGAAGGTGTCGGTTTCGAAGTCGTAGCTTCCGGTGCCGCTGAGAACCAGCCCGTCAGTGAGAGCGCAATCGGCGAACTCGAACCCGTAACCGACGTCGGTCGACACGAAGGCGACGCTGCCGCCGAGGTTGCAGCCGGCGCCGGAGTCCTCGATCCCGTCCCAGTAGTAGGACTCGGGTAGGTAGTAGATCTCCCACTCGACCGCATCGAACATGGTCTCGGCGTCTTCGAACTCATCGACCGATCCGGGGATCAGGGGCTGATAGATGTCGACCACGACACCGTCACACGTGGAAACCGAGGGGGCGGTCCCGTCGAGGATGAAAGCGGTCGTGTCCTCATCGGGACAAGGGTTGCCCCGACCGAAGATCACGTGTGGGCCGCCTCCTTGGGTCATCAGGAACCCATCGGCGAGTCGGCTCCACACTGAGACACCATTGGAGAACGGGGTGGCCGGATCGGCGGTGGCGCCGAGGACCATGGTGGGGATTCCCTCGGCTTCCAAGGGCTCGGGACGGTCGACCTCGGTGTTTCGGTCCGGCCAGAAGGCACAGGGAAGATCGCCGTAGAAGATCGAGCCCAACCGCTGGTTGTCGAAGGCCGCACCTGCCTCGAAGAAGGAACCGACCACATCTTGGGGGCTGTCGCCCGCAAAGTTGTAGTCCTGGCACTCCACGGCGTAATAGATGGCATCCGACCAGGACGGGTCTTCGATGATGCTCTCATCTACCGGATCGGTGCCCAGGTTGGGGTAGAGCAATCTCAGCAGCGGAACCACGTCTCCTCGGCCCGAATGGGCCGCCAGGGCCCGGACGAAGAGCATGCGGTCGGTTTCACCGTACATCTGGCCGCTGGCGACGATCTCCAGTTCGGCGAGGCCGAACGACCGCTCTTCACTTGTCCCGTCGGCCAAGGGGTACTCGGCAGTCAGCGGACCTTCGGAGAGCAACGCAGCGAGGGTGTCGTAGGCGGTGCCCGGGTCGTCCCCCATGTTCTCGACGCACAGCTCATCGGCCTCGCAGGCGTTGAATGTTGCCTGCAATGTCTGGCCAAAGGCCGTTGCCTGCTCACCGTAGAACGTGAATCCGTCGAGAGTCAGGTCGACGGTCCCGTCGAGGAGCAATCGATCGAGGTGGTCCCCGTGAGCGGCCGCGTAAGTCTGCGCCAACTGGGTCCCGTAGCTCTCGCCATAGAGAACGAACTCTTCGAATCCGAAGGTCTGACGAAACACCTCCAGGTCCTCCACCACCTGGGCTGTGCCCAGGAACGGGAGCGATTCCGGATCGCCCATCTCGCTGACACACTCCGTGGCGAAGGTCGACGCCGCTTCCGCCAGAAGGGCCTTCCCGGCATCGGTGCCGACGTCGGCGTCGGCGCGATAGAGGTCGAGGGCCGCCTGGGGACAGGTCAACCCTCCCGACATGCCGACCCCTCGTTGGTCGAAAAAGACGATGTCGAATTGCTCGGGGATGGTCGGGTCGAGGGTGGAGGTATAGGAATCCGCAAACATGATCCCGGCGGTCCCTGGCCCACCAGTGGCAGTAACGAACGCCCCTTTGCTCTCACCAGTCGCAGGGAGGATGGCAAAGGTCACGGCGATCGTTCGCTCATCGGAGCTCTCGAAGTGGTCGAGGGGCATCTTGATGGTCACACAGCTGAATTCCGAGTCAGGGCACAGCGCACCGTCGAGTGCCTCGATGATGTCGGCAGTCGACCCCGCGGCCGGCGGCTCGACTTCAGATTCGCTGGTGCAGGCGGCGATGAACAGGAAAAGGACGGCGGTGATCGATCTCTTCACGGTTGAGGAGGGTACGCCGGGGCAGTCTGCTGGAGCGGGCCTATTCGACGCTTGGGTCAGTGCTTGATCTCGACGCCGCCGAAGAGGATCGTGGCCTGGATGTGGAGGATCGGCGCCTCGGGCCCGATCCGCTCCTTGGCGGTCACGTTCTCAAAGCCCCCGAAGATCGGGAATCCACGGGTGACGACCTGCCACCCCTCTGGCACCGAGACCTCCACCCCTCCGAAGACGGCGAAGACGTCGAGGGTGGCCCCGGGAGCGAGTCTGGCGTCGTGAAGGTCGATCTCGGCTCCGCCGAATATCGCACCCACGTTCCCCCCCTTGAATTCGGCGGAATGCGATGCGATTTCGGTTCCGGAGAAGATGTTGAAGCTGGAGATTCGATCGGCGTCCGACACCTCCTTTCCGGGCCGGACCCTTCCGAACATCACGAACGCCCCGATCAGGATGAGCAGGGCTGGAACGACGACGCTGAGCGAATCGACGACGTCGAGTGTGCGCAACAGGATGGCGGTGCCCACCACCACGACTATCAGCGGTATCTGCCAATGTCCCGGATTGGCGAGGAAGGAGAGCAACCCTGCCGCGATGACCAGAACCGGCCAATACCTGCTGAACACATCGCCAGCGTCCAACACACCGGAGTTGTCGAGCAACAGCAGGACACCAACGGCTACCACCACAGAGCCAAAGAAGATTCGCGCCCAGTTCATTGCAGTCTCCTCATCTTTCGACACGGGGTCGAAACAAACCGTTCATACGACGTAACGGGCAGTTTACGAACCCGAAACACTGGTCGGTGATCCTGCCGCCACCTGAGTACCCGTGGAGAGCGAAGGGCGGAGCCAATGAAAAGGACATTGAAGTCATGGTTGAGGCAGCGTCGACTCTGGATCGCGTTGACCCTCCTGGTGATCGGGATGGTGCCAACCGGCATGGCGGTGGCCCAAGACGGGCCCACCATCGAGTCGGTGGCCAGGAGCGTCAGCTACGTGTGGGTTCTGGTTGCTGCCTTCCTGGTCTTCCTCATGCAGGCGGGGTTCGCCCTGCTCGAGGCCGGTTCGACCAGATCGCACAATGCGGGTGCGGTGTTCATGAAGAACCTCATGGACTTCTGTATGTGCGGTCTCGCCTTCTGGGCATTCGGGTTCGCCCTGATGTTCGGTGGCTCCGAGTTGGCCCCGGGTCTGGAGACGGGCAACGACTTCTTCGGCAGCTCCGGTTTCTTCCTCTCCGGTGAGGCAGGATCGAGTGACACGGCGCTGCTTTGGTTCTTCCAGATGGTGTTTGCGGCGACCGCCGCCACCATCGTCTCGGGCGCGATGGCAGAGCGCACCCGCCTCGACTCGTATATGGCGTATTCCTTCCTGATCTCGGCGATCGTCTATCCGATCTACGGCCACTGGGTCTGGGGTGGGGGATGGCTTGCCGACCTGGGAGCGTGGGACTTCGCCGGGTCGGGCGTCGTCCACGCCGTGGGTGGAGTGTCGGCCTTCGTCGGCGCCAAACTGGTTGGCGCCCGGAAAGGCAAGTTCGACGGCGAGGGCCAACCGAGGTCGATCCCCGGGCACAACATGGGATATGTGGTGATCGGCACCATGATCCTCTTCTTCGGCTGGTTTGGGTTCAACCCGGGCTCGACACTCAATGGGAACGACCCTCGCATCGCCGTCATCGCGGTCAACACCTTCCTGGCGGGGATCGCTGGCGGTGTGGTGGCCTACTACATCCGGTTGGTGAAGACCGGCAAGGCCGATGTCGCGGTCACCTGCTCGGGAGTGATTGCCGGCTTGGTCGGGATCACTGCCCCCTGTGCCTTTGTCGACTATTGGGCCGCACTAGTGATCGGTGCCGTTGCTGGAGCCCTGGTGATATGGAGTGCCGGCTTCATCGAGAAGGTCTTGAGGGTCGATGACCCGGTGTGGGCCATCGCCTGCCACGGAGTCTGTGGTCTCTGGGGCTTGTTGGCTCTGGGGATCTTCGCCAACGGCGATTACCTCGACGTCTCGGGGCTGATCGACGGAGGGACGGACACCTTCGTTGCTCAATTGGCCTCGATGGGGGCGGTCGTGGCCTGGACCGGAGTGGTCTCATTCATCATCTTTGGCCTGATCAAGGTCGGCATGGGCCTGCGGGTCTCCGAGGCCGACGAAGACGCCGGTCTCGATGCCACCGAGTTCACCCAGCTCGGGTATGTGACCGAGACGGTCTGATGGGAGACCAGGAAACACAGGAAGGAGAATGAGATGGAGTTCGTAGCAATAGGAGCTTTCATAGTGATGTTTGTCGCCTTCGTCGTGATTCCGAAGCGTCTGATGAACCGTAAAGACGAGGACTGAAGCCTCCTCGGTTTGCTTGGTGGCCCCGATCACAACGATCGGGGCCATCGGCGTTTATCGGGATTGTCGGCTCGGTCACGCTTGGGGGTCGCTCCCCCTCGCCCCCAGTTCGTGGTCGAGGAGGAAGATCGCACCGGAGTCCCCCGAAGCGAGTCTCAGTCGATCGAGGACTTTCTGCGCCGTGGATTCCTCCTCGTTCTGTTCGGCGATAAAGGCCTGAAGAAACGGGAAGCTGGCCAGATCGCCCCGATCTGAAGCAAGACGGTAGAGAGCGTGGATTGCCTCGGTCACGGCGCGCTCCTGATTCAGAGCGGCCTCGAAGGCCTGCTCGGGCCCGTCGAACTCGGCCTCGGGCGCCGGCACCTCACCGATGTGCACCCGGTTTCCCCGGTCGAGGATGAAGTCCAGGAAACGGTCGGCGTGCGCCCGTTCTTCGCCGGCCTGGGCCCGCATCCAGGCGCTCATCCCCACCAGATTGCGGTCGGCAAGGAATGCGGCGATCTGCAGGTAGGCGGTGGCCGACGTCAGCTCCAATGTGACTTGGCGGTTGAAAGCAGCTTCCAGATCTTCGGGCATTCGCATCTGACGACTCCTGGGGTTGCGGGGACATTCCATCGTACCGCCGCCGAGCTCGAGTGATTCGGCGTAGGTGCGACCCTCTTGTTGGGAGGTCGGTCTGGATCAAGCCTCACCCGGTCGGCGGCGGAACATCAATCAGTTCGGTCTTCGCCCGACGTTGGCCAGGTGGGGTCAGAATTCGGCGAAACTGATTCGGTAGATGTCCGCTGGCGAGCCTGATGCCAGTTGGGGTCGAGGTGGAAGGGAACGCTGGTGACCGCGATACCCACCTCGGCTGCCAGGATCCCCTTGATGGCGAGCCCGGTCTGGTTGTGGAGGATCTGGGTGATCCGCCCCGGCACCACGAATTCGGGGATGACCGCGCAGATGAGTGTTCCCGGGAGCGCGGTCCGGCGCCGCTCACGCAGGTACTCGACCAGCGGGTCGACGATCTCCCGATAGGGGCTAGGGACGATCTGGAGAGGGAAGTCATATCCCGCAGCCTGCCAGTGGTGCTCCAGCCGTTCCCGTTGTTCAGCGTCAACGTCGATGTGGATGGCGGTGGTCGGTGTTCCCAGGCCCTGGGCGTAGGTCAGGGCTTCTCGAATGGGTCGGGTCATGTCCGAGATGAGGACGACCTGCTCAACATGGCTGATCGACATGCGGGGGAGGCGGCTGCGCCGGGATCGCCTGAGCACATTCAGGTCGGTGACGATGACGTGTGGCTCGAACAGAAGACGGGCCTTGATCGCAAGACTATGTGGATGACTGAGGGGGCTCAGGATGGAACGGATTCGAACCTGCTCACTGAGGACTACGGTCACCGTGGAATCGGGATGGGTGTCACGCTCCTGTCTGACCCGCGCGACGACCCGTCGTGAAATCGACTCATGCTCACCGGGTAGGATCTCCAGGGGAAACGTGGGATGCACCCGGTCCCAGGTGTACACCAGGTCGTCGGAGCCCGCCTCTTCGGCATGGACACAGGTGACCGATTCGACATTCAACAGTGACACGTATTGGATCGCCCTGTCGGTTCGCTCGTCCGGGTGGGCCGCCAGAACGACAACTCTCGTCGGTCTGGGATGGGCATCGACCCGAATGTGCCTCAGCTGGGCCGCCACGCCGAGGTAGTGACGGCGAATCGCAGTCATGAGTGCGACCAGGAGCGGGATCAGGAGGATCACGATCCAAGCGCCGTGGGAGAACTTGACCGTTGCGACCACGATGAGGACGACACCGGTGGTCACCGCCCCGATCGCGTTGATCACAACCGACCATCGCCAACCCTGCTCCTTCGTCTTCAGCCAGTGCCTGACCATCCCGGTCTGACTGAGGGTGAAGGAGGTGAAGACACCTACCACGTAGAGCTGGATGAGGCGGCTGACCTCGGCCTGAAAGATGATCAACAGAATCGATGCCACCACCGCCAGAGTTACGACCCCGTTGGAGAAGACGAGGCGATCGCCTCGGTTCAGGTATTGACGCGGCATCAATCTGGACCGGGCCAGGATGGCCGAAAGTCGTGGGAAATCCTGATATGCCGTGTTGGCCGCCAGGATGAGGATGGCGGCGGTGAAGACCTGGAGCAGGTAGAAGCCAGGGCCGCCTTCAAAGGCAGCCCTCCCGATCTGTGAGATGACCGTCCCGTACTCGTTGATCGTGTCCTCCGAGATGCGCACGTCGAACAGCTGGGCGAGAGTCGAGATCCCGAGGAACATCGTGATCGAAATGCCTCCCATGATGGCGAGTGTTGTCGCCGCGTTCTGCGCCTTGGGGGGGCGGAACGCCTGGACTCCATTGGCCACTGCCTCAACTCCTGTGAGCGCCGTCGATCCCGACGCGAAAGCTCTGAGGATGAGAAATAAGCCGACCACACCCAACTCGGTTTCCAGTTCGATGCCCGACGAGACCGCCTTGGGGCACACGCCATCGAGGCATTTGATGAACCCGATTCCCAGCATGATTCCCACCGAGACGATGAACAGATAGGTTGGAGCTGCGAACAGCCGCGACGCCTCCCTTACGCCTCTCAGGTTGGCAACCGTCAATAGCACCACGAATCCGATTGCCATGGCCACCCGCCACGGAATGAGATTGGGCGCCGCCGAGGTGATGGCGGCCACCCCGGCGGCTACCGACACCGAAACCGTGAGCACGTAATCGGTGAGTAGCGCTGAAGCGGCGACCGCCCCGGCGCGGATCCCCAGATTCTCACTGGCGACGATGAATGCTCCACCGCCGTCGGGATAAGCCTTGATCGTCTGCCGATAGGAGACGATGACGATCAGCAACAGCGTCGCCACGCCGAGGGAAACTGGAGTCAGGTAGCTGTAGGCGGCGGTCCCGGCCAGAGCCAGGACCAGCATCGCCTCTTCGGTGGCGTACGCAACAGACGAGAGTGGGTCCGAGGCGAACACGGGAAGAGCGAATCGCTTGGGTAGGAGTTGGCTTTCCTCTTCACTCGTGGCGAGAGGTCTTCCGACCAGCCTTTGTTTGCTCCAGAAACTGCGTATAGAACGACTGCTCACCCTTTGCCCCTCATCGGCGCCTGACCATCGTGCCGACAGCGCCGGCCGTTACGAAGACATGCAGCGGCGGCCCTGATACCGAGGCCGGGGACTCCATTTGATACCGCTGAGCCGACTCCTACCGGTGCGCCCTAACGCGTTCGTTACGCGTCCTAGCCAGATCCTTACGGTGTCCTGACCCGGAATACAACGGACGTAGCGACGGCGTAAAGATCCGGACCGAGACCATATGGATCGTGTCGTAGCCCTTCTCGCGTATCGGAAAGCGCGGTACACCGTCGTCATGCTCTTCCTGTTCGGATTGTCCGATTCCGGCGGAGTGGTGGCACGTCTCCACGTCTCACCCCTGCCGCTGCTCCTCGGATGTGGCCTTCTCCTCGGGGCCGGGTTGCTAACACGAAGGATGACGCAGCGGGTCGTGCAGCGCCCGCACGTCGTGGATACCAGAGACATCGGCCGTGAAGCTGCCCTGGTTGGTCTCGTCATCACGATGTTGGCGGCCATCGCCCTGATCGCAGCTGGTCTGTTCGTCTACAACTGATCAACACACGATTCGTCCCGATTTCGGGTTTCTCAATGAGCCGGTCGTGGATGTGCTCGGCCTGAATCTCGCTCTCGAGGGGCTTCTTGGGATAGTCGGGCAGTCTCCGCGGTCAGTACTAGCTTCGGTGTGTGGTGAACCGAGGCAGGCTCCGTGTCTTCATGGGCGCCGCCCCCGGCGTGGGCAAGACGTTCGCCATGCTCGAGGAGGCCCACCGGATCCGAGGTTTGGGGCGGGACGTGGTGGTCGGGTTCGTCGAGACTTACGGTCGAATGGAGACGGCGGGGGTCATCGGCGATCTAGAAATCATCCCCAGACGGGCCTTCGCCCATGGCGAGGATCTGCTCGAGGAAATGGATCTCGATGTTGTGCTCGCCCGGCGGCCGGATGTGGTACTCATTGATGAATTGGCGCACACCAATGTCCCTGGCTCCCGACACCACAAGCGATGGGAGGATGTGGAAGCGATCCTCAACGCAGGGATAGACGTAATCACCACATTGAACGTTCAGCATTTGGAATCCCTCAACGACGTGATCCTCGAGATCACCGGGGTCCAGCAGGGAGAAACCATCCCGGATTCAGTGGTGCGTGGGGCCGACGAGA
>Ga0209108_10001712_pt1 | contig 12697 bp, 15 predicted proteins | sample Rifsed10ft1_FD_184003 | JGI IMG/M metagenome (GOLD analysis project Ga0209108, IMG submission 184003) | Soil microbial communities from Rifle, Colorado, USA - sediment 10ft 1 (version 2) | ecosystem: Environmental > Terrestrial > Deep subsurface > Rock core/Sediment | place: Rifle, Colorado...
TCTGACGCCGGCCGCAATCGAGATGGAAATCCGGCGCGCGGCCGAAGAACGGCGCGCGCACGTCGCAGCACCAGTGATCGACGACGTGAACACCACCAACATCATGTACGTGCTATCATCCAGCCAAGGTGTCGGCAAGATCTTGCGGGATCTGATTCTGCCCGGGCTGCAGGTAGAAATTGCGCGTCGGAATACGTCGGCGATCGCGCAGTACGAGGCTTATCGGCTCGCCTGTGCGCAGGGTGTCGCCGTACCGCCTGCTTAGGCGCCGAGTAATCTGGCAGGGGACGCCAGGCTAAACAATGTCCTCACCACAACACTAACCAGCCGGCTAAGCCGGCAAGAAAAGATAAAATGAACGAACCTGCCCGATTTCGGACTGCCGCCGAGGCGCGCAGTCATTTCTCCTTCGCGCTCTCGCGCCTGGAGGAGAAGGTGGACATGTTCCGCCTCGATCCCGGCATCCGAGAGAAATTTGAGGAGATTCGGGCTCTCGCGGCTCGATGGGTTTTTCTCCAATCCAAGGAGCTCCTCGATGGATTGGCCGAGAAAATGGAGAGGATGATCCATGAAGAAGATTGACCCGATCTGGTGGGGCGTGGCGCTTGCGGCTCTCGCCCTCCTGGCGGCCTGGATCTGGATCGCGGTGAGCTGATGCAACCCAAGTATCCCCCGCCGACACCGGGAGTTTTCCGGATCACCAATACGGAGCTGAACATCCTCTTGAAATGTTCTCTGATGTGGCAGCTCCGCGAGGATCGCAAATCTCGGCGAATCACCGTCAACATGGCCATCGGCTCGGCCGTTGCGGCCGGCGCGAAGCTCGACAACCTCACCAAGATGGCTGAGGGGACGCCGGCGCGTATGTCGGATCTCGTCGATTCGGGTGTCGAGGCCTACAAGCTGGAGGTAGAGGAGTCGGAGGTCCAAGAATCCCACTTGGAACAGATCAAGGGACTCTCAATAATCCCGCAGTATATGAGACTGTATGGGTCGCGCATCTCACCGCGCGTGATCGAAGTATTGGCGGTAGAGGAGCCTATCGTATCGGCGGTAGGGGAAATCGAGATTGCCGGCACTCCTGACGTCATCTCGACGTCAGGGATCGGAGATCTGAAGACTGGTAAGCCATGGGATCAGGACCGTGCGCACAATTCGCGCCAGCTCACCATTTACGATATTCTCCACATCGCCAGATTCGGTAAACCATCGAAACTGCAATGGATCGATTCGCTCCATAGCACTGGACATGATCGCTATTACACCGTCCGGACAGCGGAGGATCACCGGCGGATCTACAATGTGTTGTTGAATGCGAAGAGACTTAAGGAATCGGGAATCGCCCTGCCGGCTCCGGAGGGGAGCTGGTACTGCTCCCGTAAATATTGCCCATACTGGGACGTGTGCCCGGTCATGGGCGGAAAACAGAAAGGATAAGAAAGGAAAAAATGCAAACTGAAATCGTTGAAATGTCACAACTGGAATCCATCACGCGGGCCGAGATCGACATCCAGATCGCGACCGCGAAACGATATCCGCGCAATGCGGTGGCGGCGCAGAAATCGGCCATCGCGGCCGCCACACTCTCGGAATGGGTGGCCGATGAGTGCATCTACCATCTGCGTCGCAGCGGCAAGGAGATCGAGGGGCCGTCGGTGCGCCTGGCGGAAATCCTGGTGTCCGTGTGGGGCAATCTCCACATCGCTTGTCGCGTCCGCGAGGAAGGCGAACGGGAGGTGACCGCGGCGGCCATTGCCAAGGATCTCGAAGTGAACAATTCAATCGGAGTCGAGGTATCGAGGAGGATTACCTCCTCGGATGGAAAACGGTACAATGACGACATGATCAACGTGACGAAGCAGGCCGCAATCGGGATCGCCTTCCGGAACGCCGTCCTGAAGATCATCCCGAAGGCATTCTGGGGGCCGGTGTACCAGGCCTGCAATGACTGCGTGCGCAACGGCAAGCAATCCATTGGCCAGCGGCGCGCCAAGGCATTCCAGTATTTCGAGGCGCGAAAAATCCCCATCGATGCGGTCTTGAAGTGGCTCGGGAAGCCGAAGCCGGCCGATGTCGATGGGGATGATCTTGCAGATCTTCGTGGGCTGATCAATGCGGTCAACGACGGCGAAATCACGCTGGAAGACGAATTTGGGATTGCCGTCCAGAAACCAATGGCGGCAGGCATGCCGGAGCCAATAATATCCGGTCAGGCGCCGGCTCCGGCCCCAGCACACGCCGAGGCGGCGCCAGTCGCCATTTCTCCGCCGGCCGCCGATCCAGCGCCGGCGGAAAAGCGCGGTCCAGGACGCCCCAGGAAGGCCGATGCTCCGACTCCGACAGCGCCGTCGCCCGCAATCGCGACCGCACCGGCACCTGCTCAGGCTGCCGCTCAACAAACAGCTCAGGCTGCCGGCATATCCTCGAAAATGCAAATGTGGCAAATTTGGGCGGAATTGCGCCGGTTTCACGCCTTCACAGAGCCCGAACTGGCGCAAATTCGCCAGGCGGCCGGCGTCCAGATCATAAATTACACACTCTCCGAGGAGCAGCTTGCCGCCCTGGTGGCAGCCGGGAAAGAATTGCGAGGGATCGTATGAGATTGACGAATATCGAATTGCGCGGGTTCAAGGGGATCGAGAAAACCTACGATCTGTCCAAGCCGCTGGTCCTCCTCGGGCCGAACGGCAGCGGGAAATCTGCCGTTCTCGATGGGATCATCTACGCGATCTCCGGCGATGTGCCGGCAGGGAAAGCTCTCGATCTGGTCAGCCAGTGCTTCCCGCCGGACGGTGGGAGCGTGCATCTGGCGAATCCGAAGGCGAATATATCGAGGGGAATTTGCCGCGACCTGGAGAAGAAAAAAAACTCCGAGGTCCTGGAAAACAATTTCCCAGCGGAATTCGCCGTGAATCCAGCCCTTCTGAGAATCGCCAACTTCCTCTCTCTCTCGGCGAACCAGCGCCGGGAATTCATCATGAGTCTGGCCGGCGAGGCCGGCGGAGAAGAGGATCTGCGCGCATTGGTTGAACTCGAATTCTCGAAGCTGATCGGCGGCAAGGCGGCTACCGTTTCATGGATGGTCGCCTCGGACGATCCGAAGGCCAGGTGCTGGCTGGGCCATTCCGGACCATCGGAGGTTTTCAACAGTCTCAAGCCGAGCGAGTCGCGTTCTGCATTTTGCCAGGAGCTCGGCCAGGTAGCCAAGGAAATGAAACTACTCCACCGCCGCGATGCGCTGGCGGGCAAGCAAGCGATCAAGGAATTGGAGCCGGAGGCGCAGAAGGCAAAAATCCATGCCGATGGCTTGCCGGCGGCGCTGCCGGCGCTCGAGGCAATCGAGGAACAAACCGCTGTTTTCAACTCCTGGCAGGAGCGACTTTTCAAAGCGGCGTCAACCATCGATGTGAAGCGGCAGGAATACGCTGCCAAGAAGCTCGCTCTCGACAATCTCGCCGGGTCCGGAAATCCAGTCGACACGGAGCCGCCCAAGGCTCCGGAGCCCGATCCGAGGATCCCTCGAATGCTCGCCGAGATCGAGGGCCTGGAACGCGATAAGCTCGCAATCGGCGAACAGGCGCAAGCCCTTGCCTCGCTCGGGCGGGAGCGGGCCGAGAAGAAAGCGACGCACAAGAGCGCCGGCGAGCGCTTGGAGAAACTGAAAAGCTCCAAGGCCTTCCAGCTCGCAGCCCTGGTGCGCGAGATCCCAGACGCGGCCCATCCGGTAATCCCCAAGCTCCGGTCCTTGGTGGAATCGGTCACCTCCGAGATCGTCACTGGCGTCAACGAGTGCGAGCGGTCTTTGGCCACCCTGGCCGCCGAGCTCGAGGCCGTGGCGGCGAAAATCGCCGCTTCGAGAAGCGACGATGATTTAAAGGCGCACGCCGTCCAGGTCGAGGAGAAACTGCATGGGTCCAAGACGGCTCTTGCGGTTGCCGAAAAAACAGAAAAAGAAGGCCAAGAGAAATTCCGTTACGACTTGGCGAGATGGACAAACAGGCAAAGAGGTATCGAGGATGCCAAGATTCAACTGGCCAGAGGCGATGAGCAGCTCAAGGGCATCGCCAAGATCATCGAGACCTCCGAAGCCGAATACGCCGCCATCGCCGCAGAATCGTCTGCCGAGATCGATCAAGACCAGCTATTAACAGCCCGCAAGCTGGCCATCGAGGAAGCCAAGGTCTGCCAGGAGGCGGCGGGTGCGTGGAAGGCTTACGAAGCAGCCCTGAAAAGAAGTCGGGAAGAGAAGATCCAGGAGGAGACCTGGAATCTGGCCGAGGAGGCCATCCAGATCGTCCGCGAGGTGTATGTCGGCCGGGCTACTCATGGGATTCAGGGCGATATCCAGTCGCTTTTCGAACGCATGGGACGCTTGGATCGGGTGTTCCTGGAGCTCGAGAACGAGCGCGGCCGGCCGATTTTTGAATTTGGGCTTTGTCGAGGCGACAAAAAAATCCCTTTTCAGGCGCTGTCGAATGGCGAGCAAGCGTTGTTCGGAGTCGCCTTGAGCCTGGCGATTGCCAGGCGGCTCGGCGGGCTGAAGACGTTGCTCCTCGAGGCCGATGCGCTGGATCGAGATAATTTTTGCCTGCTCCTCGGCGGGCTCGAACCGGTCCTCGCGGAATTCGATTGCGTGGTAATCGCCAAGGCCGATATCGGGTGCCGGGATTTGATTTCCGGCGCATGGAATATCGAGGTTCTTGCATGAGATCCTTTCTTTCTTCTTCGGAGCCCGCCGCCGTCCATCCACAACTCCGGCGGCGGGCATTTTATAATATGAACGATTACCTTAATTTCATCCAAGGCAAGCGGCTGGAAAGTAAAGCCGTTGGCTTTTCTGTCGTCGATGATCGCTTGAGCCCAATGCTCTTCCCGTTCCAACGAGCGATCACAAAGTGGGCTCTACATCGAGGGAGAGCGGCTATATTCGCCGATTGCGGGCTCGGAAAAACACCGATCCAGCTGGAATGGGCCAGGTTGGTTTCCGAACATACCGGAGGACGGGTTTTGATTTTCGCTCCGCTGGCGGTTGCGGAACAGACCGAACGAGAGGGTGTTAAATTTGGGATTCAGGTCACGGTTTGCGGCAGGCAAGAAGATTGCAAGGACGGGATTAATATAACCAACTACGAGAAAATGCAGCACTTCGATCCAGGGGAATTCTCTGGAATCGTCCTGGACGAATCGAGCATTCTAAAATCTTTCGATGGCGTGACTCGCAAGAATTTAGGCGTCTTTGCCAAGGATATTTCATATCGTCTTGCCGCTACCGCTACGCCGGCTCCCAATGACTTTACTGAGCTTTGCAATCATGCCGAGTGGCTTGGTATCATGCAAGAGAAGGAGGTGAAGGCTTTATTTTTCACGCAAGACGGGAACACGACAACCAAATGGCGATTGAAAGGCCATGCCGAGAAACTGTTTTGGAAGTGGCTCGCTTCCTGGTCTGTCGCGTGTCGTATGCCATCGGATTACGGTTATGAAAACGATGGATTTGTTTTGCCGCCGCTCCAAATTGTCGAGGCCGTAGTAAACAACGACAAACCATCGGAAGGTTTTCTCTTCCCGATGGAAGCTATCACCTTGGAAGAGCGTAGGGCGGCGCGGCGGAGCAGTATCGGCGACCGGGTTAAAGCCGTCGTCGATCTGGTAGCGGAACATCCCGGCGATCAATGGTTGATTTGGTGCGATCTGAATTCAGAATCGGAATTGTTGAAAAAATCGATAGCCTGTTCTGTCGAGGTCAAAGGATCGGATTCATCGGAGCACAAAAAATTATCCCTATTGGATTTCTCTCTTGGGAAAATCAAGGTGCTTATTTCCAAACCGTCGATCTGCGGCCATGGAATGAATTTTCAGAATTGTTGCCGCATGGCCTTTGTCGGGCTGTCGGATTCATATGAGCAGTTTTACCAAGCAATTCGCCGGTGTTGGAGATTTGGTCAAAAACAAACGGTCACGGCGCACATAATCACTTCCAGCCTTGAGGGCCAAGTGGTGAATAATATCAAACGGAAGGAAAAACAAGCCGGTGAAATGATGGACTCGCTCATCAAGGAAATGATTCATTATGTCAACCTCGAACTGAAAGCTGAGCGTGAGGAAATGACGTACCGCGAAGAAGAATCTACTGGGAAGAATTGGAAATTATATCTTGGAGATTGCGTGAAAACGATCGATCGTATTGAGTCTGAAAGCATCGGGCTCGCAGTGTTTTCTCCGCCATTTCCTGGGATGTACACTTACACGAATTCGCCCTACGACATGGGGAACACCAGGGACTTCGAGGAAATGCTTTCGCATTTTAGTTTCCTGGTTGAAAAAGACAAGCTCTGGCGAGTCATGTTGCCAGGACGTTCATGCTGCATTCATCTGACGCAAGGCATTGCCAAGAAAGGTTACGACGGTTATATCGGGCTGAAGGATTTTCGCGGGCGAGTGATTTCTATGATGGAAGCGGCCGGCTGGGTTTATTACGGCGAGGTAGCGATTGAAAAAGACCCGCAAGTAAAAGCGATTCGAACTAAGGATCAAGGGCTCCTGTTCAAAACACTTTCGAAAGATTCATCGAAAATGCACATGGCACTCGCGGATTACCTGATTCAGTTTCGCAAACCGGGAGATAATCCAAACCCGATCAAGGCAGGAATCAGCGACCGGTATGGCAACACCGCCGGCTGGATTACCGATGAGGAATGGATCGAATGGGCTTCGCCGATCTGGTACAGGCGGCGCGAGGGAGTTCCAGGAGGTATTCGCGAAACCGATGTTCTGAACGTATCGGTAGCCAGGGAGGAATCCGACGAACGCCATCTGTGTCCGCTCCAGCTTGGGGTAATCGAGCGAGCGGTCAAGCTATGGAGCGCCCCTGGCGAGATTGTGTTATCGCCGTTCGCCGGTATCGGATCGGAAGGTTATATGGCGCTCAAATTAGGGAGGAAGTTTATCGGGATCGAGCTCAAGGAGTCGTACTGGCTGCAAGCGCAAAAGTACCTGGCGCTGGCGTCGAGCGAACAGACTGACATATTGTCATTGATCGAAGATTAACAAAAGGAGGATGTCGTTGAAAATCCCGGAAAAATCGGTAAAATGGCCGTTGCTATGTATAAATTCCATGAAAAAAGACCTTGGCGGGGACCCTCCATTATACATAGCACCCTCGCCAGGGTTTTTTTCCAAAGGAGTCGTTATGGCCAGGAAGCGTCGAGAGGTCGAGCCGTCGTTGGTGGTGAACCAGGAGTGGAAGCGGATTTGGCGGAAGACATTTTTGCAGTCGCTTTCGGAGGAGCCGCTTTGGGCGAAAGGTCTTTGGTCGGTGATGATCACGATGGCAGACGAGAACGGAGAGGGCAATCTACGACAGGTCACGCGCATATCAAGAGCAGGTCATCGACACCCCACAGACACCTCAACGACAGCGAAGGTGCGTCAATGGGCAGGTCAAGAGCGTATTTCGCTATTTGAAAAAGACGACGTAACCTTTTACAAATTCTGTAATTGGGACAAATATCAAGGAATCTCGTTTCCGACAGGAGAGGAGAGGAGAGTAGAGGAGATAAGAGAAGAGAATACAGATGATGCTCAGAGCGATCTTTTGAGGACAAAGATCGCTCCCGAGCCGGCAGATTCGCCTTCTCCTCCAGAAGTTCAAATCTCTCCAATTCCCAAGAAGTCGGAGCCGCTTCTCGAATTCGACATCCCGGCGGATCTGTTCGGACTCCAGCTCTACCGGGAAGACCGGAAGCTTTGCAAGGCATGGCCGGAGTTCCTGGCGGCGGCGAGGACCGCCTACCCTGGTGTTGACGTGATGGAGGAGGTGCGGAAGGCTCACGCTTGGGAGGTGGCAAATCCGTCGAACCGGAAGAAACTGCGGACCAGGTTCCTCGGCAACTGGCTGGCCAGGTCGCAGGACCGGGCCAGGGCGGCCTCGAACGGCCCTAGGGATACTTCCGGTCCAGGAAATGGCTCGGGAGGCCTTAATGGGCCTGCCAGCGGCCAGCCGGAGCGTAAGTGTTTTCGGCAGATTGAGGATGAATATCGGGAGCAAAAATTAGCTAACCTGTTCAAGGAAAAAAGGTTATGAATTTTTCAATCTGGACAATCGAAGAAAAAACCAAGATTGGCTTAAAGCTCGCTGCCTGCTGGAACATGGACGAGGGTATGGTCGGTGAATTTGTTATCGCTCTGGAGCGCCAGCATTTTCCGGTGGAGGCAGTTTTAGACGCGATCCAGAGGATTTTCGGCGGTCAAGAAATTGCCAGGCGTCCGACACCCCAGCAGATCGGCGAAACGGTCCGGGATATCATGGGCGGCAGGTCCGGCGGCGAGAACCGGAAACCTTTTTGCGGGCTGCGCTTTCACCATTCGACTCCCGAGCGCGAAGCCTCGCTGGCCACGCTCCGCGAGCTATCGAGGAATCATGCCTGCGCTTTCAGCGAGGAATACCAGTGCTGGTACGCTATTCGTCCGGACGGGATCGAGCGAGAAGTCTACGAGGCGTTTGGAGGCGAGAAAAAGCCCTATACCAAATTCACCCCTTACGCCGTCCTCTCCGCCGATTCCTTAGACCGACTGATCATCGCCGCGATGAAAAACCAAAACCGCCAGGATCTCCAGGCTCGTGCGCGGCCGAAATCGTTCGAGGAATTCAAGGCGAGAGCATTGGGCGGCAAAACAAATCTAGCTGAAAAGGAAATTGAATGGCTGCAATCGAAAAGAAGCAAGGACGCGTTGATCGACGTCCAAGAAGAACCTGGAGCGGACGGATGAAAAAAAAGAAAAACCAAATACATTTTGTTCCTTCGTACACAGGAATTACCATTGGAAGATTGGAGGCACTCGCGGAACGTCGTGTAGGGTCGAAGGAAGAATTACATGTAGAGGCCGAGAACATTTTGCTTGAAGCGCTCCGGGAGCTCGGCGGCTTCCGATGCGCTCATGTCGCCGATGCTTTCGAGGCCATCCGAGAGCGATTAGGATTTGGCTACTCCGCGAAAGATCCTGTCTTTGAGGTAAAAAAAAATGGGAATCCCAAGAAAACAAGTTGAGCATTTGATCGGTCGCAACATAACTGAGCCTGCTAAAAAGACCAACAAGTATCGAGTTGCTGCCAAGGAAGACCGCACCTGGTGCGGGCATATTTTCGCCTCGAAAAAAGAGATGAACCGTTACCTTCAACTGATGGCCGATGGAAGATCCTGGCTATTGAAATTTCTCTGTTATCAACCAGTGTTTCTTTTGCCTGGAGGGATCAAGTATCGGGCCGATTTCTTATACGTCACCGACGAGGGCTATTTAAAAATCGAGGATGTTAAGGGATTCAAAACCCCTGAATACAAGCTGAAGAAAAAGCTGATGTTGGCTATTTACGGAGTAGAGATAAAGGAAATATGAAACGTAAGGAATTATTGTATAGAAAAATGCGAGAACTGGAATGTCATGGCACTATCGTGCTATTCGAGGCGGCAAAAAAACAGTATCCGTGGTTCAAATGGATCTTGGTGGAGGCATGAAACATGAAAAATAAAATTCTCGCTTACCATTGGGTGAAAGACGACTGCACCCTGCGAGACGGCTCGCCGCTTGTATGGCACGAAAAATTAGCGCACAAAGGCGAATTGGTTATGTGCCGATCCGGCTACCACGCTTCCATTAGGGCTCTAGATGCGTTGCAAAACGCGCCTGGATCGGTATGTTGCCGGGTTGAGATTGGCGGCAAGTATATCGTGGATACCGATAAACTCGTGGCTGAAAAACGAACGGTGTTATGGGCCGTTGACGCAAAAAAAATCCTTCATGAATTCGCCCGGTGGTGTGCTCTCCAGGTCATCCATCTCTGGGATGCGCCCGAATGCGTCAGAAAATTTCTGGAGACTGGAGATGAGAGTTTATGTAACGCCGCCATGGACGCCGCCTGGGCCGCCGCCTGGGACGCCAGGGCCGCCGCCAGGGACGCCGCCAGGGACGCCGCCAGGGACGCCGCCAGGGACGCCGCCAGGGACGCCGCCAGGGACGCCGCCTGGGCCGCCGCCTGGGCCGCCGCCTGGGAGGCGCAAAACAACAAATTGGAGGAGATGCTTGAGGAGGAATGGGAAAATCAATGGAAAGCATGAAAAAATTAGTCGACAGAAAAATCAAAGCCCTTTTCACGGCCGACAGACCGAAGGACAGGAAATTTTTTTTTCAACTGCTAATCGCAGCCGGCAAAATGGATGTCATTGAAGCAGAAGAATTTATGATTCTTCTTTTCGGAGAACGACTCGAATGCAATGAACCTGGATGCGGCAGCTTCGATTTCAAAGGCTTTCTATGCTGGAACTGCGGAAAGAGAATCGAATAACCATCGGCCGAGACCGGCGAATAACCGTCCAGCTCCATAAACCAACTTTGCCCTCGCCGGTTATGTAAAGGACGGCGGCCGATGGTTTTGAACTTTTAATAAAGGTGATTAAATCAATGGAAAAAATAGTTTTCACGGTCTTTCCGGCAGAGTCCAAGATTCAAGCTTTAGAGAAATTTGGCCACATCTGCACGGCAATGTCGGTCGCTCATGCAACCATGCTCTCGAATGCTCTATGGGAGAAGGACGGTGAGAAAAAATTACAATGGCTTCTGGACGCCAAAAACAATCTGAAAGCACAGATGGAGTTGGCGCAAATCGAAATGTTTATCCACAATTTACCCGACTGAAAGGAATTCATGGAACCTTATAGTTATCTGATGCAGTTCTTTTCCTACGATCATCTACCCAAACATCTTCAGGAGGTCAGCAAGCCATTTTGCGATTTGGCCCTGGCAATGGAAGAGACATTGCCGTCCAATCCGGAGAAAACAGTTGCCATGAGGAAGCTTCTGGAAGCGAAAGATTGTGCGGTAAGAGCTGTCCTTTTCAAAGAGTAAAATACGGGCTGGTAGTTTAAACGGAAGATCGGACAAGAACGTGTTGCGAGATCGACCAGTGGTTAAAACAGTTATTTGGAACAGCTATCCGAATAAAAGATATACGGTTCAAATCCGTTTCCGGCCCAATAATTAAATGAAAGGAATACAATGAGAAACGATGAAATTGCCCGTGTCTGTTATGCCGCAAATAAAGCGCTGGGCGCAATACTTGGTGAGGGTCGCGGTTTGTCATGGGATGAATGCGGAACTGAAAAAAAGCTTTCAACCATGGCCGGTGTGCGTTATGCCCTTGATAGTCCAGGGGAAGTGTCGCCGCAAAGAATTCACGAGGAATGGATGGTCGATAAAATGGTCAAGGGCTGGCAATACGGGCTGGAGGAGAAAATCGAAGGCGACATCCATTATCATCCATGCATGCTTAACTGGGAAGATTTGCCGCCGGAGCAAAAACTCAAAGATATTCTCTTTCTGGCCATCGTCAATGCGCTGAAATAATAACCCGTGCCGGTTCTGCCGAGAAGTACCTAGGCAGGTAATCGATTGAGGGAAGAGCGGTCATTTACAAGGAGTAATTTTGGACCGGTAGTTACTTCAACCTAGATATTTTCTCATCGAGTTTTTCGATCATCTTCTCGATCCGGTTCACGGTGTCGCGGATCTCTGCCTTTAGCAAGCCGCCTTCGCGCTCCAGCGCCTCGCATTTCATTTTGTTGGTGTTCAACTGAACCGACATGGTGTTGTAGGCATCCGAAGACCACTTCAGATGTTCCTGAAGGGTGGTATGGAGATTGTTCCAGACGTACCCGCCGATTGCCATGATCAGCGAAATCAGTAAAGCGATGATGGCCTGGGATATTTTCATGAACGGCCCGGAGCCGCCGACCTTTTCCACCGCCTTTTGCGCAACCTTCTCAAGCTGCGAGCTGTCGTAAGCCGGGCCTTTCTCCTCATCGCTCATGTAGCTCCTTGCGAATTGCAGGATGAAATATCTGATCTGGTAAAGCAATCCTCGTTCTGTTTGGATTTGTTCGGTATGGGTCATTGTTCAATCATTCTGTTCATACTCGATGAATACCCTTATATCCGCCGTCGTTGGAGCCCATGTGCTATCGGTAGTTATTCTAACATCCACCGCTAACCCCTCGGCAATGGCATCGAGAAAACTTGCTTGCGTTGTTTTTTTGGATGTCGTATTGGTTGCATCCAAAACAGCCGTCAATCCTGAAGCTGACCCGGCGATGTAAACCTCGGCCGTCGCCGTCCCCGCCGTCCTGGCTTCATTGGATTTGATCCAGACACCGGTAAGGTAGGATCGTCTGAACGAAAAGTGTTGGTTCGTTCCGAAATTGGCTGCTGCGGTGTCAAAGGATAGCTGGACGGCGGTTTGACTGGCTGAGACATTGTTTTGATACCAGCCATCGATGGCAACTCTCGATGATAGGTCGAGATCGAAAACCCCAGAAGTTTTGTAATTATTGAAGCTTTTATTAGAAACTCCCAACGACACGGCATTATCAATTTCGCCGCTGTTAAACTGGCCATTTAAATGGTTGCCGACAACCATGTTGCGGTTGGTATCGGTCGTGTTAGCCAGGGTAATTCCTACCGCCATGGCCGATTGAAAACGGCGATTTGCACCGGCAGCTTCCGTAACCAGGGTTGCGCCGGATACGATGATTTTACCGGCAGTAGCCGAGGTAACGATAAGAACATTGCTGTTGTTTGCGCTGTTGGTAAATCCGCTTGAACTTAATCGCGAATTAACCTGGATTCCCCAGGCCAGAAAACCATTACT
>Ga0209108_10001713_pt1 | contig 12691 bp, 12 predicted proteins | sample Rifsed10ft1_FD_184003 | JGI IMG/M metagenome (GOLD analysis project Ga0209108, IMG submission 184003) | Soil microbial communities from Rifle, Colorado, USA - sediment 10ft 1 (version 2) | ecosystem: Environmental > Terrestrial > Deep subsurface > Rock core/Sediment | place: Rifle, Colorado...
CGGAGGTCAAGCGCCCGGTGCGCGAGCGTTTCAAAGGGCGGCACGAGCTGAAGCGCTATGAGGACGGCTTGGAGAAGTGCATCGGCTGCTCGCTGTGTGCAGCGGCCTGCCCGGCCGACGCCATCTTCGTCGAGTCGGCCGAGAACACCGACGAAGCCCGCTACTCGCCTGGCGAGCGGTATGCCAGCACCTACGAAATCAATATGCTGCGCTGTATCTTCTGCGGCTACTGCGAGGACGCCTGTCCTACCGAAGCGATCGTCCTGGAACACAATTACGAATTGTCGTTCACCGACCGCCGGCAGGCGATCTACACCCGCGAGATGCTGCTGGTGCCGGTCCCGCCTAGGGGTAAACCGACTCCGCAGCGCGTGCCCCCCGGCGCCTTCGACCGGTCCATCCCCGACATGCAGGATCCGGATTGAATAGTCTCGCAGGCCGCTCATGACCGCCGAGCTGGCGCTCTTCTTCGGGCTGGCGATTGTAGCGGTCCTGTCAGCCGGAGCGATGCTGATCAGTCGGAATTCGGTCTATTCCGCGCTGTTTCTGGTGATCAACTTCATGGCGGTTGCCGTGCTTTACCTGCTGATGAATGCCGCCTTCATCGCGATGGTTCAAATCACCGTGTACGCGGGGGCCATCATGGTGCTGTTCCTCTTTGTCATCATGCTCTTGGGCGCGCAGCAGGTCGAGATCCGCCCCAGCCTGGCCTGGCAGCGCCCGGCCGCGATCGTGCTGGCGGTTGCTCTGGTGCTGCAATTCGGGTTTGTACTCTTTGGCAAGCCGGCCGGTGGTGGAATCGAGCCGGCCTTCAATCCGGAGCACTTCGGCAGCCCGGCCAGCGTCGGGGAGCTGCTCTTCGACCAGTATCTGGTTCCCTTCGAGGTGACCTCGATCCTGCTACTGGCTGCAATGGTGGGAGCCATCGTGCTTTCCCGGGCGGAGAAACGCGCGTGATGGCAGACGGCTGCGCTCGAGCGAGGCTGCTTTTCGGGCGGCGGGGTAACCAATGACTATCCCGGTCGCGTATGTGGTTGCCCTATCCGGCGTGCTCTTCGCCCTGGGCGTAGTGGGGGTGCTCGTCCGGCGGAACGCGATCGTCATGTTCATGTCGGTCGAGTTGATGCTGAACGCCGCCAACCTGGCCTTCATCGCCTTCGCCCGGGCCCGGCTGGAATTGAGCGGCCAGGTCTTTGTCTTCTTCGTGATCGCAGTCGCGGCAGCGGAGGTAGCGGTCGGGTTGGCACTTTTGGTCTCAATCTTCCGCTCCCGACAGAGCATTGACGTGGATCTGGTAAGTAGCTTGAAGGGGTAGGGGCTTTGGCGCTCAAAGTTCGGCTTGTGAGAAAGTTCACGATCGAGGAAGGTAGCGCGAGCGCTGTGGCGAGAGCTGTTCCGAGCGCCATGCTTAGTGCTGTTGCGAGCGTTGTGGCGAGGGCTGTTGCGGGCGCGGTTGCGAGGGCTCACTGATGACGCCGGCAACCTCCTTCGGATTGGCGCCGCTCGTCATCGGGTTCCCGCTTTTGGCGCTGCTCGTCAATCTGCTGCTCGGGCAGCGGCTCGGTCAACGGCTGGCCGGCTGGGTCGCCAGCGCGGCGGTCGGTCTGGCTTTCCTGGTGTCGGTGCTGCAGTTCATTGCCCTGCAAGCGGTGCCGGAGGGGACAACCCTCGAGTTGGCGGAATGGATAAGCATCGGCTCGCTGCAGGTTCCGTGGGCCTTCAAGCTGGACTCGCTCTCGGTGACCATGATGCTGATGGTCACCGGAGTAAGCACCCTGATCCATATCTACGCCATCGGCTACATGCGGGCGGACGTCCGCTTCCAGGGAGATCCCACCCGTTATCGGCGGTTTTTCGTGTATTTCAGCCTCTTCGTGACCTCGATGATGGTGCTGGTCGCGGGGGATAGCTTCTTGACCATGTTTGTCGGGTGGGAGGGGGTCGGCCTGTGCTCGTACCTCTTGATCGGGTTTTGGTATGAGAAGGGCGCCGGCGGCGTCGGAAACGTGGTGGCCGGCCGGAAGGCCTTTGTCGTCAACCGGATCGGAGATCTGGGTTTCTTGATTGCCATGTTCTTGGCCTTCTGGCACTTTGGCAGTCTGCGCTTCGAGCAGGTCTTTGCCCAAGCCGAGGCGATGGGGTCCGCGGCGGCCGGGGCCGCCACTGCTATCACCCTGGCGCTGCTGGTGGGTGCGACCGGTAAGTCTGCCCAGCTGCCGCTTTTCGTCTGGCTGCCGGATGCGATGGCCGGCCCCACGCCAGTCTCCGCCCTGATCCATGCTGCGACCATGGTGACTGCCGGCATCTACATGATCGCCCGCAACGCGGTCTTATTCGAGCTGGCGCCGATCTCCTCTGGGGCGGTCGCTTTCGTCGGCGCCGCTACCGCGCTCTTTGCCGCCAGCATCGCGGTCGCCCAGTTCGACATTAAGCGGGTACTGGCCTATTCCACCATCAGCCAGCTCGGCTTCATGATCGCGGCGGTGGGGATCGGAGCCTACGTCGCCGGAATGTTTCACCTCGTGACCCACGCCTTCTTCAAGGCCCTGCTGTTCTTGTCGGCCGGATCGGTGATTCAGGGCATCGAGCACGGGCATCATGCCTCTCACGGCCGGGAGCATGTCGACCCGAACGACATGCGGGCGATGGGAGGGTTGCGCTCGCGGATGCCGGTCACCTTCGCGGTGTACCTCATCGGCGGGCTGGCCCTGTCCGGCATTCCGCCGCTGGCCGGCTTCTTTTCCAAGGACGAGATCCTGACCGACGCCTGGCAGACCCATCCCGTGATTTTCGGGCTGCTCAGCATTGCGGCCGCAATGACCGCCTTCTACATGGGGCGTCAGCTCTGGATGGTCTTCGCCGGCCAGCCGCGTTCCGAGGCCGCCGGACAGGCGCGGGAGAATCCGCCGCTCATGCTGATCCCGCTGATTGGGCTGGCGGGATTGGCGCTGGCCGGGGGGCTGATCAATTTCCCCGGGCTGCACCCCCTCGGTACTTTTTTGCAGTCGAGCCTCGAACACGCTCACCTTACCGAGTTCAACCCGGCAGTGGCCAGCCTCTCGACCGGTCTGGCGCTGCTGGCATTTGGCACGGCCGGGTGGGCGTACGGGCGCCGGCCACTCACCCGGGAACGGCCGGAACCGGCAGGCGGCAGATTGTGGATCGCCTTCCATCGGAAGTGGTGGGTGGACGATTTATACGACCGGCTGATCGTGCAGCCTTTTGTCAGGCTCGCTGGGTTCCTGGCTGACCGGATCGACGGTCAATTCTGGCACGACTGGGTCCACGATCGGTTGCTGGCCAACGGATTCAGGCGGGCCGCCAGCTGGCTGGCCGTTGGATTCGATTTGCGGCTGATCGATGGCGCCGGCAACGGACTGGCACAGCTCACCCGCCGGGCGGCGCTGCGCCTGCGCGCGCTGCAGACCGGCTACGTTCGAAATTATGCGATCTCGTTTTTTGTCGGATTGGTCCTGATGGTGGGATACCTGCTCCTGCGATGAGAGATTCATGGAATCCTCGATACTTAGCCTGCTGACTTTCTTCCCGACCCTCGGAGCGCTGCTGTTGCTCGGGTTCCCGAAGAACCGCGATTCCTGGATTCGCTGGGCGGCCCTGGCAGTTTCGTTGATCACGTTTCTGTTGTCGCTCGTTCTGCTGGCGGACTTCGACCGGTCGGATCCGGAGCTTCAAATGGTGATCCGGCTGCCGTGGATCCGGGTTTCCCAGCTGACGATCGAGTATCACCTTGGGGTGGACGGCCTGAGCCTGCTGCTCATCCTGCTGACCACCTTCCTTACCCCGATCTCGATCCTGTCAACCTGGCGCGCCATCCAGGAGCGGGTGAAGGAGTTCATGATCTTCTTCCTGCTGCTGGAGACCGGCTTGATCGGGGTGTTCCTGGCGATGGATCTGTTCCTGTTCTACATCTTCTGGGAATTCACCCTCGTGCCGATGTATTTCCTGATCGGAATCTGGGGCGGCGAGCGGCGGATGTACGCCGCGATCAAGTTCTTCCTGTACACCATGGCCGGCTCGATCTTGATGCTGTTGGCGATCGTCTGGCTGGGACTGCGGACCAACACTTTCTCGGTCCCGGAGCTCATCGCGGCCGGTGCCATCCCGCCCGAGATTCAGCTGTGGCTCTTCCTGGCCTTCGGAGCGGCCTTTGCAATCAAGGTACCGATGTGGCCGCTGCATTCCTGGTTGCCCGACGCCCACGTAGAGGCGCCGACTGCCGGCTCGGTGATCCTGGCGGGAGTGCTGTTGAAGCTAGGTACCTATGGCTTCCTACGGTTCAACCTGTCGCTGTTCCCGCAGGCGACGGTGCGGCTGGCCCCCTGGATGGCCCTGTTGGCCGTCATCGGGATTCTCTATGGCGCGATCGTCTCCTACGCCCAGCGGGATGTGAAGAAGCTGGTGGCCTACTCTTCGGTCAGCCATCTGGGGTTTGTCATGCTTGGACTGTTCGCCCTGAACCCCCAAGGAATCCAGGGGGCGATTCTGCAAATGGTGAACCACGGACTGAGCACCGGGGCTTTGTTCCTGATCGTCGGAATGATTTACGAGCGGCGGCACACCCGAGAACTGGACGCCTTCGGCGGGATCTGGAAGGTGATGCCGGTGTACACCGCGATCACCCTGATCGTGACCCTCTCCTCCATGGGGCTGCCGGGGCTCAACGGATTTGTGGGGGAATTCACAATCTTGCTCGGGTCGTTTGGCTCGTTGGCGATCGGCTCAGCCTGGTTCGCCGGTTTGGCCGCGATCGGCGTGATCCTGGCCGCGATCTATCTGCTGTACATGTTCCAGAAGCTGTTCCTTGGGCCGCTGGACAAGCCTGAAAATCAAGGGCTGTCCGACCTCAATCCGCGGGAGCTGCTCACCCTGGCTCCAATCCTGGTGTTGATCTTCTGGATCGGCCTCTATCCGCGTCCGTTCTTCGAGCTGATGGCGCCCTCCGTGGAGAGAGTGGTCGCCTTGGTTAACTCTGCCGCACTCGCGATGCGATGAGCCTTTCCGACCTGACCCCTATCCTCCCGTTGCTGCTGGTTTCGCTCTGGGCGATCACGCTGCTGGTTGTAGACTTGTTCGTTCGCCGCAAGGGGACCACTGCCCTCATGGCAGCCGGCGGACTCCTGCTCGCGCTGGTGGTGCTGATTCTCCAATCTGGCGATCAACTAGCTGTCTTCAATGGGATGCTCGTCGCCGATTCCTACGCGGGCTTCCTGCAGGCTATCTTCCTGGTGACCGGGTTGCTGGCGATCGCAGTGGCCCATGACTACTTGAGGCGGATGGGAATCGAGCGCGGAGAGTACTATCCGCTGCTGCTCTTCACGATCAGTGGAATGATGCTGATGAGTCTGGCAGGAGACCTGATCGTAGTTTTCGTTGCACTGGAGCTGCTCTCCCTGCCGCTCTACGTGCTGGCCGGGTTCGCCCGCCCCAGACCGGAGTCCGAAGAGGCGGCCATGAAGTACTTCCTGCTCGGAGCCTTCGCCTCCAGCTTTCTGGTTTACGGGATTGCGCTGGTCTTCGGGGCGACCGGGACCACGAACCTGGCCGGGATAGCCGGCGAGCTAAGCGGGGGGGCCGGGCTGCTGCTGGTCGGGGCGGTGTTGGTCCTGGTGGGGCTTGGCTTCAAGGTGGCCGCGGTGCCCTTTCACATGTGGACTCCCGACGTCTATCAGGGCGCCCCCTCGGCAGTCGTGGCCTTCATGTCGGTGGGGGCCAAGGCCGGAGGTTTTGCCGCGCTGCTGCGGGTCTTCATCGCGGCCCTGCCGGACCTGGCGGCCGCCTGGGCCCCGCTGACGATGGGATTAGCTGCGCTTACCATGACCTGGGGAAACATCGCCGCGATCGTGCAAGGCAATATCAAACGAATGCTGGCCTACTCCAGCATTGCTCACGCGGGCTATATATTGATAGCTCTGCCGGCCGCAAGCCTTCCGGCGGCAGCCCCGGGCGCGGTGAGCGCGGCGCTCTTCTACCTGTTCGCCTATTTGTTTTCAAACTTAGGCGCCTGGGCAGTGGTACTGGCGGTCGAGCGATTGGAAGGCGGTGGGTTGCAAATCGACGACTACTCCGGACTGTCCCGCCGCCGCCCTGGCCTGGCGCTGGCCATGGCCCTGTTCATGCTCTCCCTGACCGGACTGCCTCCGACGGTCGGGTTCGTTGGGAAATTCTTGATCTTCCGGGCCGCCCTGGATGCGGGGCAGATCGGACTGGCGCTGGTCGGGGTCCTCACCTCCCTGATTTCCGCCTACTACTATCTGCGAGTCGTGGTCGTGATGTACATGCGCACCGGGGAGCCGGAAACTCGATCCGAAGGCTGGCTGAACGCCACCATTGGGGTGACCGCCTTGGCCACCTTTGTGTTCGGGATTCTGCCCGGACCCGTTCTGGCCCTGACTGAGCACTCGGAGATCCTCGGGTTGCTCCGCTGACCGGATAGCGCAGGAGAAGGGGATGCAAACCAGCCAGGCACACGCCGTGATCACCGGCCAGGTACAGGGGGTCAGCTTCCGCTATTACACCTACCACGAGGCGCTCAAGTTGGGGCTGAAGGGCTGGGTCCGGAACTTGCGAGACGGGAGCGTGGAAGCCCTCTTTGAAGGCGAGCAGGGATCGGTCGAAAGAGCGTTGGCTTGGTGCAGACTCGGCCCGCCGGCCGCTCGGGTGAAAGAAGTACAGGTTGAGTGGCAGAGCCCGTCTGGGAAGCTGGAGGCCTTTCAGGTGCGCCCCACCGCAAACCTGGGGGAGCCGGCCTGAGGGATCCGGGCGAGAATCGAGAGCGCCGGCAGTCAATCGCCGGCGCTCTTTTTGATTTTCGGGTCAGCTAGCTAGTTCGGGCTCGCGCAGGAGCAGGCGCCGCCACAGGCGCAGCCGGCACCGTTGCTGGTGGGAAAGCTGCGACCCTCCGAATGAGCAAAGAAGACCGAGAGCATGCGTGAGGTGTGCTCGCTCTCACAATCCTCGCACACGATCGGCGCGTCCGCCTTCGCCATTGGCCGCAGGGCGTCAAAGACCGTGTTGCAATCGAGGCAGAGGTATTCGTAGATTGGCATCGCTGCAGTCCTGGTCCCGATTCTACCCGTGTGCCATGCGGTGGTCAATCGGCCCGCTTGACCTTGAACTGGTCGAAGTCGCGTACCACCGAAACGTTGGGGAAGCTGGCCTGGGCCTCCTCCAGCACTTCCTTCTCGCGGTAACGGCGAGAGATGTGGGTGAGATAAAGCGCCCCGACGCCGGCCGTCCTGGCCAACTCGGCCGCCTGCCGAGCGGTCAGATGGCCGAACTCGTGGGCCAGCTCGTGCTCGGTCTCCAGATAGGTGGCCTCGATTACCAGGGCATCGGCGTCCCGGCAGGCTTCAAGCAATCCTTCAGTCGCCGCGGCATCCCCAACATGGACCAGCCGGGTACCGCGCCGCGCCGGTCCCAGGACCTGCTCGGGCTCCACCAGCTTGCCGTCGGACAGCGTAACACTGCGCCCGCTTACCAGCTCGCGCCGTGCCGGACCCTCCGGAACCCCGAGCAGGGCCGCCTTTTCAGGGAGGAAAGGGCGGCGGGAGGCCTGCTCGAACAAGAAACCGAAACAGCCCGGCCCGCGGTGCTGGACCGGGAAGGCCTGCAGACGAAAGTCCTCATCTTCGATCAGGGTCCCGGGCTCGATCGGAAGCAATTCGATCTTGAGGGGAGGTTTGGCTCCCCTCAACACCACTCCAAACAACAGATCGCGGATCCGTTCGAGCGCCCAGGGACTGGCCCAGATCTGCATTTCGTCCACGGCCTCCCATCGGGCGAAGGTGGAGAGCAAGCCGGCCAGTCCGAGAATATGATCGAGGTGGCCGTGAGTGATCAGAATCCGATTGAGCCGGCGAAAGCCGACCCCGGCCCGCAGGATCTGGCGCTGGGTGCCTTCACCACAATCGATCAGGAAGCGGAAATCTCGGAAGCTTACGATCTGGGCGCTGAGCCCGCGGTGGACGGAAGGAGCCGAGGCGGAAGTACCGAGGAATAGAAGTTCGAACACACGAGGTCCAGGACTGGGTGGGGAAAATAGGGCCGGTCATTGTACCTCACTAACCCGGCGGGTCCCCAATCCTGATCCCGGCTGATCGGCTTAGCCGGATTCGGATCGCTCGAAGCTGGGAATCCTCAGCGAGGTCCCCGATGAGGCTGCCCCGGCGGCCAGGGCGGAAACTGCGATCATCAATGGAGCCGTTGGGGATCCGGTCATTGCCTGATTGATGCCCCAGAGAGCGGCCAGCGCCATCACCCCGGCCAAATAGCGGTGGCCAAAGGTCGGTCGCCAAAGTGGCGCAGGGATCCAGATCGGGCGGGCGGCGGCCACCCAAGCCGCGATAATCCCCGCTCCGAGCACAGCCAACCGTGACCAGTCTGGCCACTCGGTGATGGCCAGAACGAATGCCGAGGCCGCGCTGAAGAGCAGAAACGTGTATGCCGCGGCCAGGATTCGGTCCCAGCCAGGCCGGCCCCGGCCGAAAAGCTGGCGGAGGATCGCACCCAGCGCGCCGGCGATCGCCAGATACAGGCCGACGATCCCAGTCCAGAGTGAGAGTTGCAAGACCATGATTGCCTCCGATGTTCTGCAGGATGCGATGCAAGTTGCATGCCCACAGCGGAGGGCCGGACCGCGCCGGATCAGACGGTGCGGGCGATCGCGGTGAAGGCCAGCACGGCGATCCCAAGGGTCAGGTTCAGCCGGGCCAAGCGTTCCTGTCGTCGAAGGAGTGGACCGTGGTCGGCCTGAGGGGTACGCGCTTCGAGGATCGCTATCCGGGCCAGCGCGGGCTGGACCACCCAGGTCTGGTAGGCACCTACCCCGACCATGAACCCCACCGCCAGGTGTTTCGCCAGGATGGCCCGCGACCAGGAATTCTCAATCGAGAGGATTCCCGTGTAGTTCGGATTGGCCGCCATCTGAGTGAGGCCGGTGCCGATCAGCACCGCAAGGCTAAGCCAGGCTAGCGGTTGGAAGCGACGACGGAGCGCCTCTAAAACTTGCCCGCGCTCCGGGAGCCGGCGCAGCGCTGGTGGCAGGACCAGGGCCTGGAAGAACAGACCCCCGATCCAGACGACGGTGGCTGCCATGTGCAGCCAGAACGCGACAGCCAGGCCCCAGGATTGCACGGGTGCTCGCCTACCCTTCGGGGGTGGGTGTCTCGGTCGGGGTCTCTTGCGGCGTGGGGGTTGCCGCTGGAGGTGGAGCGGGGGCGGTCGCGGCCTGGCAGGCGTCGTACACCGCGGTCGCGGTGGGAGCGACGGCGTCATCCGGCAGCACGTCCAATGAGATGGCCATCAGCTCCTCGGCCAGGCAGGGGTCTCCTGCCGCGGCCAGCTCCAGGGCGTACATCCGGAGCGAAATCGCGTATTTCCAGCTCACGTCGCCCCGGATTCCGGGAGCCACCGTGGAGACCAGTTCAAAATAGAAGGCGGCCTGCTCCCAATTCAGCCCAAAGTAGCTATTTGCGGTTAGATAGAGTTGGGCCCAGCCGCGCCAGTTGCTGGCCTGCTCGTCGAGTGGGGCAAAGCTTCCCGCCAGACTCAGATCGTAAATTCCCTCCTCGAGCAGATGATCTTGCGAAATGCGTTGAATGCCGCGGTTGCGAAGCGCGGCATACAACAATCCGTCTACCGCCACCGCGCGGTAATCCGGGTCCTTGGCACGCAGGGCGAGCAGGGTCTCGATGGTCGCGGTCCAATCCCCGCCGTCATAGGCGGCCTGGGCCTGACTGAGCATCTCTTCGACCGGAGCCAGGTTCGGGGTCGGAGTGACGGCCGGGGGAGCCGCAGTAGTGGGTGGCTCGCGCAGCCCCAGCAGGGCCTCGGCCAGTTGTTCGGCCGCGCCGGGGAAGCCGGGATCCAGGCGGATGATGTACTCGAACCGCTGGCGGGCGATCACGTGTCGTCCCTGCTCCAGGTCCAGCAGACCCAAGGCGAATTGCTCCTGAATGATGCGCTGCGTTTCGGCTCGTTGGGCCCGTTCCCGCTCGGCGTCGCCGACCAGATAGCCGACGCCGGCGGCCAGGGCCAGCAGCACGACCGTGAAGGGCACGATCCACCGCAAAGCACGCCACACGGATCGGCTCGGAGCGGTCGAGCCGGGGACGGCGGATCCTCCCGGGAGCACGGGCGGCATTATAACGTAACGCTCCTTTGCTCCCCCTTTTGCGCCCATCCGAAACGGCCCTAAAGCCGGGTGTGGTAACATGCAAAGTCCCCATATGTATCTAAGCGGAAGCAAGTGGAATACCCGTGCCAGCCGCCGTCGCCGCCGAGCCAGCCCCTGGCGGGTGGCCGCCCTGGTGGTGCTCATTGGCGGAGTCGTCTACTTCGAGCGCACGGTGGTCCCCCGCACGCCGCCGCTGTTCGTGCCGACCCTGGTCCCTACCCGCAGCCCCGCCACGTTCATTCTGGAAGCCGAAAGCCTGTTCCAGGCCGGCAAGTTGGAACAGGCCGAAGCCGCCTATCTGCAGGCGATCGAGGTTGACCCCGATGTGGTGCAGTTCTACACCGAGCTGGCCCGGGTTCAGGTCTTCTCCGGGAAGTACGATCAGGCGGTGACCAACGCCAGCAACGCCTTGTTACTCGATCCGAACTCGGCCATGGCCCATGCGGTCCTGGGTTGGGCGCTGGATTTCCAGGCGCAGGCCGGCTCAAGTGCCACGACCACCTTAGAGGCCCTCGAGAAGCTAGAGCGGGCCATCGAGCTGGATCCGGACTCTCCCCTGGTGCGGGCTTACTACGCGGAAGTCATCATCGACGATGACGTCACTGCCTTCCAGCTGGCTCGCGATCAGGCAGAGCTGGCCGTGCAATTGGATCCGAACCTGCTCGAGTCTCAACGCGCGCTGGGTTACGTCTGGGAGCGGACCGGCAACTACGAGCTGGCCTTCGAGGCCTACCAGAGTGCGCTGCGGATCAACCCGAATCTGGCGCTGATCCACATCGCGATTGGGAACATGTATTTCACCCGCGGCGAGACCCGCCTGGCGATTGACAGTTACGTGCGGGCGAGCACGCTTGCTCCCGAGGACATCGTGCCGCTCCGGCTGATTGCCCAGGCTTATGCTCGGGATGGTGAATTTGGCAAGGCCAGCCAGTATGCGCTGACCGCCCTCAGCCTGCAGCCGACCAACCCGCGGCTGCATGGGGACCTCGGACGGATGTACTACAAGAACGGCGATTATGAGTCGGCGGTTCGCTCGCTGGCTTTGGCCATTCAAGGCGGCAGCAACGAGGAGGGAGATCCGGTGGACGGGCTCCCGCTCGATCCGGGCGATGCGTTGGTCGTCGACTTCTATTCGATGTACGGACTGGCGCTGGCACGACAATCCCAATGCGGCCTGGCGATTGAGGTCGCGCAGGCTCTGGTCACCGGCGTACCTGAGAGTGAAATAGCTGCCGGAAATGCCCAAGAGATCCTGATCCTTTGCGGTCAGATCGAAGCCCCGCCCGAGACCGAGTCCTAGCTCAAGCCGCGGAGAGCGTTCGTGCAACTAAGAGGTGATCGGATGCCGTTTGCCGGCGCGAGCCGCTCGCGTCCGGTGCGGGTCGTGCTGCTGCTCTCCCTGATCGCAGGCGGAATCCTGCTGACCCGCCTGGTCGAAGCCGGGAGGGTGGAGCCGCTCTTCTTGCCCACGGCTACCCCGACCCGCACCGCCCTCTCCTTCCAGGAGGAAGGGGAGGCGCATTTCTCGGCCGGTGATCTGGAGAAAGCAATCGAGGCCTACCAGCAGGCCGTGCGCCAGGAGCCTGACAATGCCGAGCTTTGGGCGCAGCTGGCTCGAATCCAGACCTACTCCAGCGCGCTGATGCCGACGACGGCACGGCGGGATACCCGGCTGGAACAGGCCAGGCAGTCCGCGGATCGGGCGGTTGAAGTGGACAGCGATAGCGATCTGGCCTGGGCGATCCGAGGGCTGGTGTATGACTGGAACGCCGGCGCGCAGGAGGCCACCAGCGCCCTGCGAGACGAGTACTTCACGACTGCGGAGTTCTCCATCTCAATTGCTCAACGGCTCAACAATGAAAACCCACTGGCGCAAGCCTTCGATGCCGAGGTCAAAGTCGACCAGTTGCGGTACGCCGAAGCCCTGGACAAGATACAGGCTGCCCTGGCCCTGGACCCGAACAACCTCGATGTGTTGCGGGTTTATGGGACGGTGCTGGAGGGCAATGGTGACTACCCGGGTGCCATCGAAGCGTATGAAGCGGCCGCTGAGCTGGCCCCCAACCTCACGTTTCTCTACTTGCGGATAGGAGCCAACTATCGACGCCTGGGCAGGGTCCGCGAGGCATTAGATGCGTTCGCAAAAGCCGAGCGGATCAACTTGCAGCTGGGAATCCAGGATCCGATCCCCTACCTGGCAATCGGCCGGACCTACCTGCAGGACGGGGAGTTTTTCATCGCGGCCCGCAATCTGGAGCAGGCGGTCCTGATCGACCCCGGGAACCCCGAACTGTTGGGCTTTCTGGGCGTGATCTACTTCAAGGCCCGAAACTATGAGAATGCGCAGTCGACCCTGGCTTGCGCCGTATTCGGATGTGACGATGCGGACCATGCCACCCTGCTGTGTGAAAAGCTGCAGATCCTGGACTGCGAGGTAGAAGCACAATCGCTTCAGGCGGCCGGCGTCATCGGTCTGGACCTGACCGGCGACAGCCT
>Ga0209108_10001715_pt1 | contig 12683 bp, 10 predicted proteins | sample Rifsed10ft1_FD_184003 | JGI IMG/M metagenome (GOLD analysis project Ga0209108, IMG submission 184003) | Soil microbial communities from Rifle, Colorado, USA - sediment 10ft 1 (version 2) | ecosystem: Environmental > Terrestrial > Deep subsurface > Rock core/Sediment | place: Rifle, Colorado...
CGCGCACGCCCCCGATGGCCGCCGGCGCGGCGTGCGTCAGCTGCTCCACCATGCGGGTCTTCGACACCGGCGCCGCCAAACGCAGGTCGACGCGCGTGTAGTGCGACGGCCCGGCCTCCCGGAGGAGGTCCTCCACCAGGTCTTCCAATGGAGCTTCCTGCGCCGCCACCATCTCGACCAGCAGCAGCGCCATCAGCACCCCGTCGCCCTCGGGCAGGTGGCCCTGGATCGAGATCCCTCCGGACTCCTCGCCTCCCAACAGGACTTCGCCGCGCAGCATGTGTTCGGCGATGTGGTTGAAGCCGACCGGGGTCTCGACGACTTCCAGCCCGTAGCGCGCCGCCAGCCGATCCAACATCTGCGTGGTCGAGACGGTCTTGATGACCTTGCCCCGCCAACCGCGCCGTTCGACCAGGTAGCGCAGCGTCAAGGCCAAAATGCGATGCGGGTCGACGAACTGGCCGCGGCCGTCCATGGCGCCGATCCGGTCGGCGTCGCCGTCGGTGGCCACCCCGAACCGCCCGTGTCCGGCGGCGAGCGCGCTGGCCAGCGGCCCGAGGTAGCGGGCGATCGGCTCCGGATGGATTCCGCCGAAACCGGGGTTCATCTCGCCTCGGATCTCGGTGACCTCACAGCCCGTCCCCTGCAGCAGGTTCTTCACCATCCCTCGGCCCGACCCGTACATCGAATCGACCACCACCCGCTGCGGGCGGGCGGCGATGCGATCGAAGTCGATCAGGCGGCGCAGATGGGCCTCGTATTCGGGGACGGGGCTGTAGCGTTGGATCAGGCCCTGCGACCGCGCCGCGTCGTAATCCATCACGTTGGGGCCGCGGGCGCGGCTCTCGTTATCCGTCAGGTAGACCTCCACCCGGCGGCACTGCTCGGGCGACGCCGACCCGCCGTAGCCGGCCTTGAGCTTGACGCCGTTGTAGCGAGGGGCATTGTGGGAAGCGGTGATCATCAGGCCGGCGATGGCGCCCAGGCCCCGAACGGCGAACGACAGCACCGGCGTGGGGATATCGGCCGTCCCGAGCGAGACCCGGTACCCGTTGGCCGCCAGCACCCGCGCCGCCTCGACGGCGTAGCGGTCGGACAGAAAGCGCGTATCGAAACCGACCACCATCCGCCGCGGATCGGACGGGGCCTGGCCGTGGCCGTCGAGCCATTCCTCCGAGGCTACGGCGTCGGCGATCGCCTGAGTCACCTGGCGCAGACTCGAGAAGGTGAAGGTATCGGAAATGACCCCGCGCCAGCCGTCGGTGCCGAAATGAATCGCCATGAGCGCCTCAGGAGGCTTCGGTCATCGGATGGATTCCAGATCGCGGGCGGGTTTCTCGACGACCGTGAAGGATCGCGAGGCTGCGGAGAGTCTGCCCAACCCCCACCCTGCCCTCCCCCTGCATTGGCGCACGTTCATCCCCCTCCCCGCAAAGCACAATCGACGAGCATTGGTGGCCCGCGGCGGGGAGGGGGCGAGGGGGTGGGGCCGAAGACATGTGTGCGGTGTCGACCGTCACGGCCCGGCGACCTCGGTCGAGGCTTGCAGCGCGGCCGTCTGCGGGGTCATGGCGCCGCTCAACACCGCATCGACCGCCTTGCGCAATGCCGGCCCGACGACCTCGGTAATCTGGCGCGGCGGCAGGGGACGGGCGACGTTCACCAACTGCTGCACGAGCGTTTTCGAAGGACCCGCAGGCCACTCTTCCAGCGCGACGGCGTTGGGGGGAAGGCTGCCGAGGGCGAAGGTCCACGGACCGAGAAAGGAAGGGTCGCTCAGCCATTCCACCAATGCGACGGCGGTCGCCTGGAGGTCGTCATCCCTGGTCACAAGAGTCCACGACCACGTGCGCGCCAGGGCGATGCCGGCGCCGTCGCGCGTCGGCAGCGAGGCGGCGGCCGAACCGGAACGCGGTTGGTCCATCCAAGCCTCGAGCGGCGCGACGGCGCTGGCGGCGCGCCGCTCGTCGAAGAGGCCCAAGGTCTGGCGCGGCGACTCGTACTGGCGCGAGGTGAGAGGCAAGACGCCGGCGCTGTAGGCCGAGCCGTAGAACGTGAGGACGTCCTCCAAGGCTGCCGGGTCGATCGCCGGCAGTCCTTCCGGCAGCGTCAGAAGTCCGCCGGCGGAGAGATACTCGGCCAGGGTAAAGGCCGCGTGAGGATCGGCGGCGGGGAAAAGGAACGGCGCGGGCCCGCCGACGATGGCCGCCCAATCGGCCGGCGTGCGGCCGTAGGTGGCAGTGTCGTAGACCAGGACATCTGCCTGTCCTGCCGATGGCAACCCGTAGCGGGTGCCGGCCGCCGTCGCCGATTCGAGGGCGAAACCGTACCAGGCTCCTTCGATGGGCGCCGGCAAGGGTCCCGGATACGGGACGATCCGGTCTTCCAGCGCCGCCGCTGAGAGATCGCCCGGCCCGAGGGCGATCAAATCGGGAAGGGACGCCGGCGCCACGACGCTGGCCGCCCGCAAGGTCTCCAGCAGGCCCGACGGGCCGGAGGTCTCTTTCGTGCGCACCTCCAGCCTCACGCCCGGATGGGCGGTCTCGAAGGCCTGCAGTCGTTCGGCCAGCAGAGCGCCGGCGCCGGTGTTGGTGTCGGGCGCCAGAAACGGAGGGACCCATAAGGTCATGATCGTCGGCGCCGGCGTGCCGGTCGGCGGAGTCAGCGTGGACGGAACGATCGGCGGGGCGGTGGCGGCGGAAGTCGCCGTGCCCGTCGCCGCCGTCGGCGTGCAGGCCGCCAGACAGAACGCAAGCGCGCCGGCCAGGCGCGCCCAACGCTTGAGGATCATGTCGCGGATTATAAGCCCGGTGGTCCGTGGACTGTGGTCTGCGGTCTGTGAGATCCTGGAGCCCAGATCGAAAACCTCCCGACCACCGACCTCCGACCACTGGTGTAGAATCCCGCGCGATGGACGCCGCCTCCCCGTTGGCACCGATTCTCGAAGGCATTCCGGCAAGACCCGGCTGCTATCTGATGAAAGATGCCGAAGGCCGCGTGATCTACGTCGGCAAGGCGGTCCAGCTGCGCGCCCGGGTGCGGTCGTACTTTCACACTTCGGCCGACCTCACCCGCAGGACCGAAGAGATGGTGACGCACGTCGCCGACATCGAGTGGATCGTCGTCGGGTCGGAGCTCGAGGCGCTGATCCTCGAGATGAACTTGATCAAACACCACCGACCGAAATACAACGTCCGCCTCAAGGACGACAAACGCTATCCGTACATCAAGATCCACTGGGCCGACCCGTTCCCCAAGGTGACGGTCACCCGCCGCATGGAAGACGACGGCGGCCGCTATTTCGGTCCCTACACCAGCGCCTGGGCGGTCCATCAGACATTGGACGTCCTGCGCAAGATCTTCCCGTACCTGACCTGCGATCGGGTCATCACCGGGCAAGACCCGCGGGCCTGTCTGTACCACGACATCCGCCTGTGCCTGGCGCCGTGCATCGGCGCCGTCGACCAGGCCGGCTACCGGGCGATGATCGCCGACCTGGGCGCCTTCCTGGAGGGCAAGACGGAAGAGGTCGTCGCCCACCTGAAGAGCGAGATGGCCCGGGCCTCGTCGGCGATGGCCTTCGAGCGCGCCGCCGCGCTGCGCGACCAGTTGTGGGCGATTGACAAGGTCGTCGAAGGGCAGAAGGTCGTTTCGCAAGAACGGATCGACTCGGACGTCATCGCCTTCGCCCGCGATCAGGAGGACACCTGCGTCCAGGTCTTCTTGATCCGTGGCGGGAAGCTGATCGGCCGCGAGTACTTCGTGCTGGAAGGGGCTCAGCAAGCGGACGATCGGGAGGTGGTGGAATCCTTCCTCAAGCAGTTCTATACCGAGGCCGCCTCGGTGCCTGAGCGCCTGGTCCTGCCGAACGAGATCGAGGAGGCCCGCATCATCGAGGCCTGGCTGCGCGGCCGCCGGGCGGGCCGGCCGGTGGAGATCACCGTGCCGAGCAGCGGGCCGCAGCGCCAACTGGTCGAATTGGCGGCCGAGAATGCCGCCGAGACGCTCGCCGGGCTGCGCGCCCAATGGGCCGCCGACCGCAGCAAGCACGTCCAGGCGCTGGCCGAACTTCAGACGGCGCTCGCTCTGGCGGTTCCGCCGAACCGAATCGAGTGTTACGACATCTCCAATCTCCAGGGGACGGCCGCCGCCGGTTCGATGGTCGTCTTCGAGCAGGGCGCGCCGGCGCGCCGCCTGTACCGTCGCTTCAATATCAAGACCGTTCAAGGTCAGGACGACTTCGCCAGCATGGAGGAGGTCCTGCGCCGTCGATTCCGCCGCTGGCAGCTAACCGGCGAAGAGGCGGAAAAGCCCGGGGCGAAGGTGGACCCAAGTTTTGGCCGGCTGCCGGAGTTGCTGATCGTGGACGGCGGGAAGGGACAACTCGGCCGGGCGCTGCAAGTGGTGGCCGAGGCCGGCCTGACCGGCGCCTTTGCCGTCGTCGGTCTGGCCAAGAGCCACGAGGAGGTCTACCGTCCGGGCGAGAGCCTGCCGGTCATCCTGCCACGCGGCTCGGCCGCCCTGCACCTCGTTCAGCGAATCCGCGACGAGGCCCATCGGGTGGCGCTCAGCCAGCATCAGTCGGTGCGGCAGCGAACCGGGCTGGCGTCGCAATTGGACGCCATCCCCGGCGTCGGTCCGGCGCGCCGACGGGCCCTCTTGCGCGCCTTTGGAGATGTCGAGAGAATCCGTCGGGCCCCGGTGGAGGAAATCATGGGAGTACCGGGGATCTCCCGCCAACTGGCGCAACGCGTCAAGTCCGTCCTGTAGGAGCTTCGATGCCCTTGGCCTGGATTGTCGACGACGATGAGGAGATGAGCCATGCCGTGCAGCTCATGCTGCGGATGCTCGAATACGGGGTCGAGACCTACAAGGATGCCCGGGTGGCGGCGCGCAAGCTGGCGGACGGGGTCGGACCCGACCTGATCATCCTCGATATCAACATGCCCGAAGTCACCGGGATCGATATGCTGGAGTACATTCGCCGGCCCGGCGGCCATCGCTCGCTGCCGGTGGTGATGCTCTCCTCGGAAACGACCGACATCCAGGTCGACGAAGCTTTGGCCAAAGGCGCCGACGCGTTCGTCTTCAAACCGGTGACGCTGGACGAACTCGAAGGGGCCATCAAGAAGGCGCGCGCGGCGCACGGAGGGGGAGTGAACAGTGAACGGGGGTGAGTGGTCGGCGCCTCCTCACCACTGACCACTGACCACTGTCCGGTTCACTCTTCTCCTGGTTGAATCAGCAAGCCCCGCCGCGCCGCCGCCGTGAGTAGGGCCTCCCGGTCGCGAGGGCGGATGCGAACCGCCGTCGGGCCGAGGACCTCCTCCAGGTACCGCCGCGTGGCCGGATCGGACCGCAGCTGGCGCATGATCTCGGCGTTCTTGACGCGCAAGACGACCGTCGACTCGAGGAAGGCCTCCGTCCCTCGTTGCGACCAGCGCTCGATCGCCTGGCGCAGGGCCTGCGGAAGCGGGCGGCCGCAGGCCGCCTCCAGCACACGGGTCACGCCTCGGACATCGAGGCCCTGGCTGGAGGCCGCCGCCAACGCCCGCGGGGTCAGCCGGTAGCGGAAGCTGTCGGCTTGGCGCCCGCCCCATTCGGCGAAGCGCGCCACCTGGTATCGATGCGCCGGGGAAGCCGAGCGCGGCACGACCATGCGACCGTCGGGGAAGATCCGCACCGGTCGTTGAGGGACCTCCGCCGCCGGCGGCACCTCGGCTGCCTCGCCGGAGGCCGGGTCGAAACGAAGGCGGAATTTCGTCGGACGGCCCGACTCGTCCTCCGATCCCAGATCGACCGCGCCCAGCCAGTGCAGCGGTCCGAGCAGGACCTGGCGCAGCAGCGCCCCTTCGACCATGTCCCAGTCGGCCAGGCCGCGCAACAGTCGGCCGCTCGACGCGTCCTGAAGAAGCCATGAATCGAAATCACCGCCCGGTCGCAGGTAGGCCGGGTGCAGCTGCCGAACCTCCCCGATCGCCGACTCCAGGTCGTACCATTGGCCGTCACTCCACGAGGCCACCCTGGCCAGGACCGCCGCCCGGCTGACGGCCGCGTCGTTCGGCCACTTTCCTTTGGGCGCCGCCAGCCCGAGTGTGTCGGCCAGATCGTTGTGGCGGCGTGTCGCCCTCCACTCCTCCAGCAGGCGGGCCTCGGCTTCGGCCCGCCCGGCTGCCAGGAGCTGTCGAACAGCGGCAGGGTCGGGCCGCAACGGGCCCGAGATGAGCACGCCGATCCCGCGAAGCAACGCCAATAGAAGCGGGAGCGACGCCGGATGGATGAGGTGACGCTGCAAGGCAGCCGTCAACACGGGAGAGAGCGCCTCGGACCGCGCCGCCTCCCCGTAGGATCGCGCCGGCCGCCGGCGCAGCGCGGCCAGCAGCGTCACGGAGTCGTCGGCGCCTCCCCCGGCCGGCTTGAGGATCGCCGGCGGCTGACATGGTGTTAACCGAAGGGGAAGCTCGGGAGCGAGGGGCCGAAGGATTTGCTGCAGCTCATCCGGAATGTAAGCGAACTCCTCCGGCCCAGAGGGTGTCTCGAAGAAGCCAAGGCCGATGAGGCCGCGATACCACAGACCGTCGAGCGCCGCTTCCGGATCGCGCCACGGCTGCTCGCGGTCGCGCCGACCGGGGCCGAGCGGCCGCAGCGGCCCGAAACGAAGAGTCAGCTCGCCGCGTGTCTCACGGCCCTCGTTGGCCAGCAGGAAGTCCAGAGCTTCGCGTGGGCGAGTGGGCAGGGATTGGGCGATCTCGACCGGCAGGCCGGGCTCGAGCATTCGTCGCGCCAGCTCCGGCGCCACCTCGGGTGCTCGGCCCGAGGGAAGGTTCAGCCCCCACAGCTCGGCCAGGATGCGGAGTCGGCCGAGATCGAGATCCTGGAGGGCCCGCCCGAGGGACGGCATGCGGACGTCGGACCTAGAGGATGACCTGTAGCGCGCCCGGCATGATCTCCACCGTCAGGTGAGAGACGGTCGAGGTGAACCCGGCGAAGATCTCACCGTCGGTGTGGATGGTCACGGGATGCTCGGCCGTCATCTCCAGCCGGCGGCAGCGACCGAGTCGAACCTGCCGGAAGCGTCCATGGGTGCCGTTCATGACCTCCGGGATCAGGCGGAACATCATCGCCCGCGAGACCTTGCCGATCATGGCGAAGTCGAACAGGCCGTCGTCCAGCTGCGCCGCCGGCGCCACGCGGAACCCGCCGCCCTCGCGCGGCCCGTTACAAACGGTCAACATCAGCACGGCTTCGTCGATCGACTCCTGGTCGGTCTGGATGCGCATGCGCGGGGCGGTGTGGTTGCGGACGATGGTCTGGACGACCGCCCACAGGTACATGGCGAAGCCCTGCAGGCGCGTGATCTGGTAGGAGTAGATCGTGACGGTGGCGTCGAAGCCGATGCCCAGGGTGTTGTCCCAATACTCCGACCGCCCGGAGTCGTCGGTGAGGCGGCCGATGTCGATCGGGCGCGGCGTGCCGGTCAGGATCCGCTGCATGGCCTGTTCGTGGTCGCCGAGGATACCGACGTTGTGACAGAAGTCGTTGCCGGATCCGATCGGGACAGCCGCCAACAACGGACGACGCTGGGCGGGAACCGCCATCAGCCCATTGACGACCTCATGCACCGTCCCGTCGCCGCCCAGCGCCGCCACGATGTCGTACCCGTCCAGGGAGGCCTGGCGGGTGATCTCGGTTGCATGGCCCGGGTATTCGGTGGAGGCCCAGTCGAACTCGCCGTGCCCGGCGATGATCGCCTTGAGCGAGGAGGCGATGTCCCAGGCCCGGCCGCGGTCCGCGTGCGGGTTGAAGACCAGCTTGATCCGCTTCATGCCTCGGCCTCCCGTGCATCGTCCCCCTCCCAGGCAGCCGGAGGAGGCGGTTCAGCAGACATCCGGCGACCGCCGCGCCCCTGGCGGCCTCCTTCGACAAACTCAACCGTCATCGTCGACCACCGGTCGGAGCCTGACAATGGCGTTTTCAGTCGGCTTGCCAGCGAGAGGAGGTGATTATAGTCTACCGGCGCGGCGCACGATCGTTGTGGCGCTCTCACCCCACCCAGGAACCTGCCGATCACCACCACCTCAACCCCACATTGCTCTCGCTCGACCGCCTCGCCCAGCGCGTGTAGTACCTTTTTTAAGCGTCGCGCCGCTTGACTCCCCCCTGGGGGTCCGCTAAAGTGATGGCAATAGAGCCTCAGGCCACCACAGGACTGCTCGCTCCGCCAACCGTGGCTGCCTCCGGCCACCAAAACCCCAGGTCGTTCCCCACGACGGCCACAGGGGCGTACGATTTGGTCGCCGGCCGGAGGGTCGCCCTTCCGTACGGTGCGTTGCGCGGAGCCTTCCGGCAAGAGCGGCAGTGCCGGCCGTCCGGTGGATCGGCAGGGGGCTCTCCTCTTTTCCTCCCGTCCGTGCCCCCACTGTTCCCACGTTAGAATGACGTCGACGTTGCCCTCTGGGGCGTATTAGATCCCAGAGGGGCCACGACTTCGGATGCCCACCTTCGCCAGGTACCCTCCTGTCCACGCGGCTGGTCGGCTGGCACTATCGGCCGGGCTTGCCGTCCTGGCGGCGGCTTTCTTCCCGGGCGCCTCGCCGTCAGATGCCGCGCCCCGCCTTCAGTCGGCCTCCGGGCTCATCGAGGCCGTGAACCAGTTCCGAGGCGCCAACGGGATGGACCCGCTCAAGGTCGACCCCATTTTGATGGTGGTGGCACAGACGCAGACCGACTACAACGTCTCGACCGGCCAGCTGTCGCATTATGGCCCGGACGGTTCCCGGCCGCGCGATCAAGCGATTGCCGCCGGCTACGGCGGCGGCACGACCGTCTTCGTTTCCGAGAACATCGCCGTGGGCAGCGGGTTGACGAGCGCCGGGGCGGTTGAGATGTGGACGGGCGACGAGCCGCACTTGAACACGATGCTGGGGCAGTACTACCGCGACGTCGGTGCCGGGGTCGGCGAAACCGACGGCGATACCTACTTCACCCTGGTGACCGGCTACGTCGCCGGAGGTCTGAGCGCCAACTCGACGGCGCCGGTCGCCGGCAGCGGGGCGCTGACCGGAGGCGGTCCGCAGCCGGTCGTCACGGTCACGCCCCGGCCCGACGGCGCCGTCGTCCACGTCGTGGAGGAGGGTCAGACTCTGTGGACGATCGCCGCCGTCTACGGCATCGACCTGGCGCAACTCTTGAGCCTCAACGGGATGACGGAGGATTCGTTCGTCCACCCCGGCGACGAGGTGATCGTCAGGGCCGCTGCGACGGCGACGGCTACGACGGCCCCCTCGGCCACCGCGTCTTCTTCGCCCGGCCCGCCGACGGTCATCCCGCTGACGTCGACACCGGTGCCATTCGGAGCGAGCCTGCTGGCCCAGGCTACAGCGGTCAGCCCGCGTGATCTGCTGGCGGGGGGCTGCGTCGTAGCCTGGGTCGTCCTTGTGGTTGCCGGGCTGGTGGTCGCGGTCCGCCGGCCATGAGGCGCCGGCAGCTTCTGTTGGACGAGCCTCGACTTCGCTAGAAGGACAGGGAATCGGTGGCGGCGGGAGTCCCTATGTCCGCTCTCAGCACACCCCCTCGAGAAGAAGCGCGCAGCAGCAGGCTGGCGATGGCCAGCCTGGTCAATGGCGCGATCAGTCTGTTCGGGGTATTGCCCATCTTCGGCGGAGCCATCGCCATCCTCTTGGGTACCATCGCCAAGAGCGAGATCGATGGCAGCCGGTGGACTCTCAAGGGGGCGCGGCTTGCCATCGTCGGGCAAATCCTGGGCGCTGTCCACATCGTCGGGTCGGGCGTCATCATCTGCTGTGGCCTGACCTACGTCCTGTTCGGCCCGCTGCTCTTCCCGGGCGGTCCATCGGCCTTGTGATGCACTTTCGCGGTTGGGCCGCCGTTTCTCCTGGCGGCCGTGCCTCCGGGCCTCGAGCTGTCGAGCCGAGTTATCCCTCTTCCAGCAATCTCCTGACGTCCTCCCGGGCTTGGCTCGGCGTCCGGAAGAGCACAGCCTTCATCCCCAGGGCGAGGGCGGCGTCGACGTTCTCGGGAAAGTCGTCGACGAAAGCAGCCTGAGCCGGTTCGGCACGAGCTCGCTCGAGGGCCAGGTGGAAGATCGCTGCCTGCGGTTTGACCAGGCCCACTTCAGCCGAGAGAATCAACGGGTCGAAAGCGTCGGCGATGCCCCAGGTCGTCTCCAGCAGCCGACGCACTTCGGTCCACGCGTTCGAGATCAAGCCCACCCGCGCCCGAGGCCGAAGGGCGCGGACGAACGCCATCAGCTCCTCGTCGATCACGTCGTAGGCGAAGAAGTCGGCCCGCAGGCGCTCGCGATCGGCGGGGGCCAAGCCCAGCTGCTGGCCCACCGACGCCCACACATCGTCGTCCGATGCCCGCCCCTGCATCGCCGCGACGGAGGTCGGCCCATCGAAGACGATCTCAGCCAAAGCGCCCGGCTCCAGGCCGAAGCGCGCTTCCCAGGCGCGCCGAAGTTTCTGGTCCTGGGTGCGCAGGAGCACCCCGCCAAGATCCCAGAAGACCGTCGTGACCGGCTGGATGGAGGCCATCGGCCGAGGCTCCCTGCGGCGGAGGGTCAGCCGGCGGCCGGCAGCGGCCGCCGAAAGACCGTCCACTGTTGGATGACAGTGTAGCCGAGCTGCTCGTACAGACGCAGGGCGCCCGTCCGGTTTTCGGCGTCGACGCCGAGGGCCGCCTCCTGCATGCCCTGTTCCATCAAGGCCTCCAAACTGCGGGCGATCAGGGCGCCGGCCAGGCCGCGGCGCCGCCACGGCCGCCGGACGGCGATGTCCTCGGTGTAGCCGCGGCGCCGATCGTAGATCCGGTTCTCCTCGGCATTGACGAAGTTGAGGACCATCCCCGCCACCTGATCGCCGTCCCAGGCGATTCGCCACAGGGACGGGTCGTAGTGGGGGAAGCGCAGGAAGCGCTGGTAGGCCTCCTCCGGCCACGGGGCGTATCCCCAATGGTCCTCGAACGCTTCGCGCTCGGCTTCCCAAATGGAACGCCAATGTTCGGGCCGGGCGGGACGGATCTCGATGCCGGCGGGCAGCGGCCGTTGCGGGATGGGCAGCGATAGATCCCGGCTCATCTTGAACGCGTAACGGACGGGCGCGTAGCCGAAGCGCCGCGCAAGCGCCTCGGCGCCCGATTCGCTTCCGAGGGCGAAAGTCTGCAACAGGCGGGGCGAGGACGGGTCTGGGGAGACGGTTCGCTCCGCCGCGCGGCGCCAGGCCTGCCGGAACATCGCCGAGCCGAGGCCGCGGCGCCGCCACGAAGGATGCACATAGCCGCGGTGCGAGTGGATCTCGTCGCCGCTCGTTTCGAGGCGGTGGCTGATCCAGCTGTAGGCCACGACCTGGCCCCCGACTTCGGCGAGCAGGACGTCGTGGGCGGGATCACTGTCGATCGGATCCTCGATGAAGGCAGCGATGTCGGCCTCGGTCAGGACCTCGTCCAGTCCGTCGGCGGCGGCCGCGGAGGAGTAGACCTGCAACAAGGGGAGGTAGTCCGCCGGTCCAAGGGGCCGGCGGAATCGCAGCCCGGGGATACCTGGAGCTCCCGGGAGGACAACGTCGATGGCCGGTACGTCGGTGTGAGTCATGGTTGCCTCGCTGCCCTCACCCCTCGGCCTCTCCCCCCGCTGCGCGGGGGAGGGGACGAGGCGAAGAGCCTATCCATTTCGGTGCAACTTGCCGGCTCGCTTGGCATAGCGCTCGGCCAGGGCAAAGGCCTGAAGCCCGAGCGGCATCGCCACCAGGCCGATCAGCAACGCCGGCGCGATGGAATTGATCAGCCGGTCCATCCCGGCGCCCTCGAGCAGCGCCGCGCGGACCCCTTCCAGGACGTACGTCGCCGGCGACAGTAGCGACAGCTTCTGCAGCGCCTGCGGCAGGACGTCGACCGGATAGTACACTCCCGAGATCAGCAGCAGCACGGCGATGATGACGTGCGTCATCTGCGCCCCGCGCTCGGGGAAGAGCAGAGGCAGGATCGATCCGACGATACCGATGCCGATGAAGGACAGGCTGCCGGCCAACATCACCGCCACGGCACCGAACAGGTTCGCCTGCCGCAGGTCGAGGTCGAAGGCGAGCGTGGCCGCCACCAACACCAGGCCGGTGGAGAACAGGCTGTAGCCGATCGAGAACAGCGTCTGCCCGGCCATGTGGGTCAGGCGGTGGATGGGGGCCATCAGGGTGTACTCGATCGTCCCCTCCCAGCGTTCGAGCCCGACGATGTCGGTGATCCAGTAGAAGATCAACGACAGGTAGCGCCACACCAGGGCGCCGACCACCAGGTAGAGCACCAGGAAGTCGCCGTCGACGCTGGCGCCGCCGACCTGTTCCATGCCGACGCCGATGTAACCGATGGCCAGACAGTTGGCCGTCGAGTAGGCGAGCCAAACCAACTCCCAGGTCCAGTAGCGCCTGACCAGAAAGTAGTTGCGCTCCATGAAGGCGTACGACGCCCGCAGTTCATGGGTGATGGCGGACATGTCAAACTCCAACCTCAAAGCCAGGCGCGCTGAGCCCTTGGCTCAGGGACAGGCTCCATCGAAGCACCCCGGTCCCCTTGCTGTTGCCCGGCACCCTCCGACAAGCTCAGGGTGCCTATCACTCCCGCGGTCGTCGGCCGGCCCTTTTTTCTATGATCACGGCACATTCCGCGGTTTG
>Ga0209108_10001716_pt1 | contig 12680 bp, 18 predicted proteins | sample Rifsed10ft1_FD_184003 | JGI IMG/M metagenome (GOLD analysis project Ga0209108, IMG submission 184003) | Soil microbial communities from Rifle, Colorado, USA - sediment 10ft 1 (version 2) | ecosystem: Environmental > Terrestrial > Deep subsurface > Rock core/Sediment | place: Rifle, Colorado...
CTGCATCCGCTCCCCGTCCGGTCGGCCTGTCGAATTCCTGCCCCAGGGTGCCGGCGTCTGGGGCGTGGCGGGGGTCATGTATACCCTGCCAATACCTATTAGGACCGGCCTAGCAGCTGGTGGGCAGGCGTGTGGGGGGCGGGGGTCATAACCTTGAATACATACAAATCGGGGCGGGGTAAAATTGCGGCGGTAGCCAACCCCCCTACCACCTTGGTCCTTCTCTTCCCCTATCCCAGCGCTATGTCACTTACAAAACGGGAATCATTTTTAAAAATTGGGGTATAAAATGGGGGTTCCAGCCCCTTCGCATACACCACGGTAGATGACATAATTACCTAGGTTGGGGGGTGCCAAGGTTGACAAACGGGTATATAATGTGGTACAATAGTATATGAACCTAAAGGAGAATCCAATGAGTAGGCACCCTGACATGACTGGTTATGGCTTTTGGGAGAAGGGCAATCTGTTCCACCTGATTATGGCTATATACTGTATAGTTGGGATATTGACGTGACCCCCGTCACAAAGCACACCAAATTCCCTAAGTACCTGTTTGTCGCTAAAGAAGGCACCAAGAAGCATGTGTACTATGGTGCCGAAGAGGAGATCAGCAAATTGGTGGGGTTTATTGATGATACAGGCACACTCGACATAGCCACCTATGAACTGGTGCTTGTCAAGAAGATGAGGTTGGAGGAGGAAGCGTGAGCCCCGCCAAAACTGAACTCCAGCGCCGTGCAGCGGGGGCAGAATTAGACCGCCGCCGAAAGGGTAAGAAGCCTAGGCTGTTCGTTGGAATGTCCATAGAGGAACTACGTAAGATGGCGTCAAAACCCCGCCCCAAACGGAGGAAAAAGTGAAACAAGATATCACAGTCTGCGACATCGACGGCACATTCCACTACTTCACCGACGTGTTCGCCAATTTCGGGGCAGCATGGCTGGTCATTGAGGAAGAATATGTGGAGTCAGAACTTGCCCCCCTCCCCAAGCGTCGGTTCCTAGCCGCCTTCCCCACCGTAAACGTAGCGGCTGTTTTCCCGACGGAGGATTAAATGAAAACGGGTAATCTGTTTGCTACTGATACTAAGCACCTGTGGAAGATAGGGAAATACCCAATTCTACAATTGAGGGTGGGATGGGGAAAGGAGGATGTGCTGAGTGTTAGACTCGCTGTGGCTATAGTAATCAAGGGAAGATTTTTCGGAATGTTCTGGAGATGAAGTACACTCGACGACAGATATTAGCGGAACTCCGTCGCCGAAGGCGTGGGGAACCCAGACGATTGTTACCCGAGGTGGGGGGCAATGCATTACGACTTATGCTCAATCCACCCCGCCCCAGGAGAAAGTTAATCCTTGACACATGGAGATAATTATGGATAAACCCAACGAACAAAAATACTTGCTATTAGGTAATCGCTGGATTGAACCAGCTAGTGATCAAACGTATATCCCTGGGTTGGTTTTAGGTAATAGTAAACTGTTAGAGGAAAGACTACAGGAAATGGAACGCAAGATATCTGAATTAGAAAAGCGGACAAGAATGCGTTTGTGGGGGTAGAATAATTGACACATGGAGATAATCTTGGAGAGACAGGAGAAAATAATGCCGACAATTCGTGTCTGACGTTACCCTCGATGGGATCTCCGTAGGTAGTAGCCACTATCCATACACAATTGCAGAGTTGGGCCACAACCACATGGGCGACATTCGTGAAGCCAAGAAGCTCATGGTCGTCGCTCAAGCAGCCGGTGTACAGGCGGTAAAACTTCAGCGGCGGGACAATCATGCACTCTATACTGAACGTTTCTACAACTCTCCCTACGGCGGGGAAAACTCATACGCTGATACGTATGGGGCCCATCGAGATTACCTGGAGTTTAGTCTCGGAGACTATCTCGAACTGCAAGACTACGCAGATCAACTTGGGATTACATTTATCGCCACGGCATTCGATCTACCTAGCGTGGAGTTCCTACAGGAGTTAGATGTTCCCTACTTCAAGATTGCCAGTGGCAGCATCCAGAATCCATTACTCTTACGACGAGTTGCAAGTCTCGGAAAGCCTGTGGTTGCGTCTCTCGGCGGAGCGCCAGATGAACTCGTTAGACGAGTCGCAGAGACGTTCCTTTCAGCAAACGTTCCGCTCATTCTGTTACATTGCACCGCAGCTTACCCGGCCAAGCCGAAGGAGTTAGGACTGGGGCGCATAGAGTGGCTGGCTGACCAATACCCAGAGTGTGTCATAGGGTTTAGCGACCACGATGATGGAGTTGCACTAGTCGCCGCTGCCTATGCCTACGGGGCGCGGGTGTTCGAGAAGCACATCACACTAGATCACACCAATCGTGGCACCGACCATGCCTTCTCGTTGGAACCTGGTGGATTGCATGCTTACATCAAGAATCTACATGAAGCTTATGTGTCCCGTGTCAAGTTGAACCACCCGCTGGAAGTGGAGCGGGGTCCGGTATACAAAATGGGTGCGGCGATTTATCCAGCACGGAATTTGGATGCCGGAACTATAGTAAAGCCCACAGATCTTGTGATTAAGTCCCCCGCCGAAGGATTGCCGGGGTGGGAGTTTGACAGTTTGATTGGTAGGAGAACGACGGTGGATCTCACAAAGGAACAGGTTTTGGACTGGGCCTATTTTGACGGGGAGCATTAATGGACGGCTTCATAATCCTGCTCATCAACAAGTACGGATGGGGTGCGCTGATTGGCGGCATCCTTCTGTATCTTATAGTCGAGGGGGGCCTTGACATCGCAACGGATCTGATCTCCCATGAATTAATCAGGCGTCGGGAGAAGGAGCCCGAATGAGCGTGGTAGGATTGGTACCCCTTCGCGCGGGCGGGAAGCGGGTTGGATTAATTGATGGGCTGGACAAGGAACGCGCTATTATCGGCCGTCATCCATTGCTAGCCTATACCATCCGCCACGCACTAGATAGCAATGTATTCGATAATGTCGTCGCCATCACGGCTAGCGAACAGCACGCAGCGTTAGCCGAGTCATACGGTGCTATGAGTGTGCGACGGCCGGACTACACTACCCGTGACGGGTCGCCTGATATAGAATGGCTACGTTGGTACTTGGAGAAGTATCAGGAGGAGTATGGACGATACACGGCATTCGCAATCCTTCGGGTCACCTCTCCCTTTCGCTCTGCCGACACCATTATCCGAGCGTGGGACAAGTTCCGATATACCCCCGGAGCACAATCTTTGCGAGCGGTGCGGCGGGTCACTGAACACCCAGGAAAAATGTGGGTTATACGACATGGACGCATGCTGCCTTTATTGCCAATGGGCCCCGCCGCTCAGCCCTGGCATAGTTCCCCGACCCAAGACATCTTCGATTGCTACATCCAAACGGCGGGGCTTGAGTTTGCTTGGACTGAGACGGTTTTGGAGACTAAGACGATTGCTGGATCGGTAGTGTTGCCATGGGTGCTGGAGGGTCCAGAGGCACTCGACATCAACACGCGGGATGATTGGTATGAAGCTGTGGCCTTAGTAGAGGCTGGACTAGTGGAATTGCCAGTAAGTCTGAAGTGAAGTTCATTCAAATGGAACCCCTGCTTATCTATACCACAAACGGGGGCAATGCCTTTGCAATTGAACCCATTAGGAATAGAACAGAATTGATTGGACGGGAACACGCCATTCAAGTTGTAGAGTTTGACCTACTCGTAGAAATCTTACGCGCACACTTCGAAAAAATTGGTTCCAATCGTGCAACATGATATGGCCACTAGTCAACGACCATCGCTGCCCGTTCCACTGGAACGACATTACGGAGATCGTGTCAAAGTACGAACGATGGACAAAACTCACCGAATGGGGACCAGAATTTGAAGAAGGATACATTCTCCGGCACCGCAGCCTCGGTCTCCTATTTTGCAGGATACTCTGCGACCTCCCTACCGTTGGATATGGACATGGGGATTGGACTGTTTTCTATGATAGGGTCACTGAACAACCCGCAGGATACGACTGGAGGCCAATTGGTATTTCGAGATAAGTTTGCAGTAGTGACGGGTGCCGCATCGGGTATTGGACTAGCTTGTGTAGAACGCCTACAGGACTTCGGCTACACTCTACAGTTGTTAGACATAAACCCAGTCGAGGGATCACAAATTGAAAAGATTGATTTAGCCGAGCAAATTCCCAACCTCAAGCGAGCACCAGACGTCGTGGTTGTGTCGCACGGCGTCGGGGGACTCGGGAACTCTTGGGAGAAGGTATTTGATGTCAATGTACTGGGTGTCCGAAATGTAGTTGAGGAATCGGTCCGCCTGATGCTAGAGGAAAAGAAGGGAGGAAGCATAGTCCTCTTAGCATCCATGACAGGGCCAATAGTCGGTAATAAGGGAATGGAAGTTGCTAACTATGCTGCATCCAAGGGGGCGGTTGTCGGGTATATGCGGCAACGGGCCGTAGAGCTAGCAGATCGCAATATCAGGATAAACGCTGTCTGCCCCGGCCCCGTCGTTACGCCCATGACTGATAACCTGAAGCGGAGGGACTATAGACTGTACCATGAGTTCTTTGGGCGTTGCCTGTTGCCTGGCGTTACCACTCCGATGGATATAGCAGAAGCGGTGATATACCTGGCACACTCGCGGCGGATTACGGGACAAACTCTAGTGGTTGATGGAGGTTACACGGCATGGTAAAGAAAAAGAAATCGGAATTACAGAACGACAATCCCTTCGATACTTGGACCGAGCTTTATTTGGGGTGGATAGCAGCTATGTTTACTGTAATGGTAATCGTTGGACTGATTTATCTAATCAAATGAAGTACAAGTCTCCATGGCAGGATTGGCAACTAGTGTTTTTGACTTTCGTATTAATTACCCTGATATTGGTAGTAGCTGGGAGATACTGATTGTTTGATATAAAGTTTTCTTCTGTGGTACAGATGGCCGTCAAAGATGTGTCCGAAACCCTAGGGGGGTGGCCCAAGGTTTTTGATCCAGCATCTCTTTTTGTTATTGGTACGTTGGCCCAGATTCCAGGCGATTACGTAGAAATTGGGACGTGGTTTGGCGCTAGTGCCCTAGTGACGGCCCTAGTGAAGCAGCGGACAGAGACATATGGATCGGTTACTTGTGTAGATCCATTTGGTGGAATAGATATTAGGTTCTATCAAGCATATAGATTTGGTATGCCGTCGAAGGAGCAAGTGTTAGATAGTGCCAAAAAGCTGGGGGTCGAGCTTGAGGTGATAGCGAAGCCATCCTATCCTTGGCCCGAAGAGTTGAGTGGAAGGGCATGGACGGTGGGTTATATAGACGGGGATCACAGATACCCACACCCAGGAATTGATGCCGAAACTCTATCTAATAAAGTTACCCAAGTTTTGGTGTTTGACGATTTTGCGCCAAACATGAGGGCCATTCAGTTGGCTGTCTTTGAGCTTGTGCGCCACGATCCGGCATGGGACCTGACTATAGTCCATGAAAATTGTGCCGTGCTGACCCGTCCGGCTTTAGGAAGAAAAGTGCTGACATACAATGTTCTGGAGTGGGTAGACCCACTATGGGACTGGAAAAATGTTGAGAGTTCATAAAGCAATGAACGACAAGATTCATACCAATCTAGTATTAGGCTCGGAGGGGTTCCTGGGCCGGGCTTTGTGTAAGTATCTGGAACTCCACGAAAGGGTCATTCATTACGACCTGAAATTGGGCCCGACCCAAGACCTAAGGTCAGCAAAACTAGATTTGACTGGTGTGGACCGAGTCTACTTGTTAGCCTGGGATGTGGGTGGGGCGAAGTATCTCTATAATCCTACTACACAAGAAGCTCAATTCGAATGGAATATGAAGTTAATGGCGAATACCCTGCCTCAGTTGAAGGGTATACCCTTCTTATTCGTGTCCAGCCAACAGGCCAATATATCTAATGCCTACGGTGTATCAAAACGTATTGGAGAAATATGGACCAAACTTTTGGGCGGCGTCATAGTTAGACTGTGGAACATCTATGGAGAAATAGAACCGGAATCCGAACGATCCCATGTTGTAAGCGACTTCGTTCACCAGGCTAAAGAAACGGGTAAGATAACGATGCAAACAGACGGTACAGAATTAAGACAATTCGTTCATACGTTTGATGCCTGTCAGGCCCTTTACTTGGCCATGACACGGCAATACAAGGAATTGTATGACATAACAAGCTACGAGTGGGTATCCATTCGACACATAGCTGATTTCATAGCCAGGGAAACTGGGGCCCAGGTCGTACCGGGGTTGGACGCAGGAAAGAATTTCAAGACTCCTTATGTTGGAAAAATGCCAGGCTGGTCTAGAACAATTTCCTTGGAAGATGGCATTCGAGATATGATATGAACAAAGATCTAACGTTTATAACGTCCTTTTTTCGAGACGCCGGGCACATGGTCCGAAATGTGCAAACGGTTCGCGCCTTTAATCCAAACGGTATCCACAAATGGATTTTGATTGATAACTCATCTGGGACAGACATTAGTACGATAGAAGACGAACAGCCCACTATATACAAAGGACCCGAAGATAAATACCTCCGATCTTTTTTTGTCAAACAGGCTTCTTTATCTAATGCCGTATCCCTAAACTTTGGTATAACGAAAGCCTATACCAGGTTTATATGTGTTATGGACCCAGACTTTTTCGTTATTTACCCAAATTGGATAGATGCGGTTTTAGGTTACATGGATTCGGCGGGGGTCGGAATCTTGTCTGCGCCCTACCACCCGATTTGGTATGAGAAGGCACATCGAGCCACGGGTCACTTTATGTTAATAGATACCAACATCATCCCAGCTTCTATGCTGAACTTTGCTCCCAGCGAAAAACAATATGATGTCCGCAAGAAGGCCCTGCCGAATTGGATTGGAGAAAGGAGAAAGATCAGGAGATCATACGATTGCGGAAGTCAAATCGAGGAAAGGTTTGGGTCCAACATAGAATATTTAGTTCCTGTATATGACAAGAGAATACAACCAAGGTTAGGCAAGCTTGATTTAGCCATTGATAAAATTTTACCAAAACGATGGAGATTTACAAACATTGAGTATCCAGTGGCATCGATTGTACTTTCTGGTATATTAGCTCAGGTCGAACAGTATTTTTGGTTCGGTTGTCCATTTGCCATACATCTCCGAAGGTTTGGTCAGGGATTAATCGGTACCGATGTGAGTAAATCAGATAATGAAATTGATGGGGCATTATCACAAATCTATACGGGATATAAAAACATTTTGGAGGCAAAATGAGAGTAATACCTGAAGCGGTTCAGTTTACACGAGAAATTGATGACGCTCTAGTTAAGAATGGGGGTAGAGCGGCCGATGGAGGTGTGTCCCTGCCTTTTCTTGGGAGCATGGTGTATCTAGCAGGAGATGGGGATCATGTAGACATAGGAACTTTGTACGGCGCCTCTGCGATTATGGCGGCTCTAATTAAGAAGAGATTTAACTTGAAGGGTACAGTATATGCTATTGATCCTTATGATGCTGAAACCAGACAATTTCAGGCTTCTCCCCAGCCTGGCATAGATGGCAAACTAGCTGCTACCCCAGAAGAATTTCTGAAAAATGTAGAGGAGTTCGACGTAAAAGATAGAGTAAAACTCATTAGAAAGACAAGTTATCCCTGGCCCGAAGAGTTGAAGGATACAGTATTTGCTTCGGCTTATATAGATGGAGATCATAAGGGAGACGCTCCGTGGAATGATTTTCTAAGCCTGAGGGGCAGAGTTTCTCAGTATATTGGATGCGACAACTACGAAGAAGATTATTCAGATGTGGTAGATGCTATGTGGAAAGCAATGAATACAGAAGACTGGTTCCTGTATTACAAAAACATAACCTTTGTCGCATTGCGTAGAATTCTTCCTCCCAGGGCAGAGATTAACAACGACATGACTATAATCCAGCTATGAATAAGCCATTGAAATGTCCATACTGTGAAAGATCGGACTTCAAGTCTTCTCCGGCCTTGAAATCTCATGTGCTAGCAAAGCACCCAGAATCTGCTCCCCAGAATACCGAGCTTGCGCCGATCAAGCTAGAGGGAGAAAATATACATCCGGGCTATAATCATATAAGCTGTCCGACGTGCAAGCAACCTGCATTAGTATATTTAAAAGACGACCATACCATTGCTTCGTCATCGGAGGTTCCAAAGCCCCCATCTTCTGGACTGAAGATTAGGACTGCTCCCCAAAAACGTGGCGCGCACCCAATATTTGTGGCAGCAAGATATAAGATGCGGTGGAACGACAAAGAAGGCAGGTGGAAACGCACAGTTGCCATGATGGGTACCCACGGGAAGACCGCCCCAGAAATGCCCTGGCATGAGATTGGTATAGATGAACGTTGGTTACTCAATGATTCACACGGGATAGTGTATGTATCTCCACACGTTGAGGCAGGAAGGGTAGATAGGTGGTGGCAACTTCATCATCGTTGGAGAGTTACCCGCCCCAATACTAGACATGCTAGCGATCACTGGGATTGGCTCAAGAATGTGAAGACGGTGCCCCGCATCGTTATGCAACGGAAATTCAAAGAAGTGCCCAATAGCGAGAGATTTCCTTTTCGTGAGATTTGTGAGATGTTTATAGGAGGAAAACTTGGGCGCGGGGCAGGGTATGCCCAGTATTACTTTACCAATACGTTCTCCTATATGTTTGCTCAAGTCTTGTATGAGAAAGAGATGGGCATAAAAGATTGGGAACGCATAGAATTATATGGATGCGAATTAGAGCAACTAGAAACCGAATACTTTCGCCAGCGCCCAGGACTAGAGTTTTGGTTTGGAATGGCGGCTGCTTATGGGATCGAAATTTATGTGCCAGAGAGCTGCTTTATGTTGTATGCTCAGGATATGGTTAAAAATCAGCTCGGGCAGCAGTATATGGTCCAGTATCCAGGCTATATGGCTTACAGTTTTAAGAGCCCCTCGTTAGAAGAGGCCAAGGCCCAAAACCTGCCAATTGGAACAGATCCAATTGAAGAGAATGTTATTGGTTCATGGGATGATTATGAGTATATCGATCATATTTATGCCTTAAACGAAGGATTCACAAGATCTCTTAAGGCACATAATATGGATAACTTTACAAATGAAAATAAGGCTCTAAATGAGTGGATGGATAAGTTCAATGAACCTAGTAAGTAGCGGGGGGCAGATAAGTAGTCGAGTCTACACAGTCTCCATTATGCGGGCGGCGCAACGTAAGATGCCGTCCAGTCAAAGTCGGGACGTGACGAAAATGGCTAACAAACTCAGTAGGAAGACTGGGCTGGGCTTCTACGAGGCGCTCCAAGTTTTGGCCGTTATGGGCACTCGCCTCGCACAAATCCCCAGTTCTAGGCTCAACCTGTCTACTTCTACGTAAACCACCACATTTTCCTGCTGTTTGTACAGTACCATATCTTAGGAGAATAATGTCAACCGAAGAGAGAACCTCAAGCGGCGAATTTGCTATCCGACCGGTGGGGGCCGCCCCGTTATTCGATGCGGAGTCAGGCAAAAAGGCCGCTCTCAAGAGGTGGGAAGAGTTAAAGGCCCGCAACAAATTGCTGGTCGTCAAAAATGTGGCTGAGGAGTTGGGGGTAGAGCCGGAGACCCTTACTTACGATCAGGCATTTGACCACGCCATGCTCAAGCCCCTAGTGAAGAAATCCCTGAAGGAACATGTGGCAGCTATCAAGCTCCTAGCGCAATTAACGGGTGAGCTGCCCGACAATATAGATGCCAAAGTCGTATCGGATCAGCGTCAAGTACACGTGAGCGTTTATAACATGGATCACGCTACAGCCGAACAGTTCCGAAATGACTTGCTGGCGGCCGGTGAGATGGCAGTAGCGGCCATCGTTGAACAACAGATGGTTGGGAATAGTCCCTATCGAATAGAAGTACCAATAAATGGTTAGTGTTCGTCTGTTACATGCCGATAGTGAGGCACGTCTAACCCCAGATCACGTTCACAAAGAACTGGAGAGGATCGGCTTAGCACTGGGCCGAGACTTCCGACAGTTCCTTGTTGAGCGAGATGGGGGACTGTACTTTGAGGCCCCCGAAGGTGCTCTGCGACCAGAGAATTGGAAGTTCATTCCTCGCTATGGAACCGAGGGTGGGGTAGCCGATAGTCCGGTTGCTTTTGCCCTCTTCTTTTTGACTATCACAAGTATGCCCTTTGCCCCCCATCACATTATGTGGGCAGATTTCTGTTGGGAATGTTTCGAAGACAGAGTGGGGGCCATCATTGAAGCATTTCGGGGCAGCGGGAAATCCATCTTCATGCGAGTGCTGATGGCATATTTTATCGGTCTATATCCAGAGAAGTCTAGCTTGGTTCTTCGATCAGCAGACACGGCGGCCAGAAAGACGGCTGAGGGTATAGCCAAGATCATCTCCGATCATCAGGCATGGAGACTGTGGTTCCCTCCGATTGAACCAAAGTCTAAGCCAGGACAGGCGGGTGGGGAATGGAGTGCACAGGCTGGGTACAGTGTGGTGGACATATCCCGCGCTGAGGATGAATGGAATGTTATTGAGGCTGCCCGCACTTCCCCCACCCTTACGAAGTTCGGGCTGGGAAGTAAGTCAGTGCTGGGATCTCGTGTCACCTTGGCCATGTTGGCAGACGACTTGCATGATGAGGAGAACTCTGAGTCCCCGGCTCAACTAGAGCGGATGATAGCCCGGTTCCAGGGTATCGTAGAGAACTCTAGGACGCCAGAAAGTCGGCTAGCCATGATAGGTACCCCCTGGGCTGTAAATGACTTACTACAGCAGTTACCTAGAACGGGGGAATATCGAAAGTTAAAGACCCCCATCACGCTAGAGGGTACATATCCCGGTACCCCCACGTGGCCCGAGCACTATGACGAAAGTGCAATAGATAAACTCTATAACAAAGACCTGACCGCAGGCAAGATAGAGTTTAAGCGCAACCAACTTCTGGACCTAGAAGCCGAAGTGGCCACACAGATGACTTGGAATGAGTATCCTTATGGCAAGATTCAGGATTACTGGCCGGTGCGGATTGGGGTTGACTTTGCCGAGTTGGAAGAGACAGCTAGTGGGAGGGGCCGATCCTATTTTTGTGCTGCGTGCGCGACCCAAGAGCCCCAGAGCGGTTCGTGGATTTTCTTCGACGGATTTCTAGGACAGATAACACAAGAGCAAGCCGAGAACGTTATTGTAGAGCTACACGATAAATACAAAGGGAGGACAGAGGGAATATTTATCGAGGCTATTGGGGGCGGGGCCGTCTTCGCACAAATGATATCTCGTCTGCATAAGGACATTAAGATAGTAGAGATGAAGGGAGACGGGGTGCCCAAGGAAGTTAGGTGGGAACGGATGATAGCCCCTAATTTTGGACGAAGTCGGGCTCTGGTCAGTAACAAACCTAACCACCCATTTTTGGAGAGGCTGCGTCAGGCGTTGCTGACTTATCCACGTATTAGAAAGAGGGGAGACTGGGCGGCCGACATTTTTGACGCTATGGTTTGGGCATTATTTTATGCATTCTATGAGACGGGGGACCCCCTCCGAAGGAGAAGAAAGCAAGGTGAAACTAAACCCAATCCATATTACGCAATCGCAGGAATGAAATGACCGACATAAACCACTATGTAGAACTGGCAAACGAATTTATTGATCGTTATGATGCCCTGCGAATTATGCAGGACAAGCTGGATCGTATGTCTCGTTTAGAGTGGAAACGCCCGACCGGGATGGACGCCCCCTGGATGAGGGACTTTAAGACCACGGCACCTTACGATGCTATTAGGGCCGGGGTCCGGGTTCTATCGGGCCTAGACGAGAATATTACTATTGATCCTTATCCGTTTCCTGAGATGGCAGATGGGGATGTGACCGCTGCTAAGCTGAAGGCAAACTCTTGGGAGACAGCACTCAAGTGGCAGATGGACAGGGCAGCCCGTCGCCGAGCTATTCTGCGGCAGGATGTCACTCGCTCTGCTTTGATGTATGACGAGATAGTTGGACAAGTAATCCACTTGCCCACTCAGATCAAAGCAATCAAAAAGATGGGAGGGAACGCCAATCGTCAGGAGGCGGCCCTACGCTACGGTGACTTTACCGTACTGGTTCGTAATCCCAGAAGTGTATATACAAGATACTCAGATTATATGTTGGAAGCCGTACTCTACACAGCGGTTAAGCGACCGGAGGATATCCAGGCGTTTTGGAACCACCCGGAACTTGGTGCATTAATTGCTGACGGGAAGGCGGCCAAGAAGTGGGTACTATTTGATTACGTTGATTATGACCGTCGCGTAGTATTCTGTTACCCCGGAGAGACAGTTCAACGTATAACTCCCGGCGTGTTATATATGACGGAAGGTGGTAAGGAAGCTGTATCTCCCGATGCTATTGAACTGATGAACGAGCCCTGGAAATATGATTTCTTGCCGTGGGCCGCAGTCATAGGCGGCACGCAGTTGGATCAGGCCCCCGAGAACTCTCGATTTCCTCTCCTATACGGTATCTTGCAGGCCGACCAGTGGAACAATACTAACATTATTGGCACCCTGCTGATGTCGGAGGCTATTGCAGAAGCGGCCCGCCCCGACGTGGCTAGAACAGGCATACAGCCCGACTCCATTGAGGCTACCTATGGGCAACCTGGCGGGACGTGGG
>Ga0209108_10001717_pt1 | contig 12675 bp, 11 predicted proteins | sample Rifsed10ft1_FD_184003 | JGI IMG/M metagenome (GOLD analysis project Ga0209108, IMG submission 184003) | Soil microbial communities from Rifle, Colorado, USA - sediment 10ft 1 (version 2) | ecosystem: Environmental > Terrestrial > Deep subsurface > Rock core/Sediment | place: Rifle, Colorado...
ACATTTCGACCAGTTTCATAAGCTGCGCCGGCAGGCAGAAATGCATGCCGACGAAACGATCGTCACGGCCCGAGCCGGCCGCGATTTCAGTGATCGACAGGGTGGACGTGTTGGATCCAAAGATCGTGTGCGGCCGACAGACCGGATCGATCCTCCGGAACAGTTCGTGCTTGACCTTGAGATCCTCGTAGACGGCCTCGATCACGACATCGCATTGAGCAAACTGCCCGGCATCCGTCGTTGCGCTGAGATCTCCGAGTATGCGCTCGACCTCGTCCCCGGTGAGCTTCTTCCGCTCGACCGATTTCGCGAAGAAACCCTCGGTCTGCTTGCGCGCGCGCGCGAGCGCTTCGATGTTCGTGTCGTAGACGATGGTCTTGAACCCTGCGCGCGCGGCGACGATCGCTATGCCCGCGCCCATCGTGCCGCTGCCTGCCACACCTACGGTCTTGATCGTTGTCAAATCATTCCTCAAAAACTGATGTAACCGCCGATAAACGCCGATGAACGCCGATCAAAACAACGGCAACTACCTCCCCAAAAGGATGGCAACAACGCAGGATAAGGTCAAAATTACATCCAGCAAGACGCATGTCCCGCATCCTTCAAGGCTGCTGATTCTATCCGCGTTCATCGGCGTTCATCGGCGGCTAATACTTCTTGATAAAGCTCCTGCCGATCAGCTGGCGGTGGATCTGGTTGGTGCCCTCCCAGATCTGCGTGATCTTGGCGTCGCGCATCAGGCGCTCGACGCGGTAGTCCTTGCAATAGCCGTAGCCGCCGTGAAGCTGCACCGCGTCGGTCGCGATGCGCATCGCCAGATCCGAGGCTCTCAACTTCAACATGGAAGCCTCGATGCCGAAGTCGGTCGCCCCGCCGTCGATGAGCCGTGCGACGTGCCACAGCCAGGCTTCGCACTGGGCGAGCTCGGTCGCCATGTCCGCCAGCATGAATTGTATGCCCTGGAACTCGACGATGCGGCGCCCCGATTGCCGGCGTTCGTTGATGTAGGCGACGGCATCCTCGAACGCCGCGCGTGCGATGCCCAGCGCGTGCGCCGCGATGCTCGGCCGCGAAAGGTTCAACGAGGCGAGCAGGATCTTCAGCCCGTCGCCGGGCCTGCCGAGCAGGTTGGCGCGCGGCACCCGGCAATTTTCGAACGCGAGTGACGCAGTGCTCGAGGCGCGCAGACCCATCTTGTCTTCCTCGCGCATGATCCTGAGGCCCGGCGTGCCTTTTTCCAGCACCAGCGCCGAGATCGACGCCCTGCTGTCCTCGATCTCGCTCCATTTGCCGAACAGCAGGTAGAGATCGGCGTGCGCGCCGTTGGTGATGAAGGTCTTGGCGCCATTCACCAGGATACGATCACCCTCGGGCGCGAAGCGCGTTGTCATGCCTGTTGCGTCGGATCCCGCAGTGGGCTCGGTGATGGTGAGCGAGCCGAGCCCGCCCTGCACCATCACCGGCAGCAGGCGCTGTTTTTGCTCGTCGCTGCCGAATTCGATCAACGGTTTCATCGAGTGAAAATTGGTCGCCCAGATCCCGCCGGTCGAGGCGCAGGCCTTGGAAATCTCCCGCACGCACCCGAGATATGCGGCGTACGACATCGGCGCGCCGCCGTAGCGTTCGGGTATAAACATGGCGTTGAGCCCCAATGCGTTGATCGCCTTGACGTTGGCCCACGGAAACGCTCCGCTGCGATCGTATTCGGCGGCGGCGGGCGCGAATTTCTCGCGCGCGAGCGAGCGTACGCTGTCGATCAACATGCGCTCTTCATCCGGGAACGCAATGCTTGCGTCGAGTCGGTCGAAAACATTCATGTTAGCTGCGAGAGGCGAAAGACGAGAGACGAAAGACGAAACACGAGAGGCATAAGGCGTGAGGAGCAACACCTTTGCGAACACAACTTGCTGCGAGCATCAACAACATGCTCTGGCTCCTCTCTCGTCTCTCCTCTTCCGTCTCTCGTCTCTCGTACCCATCAGCGATCCTCGAATTTGGGCTTGCGTTTTTCCAGGAACGCCGCCATGCCCTCGGCCGCGTCCCGCGTCTGGTAGGCGAGCGTGGAGAGATCGACCTCGATCCTGAGCCCTTCGGCGAGCGGCGCCTCCGCGGCACGCGTCACGGCTTCACGGGCGTACCCCAGCACCGGCAGGCTGTAACCCGAGAACTCGCGCGCGAACGCGATGCCCTGGGCGACCGGATCACCGTCGATCAGGCGGTTCACCAGTCCGCTGCGCAGCGCTTCCTCGGCATCGACCGTGCGCGCGGTCATGATCATCTCCAGCGCCCGCGCTTCCCCCACCACACGCGGCAGCCGTTGCGTGCCGCCGTAACCCGGGATGAGTCCCAGCTTGATCTCGGGCAAGCCCATGCGGGCGTTGCGGGTTGCGAGCCGGAAGGTGCAGGCGAGCGCGAGTTCCAGTCCGCCGCCAAAAGCATAGCCATTGATCACTGCGATGGACGGCATCGGGAGCCGGTCGAGTATCGAAAACACATTCTGCCCAAGCTCCGCCCCCTCTTTCTGCGCCATGACCGAGCGGCCGGTCAGTTCGCTCACGTCGGCGCCGGCGCAAAACGCCTTCGCGCCCGCCCCGGTGATGAGGAGGGCGCGCGCGTCGCTGCCGGCGACCTCGTCAAACTTCCGGCCGAGCTCGCGTATCAGCGCGAACGACAGCGCATTCAGCGCATCGGGCCGGTTCAGCGTGATGACCGCGAATTCCTCGACGCGGGCAAGTTCAATGGACATGCAAGTCAGGTGAACGGTGAAGGGTGAATGGTAATGGGTCTGGAGCCTGTCGTGGAACTGCCGGGTTACCGGTCACTGGTCACGGGTCACGCCCTTCCCGCGGCGCCCAGCGCACCGGCGCGGGTGTGATGCGTCCCGCTTTCACCCACTCAACGAGTTCGCGCTTCAGTATCTTGCCGCTTGCAGTAAGCGGAAACGCGTCGAGCGCGATGAAAAACTCCGGCATGTCGTATTTTGACAGGCCGGCCGCGTGGAGATGTTCCAGGACCTCGTCGGCTGCCAGCGTCGCGCCCTCGCGCGCGATGACGGCGAGGCAGACGCGTTCGCCGAGGCGGCCGTCCGCGACCGGGAATGCGGCTGCCTTGAGCACGCCGGGGTGCTTCAGCGCCATGCCCTCGATGCGCCCGGGGTGGATGTTGTAGCCGCCGCGGATGATGAGGTCCTTCTTGCGTCCCACGATCTGCAGGTTGCCGTGGGCGTCGAAGCGTCCCAGATCACCGCTCATGAACCAGCCGCCGGCGTTGAACGAATTCTCGGTCGCGATCTGGTTGTCGAAATAACCGAGCATGAGCAGCGCACCGCGGGTGCCGATTTCGCCGATCTCCCCCGGCTTCGCCTCCACGTCAGGATTCTCCTGATCGAAGAGGCGGGTTTCGTAGCCGTGGCACGCCTTGCCGCAGGTGGACGTGATGACCTCCGCATCGTCGTCCGGGAGCGTGTACTGGTGCGAACCGTTTTCGGTCATGCCGTAGATGTTCTGCGGCTTGATTCCCATCGCGAGGAAAGACTGCGCGGTTTCAGACGGGATGATCGATCCCGCCATGTAGAAGAGGCTCACCTGGCCCAGTCGCTCGAGGCCGCGCCGTTTCATGTCCGCGAGGACGTCGATCGCGTGCGTCGGCACGCCCATCACGTAGGTGGCGCCGGTCGCGATGATCCAGTCGAGCGGTTTCATCCCCGGTGGCGGATCGTTCACGACGAGTTCAAAGCCTGCCACGAGGCTCTGCTCGAGCGCCACCGTCGCGATGTGATGCGACAGCGGGCTGTGGGTCAGAAGCACGGTGCGCCCATCGTGGCGCCAGTCCTTCACCATCGCGCGGCCGTTGGCGAGCAACGTGTTGTCCGAGTGCAGCACGCCCTTCGGCGTGCCGGTCGTCCCGGACGTGAACGCGAGGTAGACGATCTTGTCGGGACTGGCATCCGGATCAGGAAGCGTGCCTTCAAGGGGCACGTTCCCGATAGGGGGAAAGGCAGCGTATCCGTGAGGAGCCTGCTTTTCATCATCTGCCGGAGCGAGCTGATAGATCCGTTTCATGCACGGGATCGACCGCGCTGCCGCGAACACGTCCTGCCGACCCGCGTCCGCGCCATGGCCGCGCTGCGCAAAGAACGCAGCCGTATGTATGCGTTTCAGCAACTCAACGACTTCCGCCACAGTGTAATTCTGATGCAGCGACGGATTGCACACGTAGCCGTTGCGCGAGCAGGCGAGCATGACGACTACCGCCTCCACCCGGTTGGGAAGCCACACCGAAACGCGCTGACCCCGCCGCAGTCCCGCCTGGTGGAGGTCGGCTGCGAGCGCGTCCACCCACGCACGCAGTTGCGCCCATGTCAGACGGTGGCGGCTGTCGCGCAGCGCGCAGGCCGTCCCCCGCTCGGCCGCGTGCCGCGCGAGCAGCGCGTACATCGTGTCCTCGCGCCAGAAGCCCGCCTCGTAATGCCGGCGCGCAGTCTGCGGATCGTGCAGAGTGAGTATCGTGCTCAATGAACCGCCCAGTCGTCAGGAACAGCAGGACCATCAACCACAGGGTGCACGATGAACACGAATGGGAGGCGGTTCATATAAAAAATTCGGGCGCGCGCTATCGACCGAATTTTTCCGGGTCGGGCTTGCGTTTCTCGCCGAAAGCCTTGCCGAGTTCCTGCGACTCCTCGCTGTCGAGGTAGAGCCGCAGCAGGAGGTCGTGAGAGACGCGCGCGAGCCCCGACACCCCGCCGTGGCGCGCGGTGAACGCGGCTTTGAGTGCGGCGAGCGCGAACGCGCCGCGCTCGGAGACTTCCAGCGCCATCTTGCGGGTCTCCTCCTCCAGCTTGTCGTCCGCCACGACCTTGTTGATGAGCCCGATGGCGAGCGCCTCGCGCGCGGTTAACCGGGGATTGGTGAACCACAACTCCTTCGCCTTCTTCTTGCCGACGAGGTCCTCGAGATACCAAGTGCCGTAGCCCGCGTCGAAACTCCCCATCATCGGGCCCACCTGCCGGAAGACCGCGCTCTCCTTCGCGATGGTGAGATCGCACATCACCTGCAGCACCTGGCCCCCGCCCACCGCGTAGCCGTTGACCGAGGCGATCACCGGTTTCTGCAGGCGCTCTATGCTCTCGTAGATATCGAGCGTGGGCAGCATGCCGGCGTACAGTGTCGAATCCTCCATCCCCTCCTTGCGCCCGCCGATGCAGAAAAACCGGTCCCCCGCGCCGGTGATCACCAGCACGCGCGTTCGCGTCTCGCGGCGGACGTCGTCGATGCAGTCACGGATCTCGTGGCACATCGCGGGCGTGAACATGTTGCCGTCGTGCGGGCGGTTCAACGTGAGCCACCCGACCGGGCCGTCTTCGCGATAGAGGATCGTCTCGTGACTCATGGGATAGGACCGGCTTTGACGGGCAAATTGGCAGGCTCTTATACTACCGCACCCGGGTATCGCCTGCGCGCCGCGGCCTGATCGTGACGCGGGCGGGGCACCCGCCGGAAATCCACAGGAGATCTCACATGTACGGCTGGCGCGGACGCATCGGATTGCTGGTTCCTTCGATCAACACCACCATGGAAACGGAGTTCTGGCGCATCGCGCCCCCGGGCGTGTCGGTGCACAGCGCGCGCATCGCGGGCGGGCGCCACGGCACGCCGGAGGAACTGCGCAGCATGGAGAACGCGAGCAAGGCCGCCGCGCGCGACGTGGCGATGGTCGAGCCCGATGTGGTGGCATACGGGTGTACCAGCGGCAGCTTCTTCGAGGGGCCGGAGTGGAACCGGAGGATCTGCGAGCAGCTGACCGAGATCACCGGAGCGCCGACGGTGACGACTGCCGGCGCCATGGCGGCGTGCCTTGCCGCCGGGGGCCATCGCCGGGTCGATGTGGTGACGCCGTACGTCGAACTCACCAACGAGCGGCTGAAGCAGTTCCTGCGCGCGCACGGCATCGAAGTGAACCGCCTGGGCACTTTCGACATGCTGGACATGTTCGATCACGCCAAGATTGAGCCCAGCGAGATCTACCAGAAGGTGAAGGAAACCAACAGCAGCGACACCGAAGCGATATTCGTCGCCTGCACGCAGTTGCGCGCGCTCGAAGTGGTGGACATGCTGGAGCGTGACCTCGGCAAACCGGTCTACTCGGCGGTGCAGGCTTCGGCGTGGCAAGCCTACATGGAAATGGGGGTCGATCCGCGCATCACCGACTGCGGCAGCCTGCTGCGCAAGCTTTCCGAACCCGGCGCGCTCAAGCAGCCGGCGAAGAAGTTGCGCAAGTCGGCCTGAGCGTGGACAGCGCGACCGACGCGTTCGATGTCGTGGTGGTGGGCGGGGGCGGCGCCGGCCTCGCCGCTGCGTCCGAAGCGGCGAGGCTCGGGCGCAGCGTGGTGCTGCTCGAAAAAAATCCGCAACCTGGCGGTTCCACCTCATGGTCCGTGGGCTCGATCACGGCCACCAACACGCGGCACCAGCAACGGGCCGGCATACTCGACACGCCGCAGGAGCATTTCGAGGACCTCGGCCGCTTCGCCGGTTCCCTGGCCCCGCGCGACAATCTGGCGCTGCGGCGCATCCTGGTGGAGCATACCAACGAAATCGTCGAGTGGCTCATGGCGCACGGCGTCGTCTTCGTCGGGCCGGTGCCGGAACCGCCGCATCGCTACGATCGCATGCACAACGTCGTGCCCAATTCCCGTTCGTTTGCCTATCACCTTGCACGCCATTGCCGCAGCCTCGGCGTGGACATCCGGGTCCATACTCGTGTGATCCGACTCGTGACCGAGGGCAGGCGCGTGATTGGCGTTGAAGCGACGCATGCCGGCGGAGCGGTGCGGCAATTCCATGCGCGCGGTGGAGTCGTGCTCGCAAGCGGCGATTACAGCGGCGACCGTGCGTTGAAGACCGAGTTCGTATCGGCGGACCTGGGCGAAGTCGATGCCGTGAACGCCACCAACACCGGCGATGGCCATCACATGGCGCGGGAACTCGGCGCGGTGGTGCTGAACGGCGACGTCATCTCCGGGCCGATCATGCGCTTCATCCCGCCCACGCGCGCGAATCTGCTGCGCGAGCTTCCCCCGTGGCGTCCGTTGGCGTGCTTGATGGCATGGTGTTACGAGCATCTGCCGCCGTGGCTGCTGCGGCCGTTTCTGATGAGCTTTCTCACGACCGCGCTCGGGGCTTCGCCCAATCTCTTCAAGCACGGGGCGATCCTGGTGAACCGCAGCGGGGAACGCTACACGGATGAACTCGGCAAACCCAATCTCGACACCGCGAAGCAACCCGACCGCATGGCATGGATCGTGTTCGACGACGAGATCGCGCAGAAATTTTCGGCCTGGCCCAATTATGTTTCCACGGCGCCGGGCGTGGCCTACGCCTATCTCGCCGACTACCGGCGCAATCGCAGCGACATCTATCATCGCGCCGGCACCATCCATGGGCTTGCGCGCAGCATGGGCATACCGGAGGCGGCGCTCGCACGCACGCTGGAAGGTTACAATGCCACAGGGCGACAAGTACGCCCGGCGCTGGTGACGGCGCCGTTTTTCGCCCTGGGCCCGGTCAAGAGCTATGTGATTTTCACCGACGGCGGCCTCAAGGTGAGCGAGCGGCTCGAGGTGTTGCGCGGAGACGGGAGCGTGATCGAGGGGCTCTATGCCGCCGGGGCGACGGGGCAGGGCGGGTTGCTCCTCGAGGGACACGGCCACCATCTCGGGTGGGCGTTCATCTCCGGCCGCATTGCGGGCCGCAACGCGGCGTTTGACGTGCCACCGCGGGCCAAGTAAGGTGAAACCATGATCTTCATGTCGCAAAGTGGGCTCACCGACAATCGCCGCGCCGCGGATTGGGACCTGTGGTACATGGAGCATCTTCGCATCATGCTGACGGTGCCGGGCATCTCCTCCGCGCAGCGGTTCATGACCGACTCGCCGGATTATCCGCCATCGCTCGCGATGTACACCATCGCCGGCGCCGGGGTGTTCGAAGACCCCTACTACCGCAGCGTGCGCGGCCTGGGCGAGTGGCTGCCGCTCGTGGACCGCCGCTACTACCAGCGCAATCTGTTCTCCGGGCTCGACCGGGCGCCGGCCGTTGCGAGCACTGCATACCTGCTCGTCGCCGACCGCCCGCGCGAAGACGTGGCGCTCGCCGAGCTTGGGCTGACCTGGCTCGTCTGCGCCGGCATCGACCGCTCCACCGCGCTGCGTGGAATTGCGGTGGTGGATGCGCCACCCCGCCCGCGCGGTGGCGTCGCGGTGTACCGCCCAGTGACCGAACCCATGCACGCGGGCAATGCATGAAATTCCGAGGAGAGCAGGCATCATGAAATCGCGCATCAAACAGTTGGCGCACATCGCAGGCGCCGTGATCGTCATCGCAGGTCCGCCGTTGCCCGCGGGCGCGCAGAGCGGCTACCCCACCAAATCCATCCGCTGGATCGTGCCATGGCCGCCGGGCGGCGGCGCCGATGTGTTGTCGCGGATGCTGAGTCCGAAGCTTGCCGAGGCACTCAAACAGCAGATCGTGATCGATAATCGGGGCGGTGCCGCCGGCAACATCGGCGCCGAACTCGCGGCGAAATCGCCGCCCGACGGCCACACCGTCTTGTTTGCATACTCGGGCACCCATGCGATCAATCCCAGCATCTACAGCAGGATGCCATTCAAGGAGAGCGATTTCGCGCCGATCATCATGCTCTCATCGGTACCGCAGGTGCTCGTTGTGCACCCATCTGTTCCGGTGAAGAACGTGAAGGAATTGATCGCTCTCGCCAGGACGCGGCCCGGGCAACTGACCTACGGCTCGAGCGGGAACGGTGCGTTCAACCATCTCACCGGCGCGCTGTTCGCGAACGTGGCGAAGGTCAACATCGTGCACGTCCCCTACAAGGGCGGCGGCCCGGCGGCAGTGGCGCTGCTCTCCGGCGAGATCACGATGATCCTCGGGGAGCCGGCCTCCATCGTCGGTTTCGTGAAGGCGGGCAAGGTGCGGGCGTTGGCGGTCACCGGGGAGAAGCGCGCGTTGGGCATGCCGGAACTGCCGACGATGGCGGAGGCGGGCGTTTCCGGTTACGCGGCTACGTCCTGGAACGGCATGCTCGCGCCCGCAGGCGTGCCGGCGCCGATCATCAAGCGGCTGAACGACGAGTTCAACCGCATCATCAGCGATCCGGAGATGAGGAAGCGCATGCTCGGCAACGGCTACGAGCCGGTGGGCGGTTCGCCCGAGAAATTCGGCGCGCACATCCGCGCCGAGATCGCGAAGTGGGCGCCAGTCGTCAAGGCGACCGGCGTGAGGGTCGATTGATGGCTGCGCCGCCCGGCCGGCGCATTCCGGGCGGGCGGTCATGAGCCGGCCGATGGGGCTGCTCGTCGCCGGGTTCAACTACGCTGCGGTCAACGCCGGCGAGTTCAACGACTGGTATGAAACCGAGCATCTGCCGCAGCTCTCGCAGGTGTCCGGATGCCTTGCGGCACGCCGTTTTCGGGTCACTTCGGGTGCTCAGCGTTACCTTGCGCTCTACCACCTGACGGGGCCGGAAGTCGTGGCCTCGAAGGCGTGGGAGGCGGTGGCCGCCACGCCGTGGACGCTCAGGCTTCGACCCCATATCTGCGACCGGCTCCGCTTGGTACTGCGCCGCTACCGGCGCGATGCAGCCTAGCCCGGCGCGTCAACGGAATCCGCGAGCGGTGCGTTATGCGCATACGTCCGGGAAGACCGGATGGCGCGTTTTCATACCAATTACAGGAGAAGAAGGACATGAGCAAGCTGCTTTCCACGATCATCGCGGTCGCTTTCGCTGCCGCTTCCGCCACGGCCGCGGCGCAAGCCACGAAGCCGGCACCGGCGACACCTGCGACTCCGGCCGCACCCGCGGCTCCGGCGAAGGGCGATGCCGCGAAGGCGACGGCGGCGACGCCGGCCCAGCCGGCGACCCCGGCGCAGCCCGACAAGCCCAAGGCCGCCAAGGCCACGAAGAAGAAGGGCAAAGCCAAGTCCAAAGGCGATGGCAAGACCAAGACCAAGGCCAAAGGCAAGAAGGCAGACGCCAAGAAAGCCGACGCTCCCAAGGCTGACGCACCGAAGAGCGACGCGAAGAAGTAACGCTTCCAGGCCCGCAACGCAACGCGGGCCTCTGGTATCACCCAAGGGCGGCTTCAGGCCGCCCTTTTTTGCGTCATGCGCGCTGAGTCGGGCGCGAAACGGGTCTGCCGTGCGCAGCAAGCGGAAGAGCTCGTGTGTCAAATTACTCGCCGCTGGTTTAGCATTCGCGGTTTGGTCGATTAATGTGCCGGCAGCTCACTCGTGAGCTGCCGGCGTCGATCAGCGAACGCACGGAGCGACATGAGCGGGATCTGGGTGGGGATAGACACTGGCGGCACGTTCACCGACCTGGTGCTGATCGACTGGGCGAGCGGCGCCTATCACTATCACAAGCTGCCGACGACGACCGCCGACCCGTCGCGCGCCATTCTGGACGGCATCGCGCAGGTCATCGAGCAGGCGGGTGCGACGAAGCGCAAGGTCGAGTTTCTTGTGCTTGGCACCACCCTTGCCACCAACGCCGTGCTCGAAGGCAAGTGGGCGCGAACCGGACTCATCACGACGAAAGGCTTCCGCGACGTGCTCGAACTGGCGCGGCAGCGCCGTCCCCACTACTTTAACCTCGATATTCCGAAGCCCATGCCGCCTGCCTCGCGGGATTGCCGCCTCGAGGTCGCTGGCCGCATTGCGTTCGACGGCACCGAAGTGGCGCCCCTGGACGAAGCGGGCCTGCACCGCGCCGTCGCGAGGCTCAAAGACGAGGGCGTCGAGGCGGTCGCCGTGTGCTTTCTGCATGCTTATGCCAATCCCGCCCACGAGCGCCGCGCGCGAACGGTGCTCGCCGAACGCTGGCCGGAAGTCTATGCCTGCACGTCGAGCGAGGTACTCGCCGAATTCCGCGAGTTCGAGCGCTTTGCCACCACCACGGTCAACGCCAGTCTCATGCCCGTGATGGACCGCTATCTCGCGCGCTTCGAGAGCGGGGTCAAGGCGATGGGCATCAGGGCGGTGCCGCGCGTGATGCAATCAAACGGCGGAGCGGTAAGCCCTGGCGCGGTGCGCCGGATTCCGATCAACACGTTCTTTTCCGGCCCCGCGGGCGGCGTGATCGGGAGCGTTGGGCTCGGGCGCCAGTTGAAGATCGGCAATCTGATCACGTTCGATATGGGCGGCACCAGTACGGACGTGTGCCTGATCCGCAATGGCGAGCCGGCCAAGAAAAGCGAACGGACCATGGGTGGATTCCCGGTGCGCACCCGCACGCTCGACATCCACACGATAGGCGCGGGCGGCGGGAGCATCGCGTGGGTCGATGCCGGGGGGTTGCTGAAGGTCGGGCCCATGAGCGCCGGCGCCCAACCCGGTCCGGCGGCGTACGGGCGGGGCGGCGAAAAACCCACGGTCACCGACGCCAATGTCGTGTTGGGACGCCTCAACCCGAGGGCCCTCCTGGGTGGGCGCATGACCATGCATCCGGAGCAGGCGCGCCTCGCGATCGAACGCGAGCTCACAGAGCCGCTCGGCATCGATGCGATCAAGGCCGCCGCGGGCGTGATCGAGATCATCAACGTCAACATGATGGGTGCGGTGCGCGTCATATCGGTCGAGCAGGGCGAGGACCCGCGCGATTTCACGCTGGTGGCATTTGGCGGCGCGGGACCACTGCATGCCGCCGAGGTGGCGCGCAACATGGGCATGCGCCGTGTGCTGGTGCCGCCACGCCCGGGGCTGCTGTCGGCGCTGGGTCTGCTGCACGCAGACGTGCGGGGAGACTTCAGCCTGACGCGGCTCGTGCGCGCGGACGCGGGGAACCTCAAGACGCTCAATGCCGGATTCCAGGAACTGAAACGACGCGGGCAGGCATGGTTGAAGGGTGAAGGCGAGGCGCAGCGCCGCGCTCGTTTTGAGTGGCTCACTGATCTGCGCTATTTCGGACAGAACTCGGAACTCATTCTGAAGGCGGGCCGGGCGCGGCTCGGCGTGCCATCGCTCGCGCGGCTCATGGCGATGTTTCACAAACAGCACAAGGCGTTTTACGGCTACGACATGCCGGCGCAGCCGGTCGAGATCGTGACGCTGAGGCTGGTCGTGACGGCGCGGCGCAGGGCGCCGCCCACAGAGCCGGCGAACCTCGGGCGCGGCAGTGCAAGCATGGCGGTAGTCGAAAAGCGCAAGGTATGGTTTGCCGACACCGGATTCGTCGGCACGCCGGTGTATGATCGGGATCGGTTGCCCGCCCGTTGCCGCATCACCGGTCCGGCGATCATCGAGCAGATGGATACGACCACGGTGGTGCCGCCCGGGGCGCAAGTTAGGAACGACAAGCTGGGGTACCTGCACATGGAGTTGCCGCCGATCGCGGCTGGAGCGAGACGCACATGAGCCGGCGCGTGGATCCGATCAAGGCCGAAGTCGTCGCGCGTTTCCTGCTGGCGACAGCGGAGGAGATGGGCGCAACGCTCATGCGCACGGCGTTTTCTCCCAACATCAAGGAGCGCGCCGATTGCTCGACCGCAGTGTTCGATGCTGCGGGACAGGTGATCGCGCTCGCGCAGCGCGTGCCGATCCATCTTGGTTCCATGGTCGGCGCGGTGGACGAAATTCTCAGGCGCTATCCGCGCGC
>Ga0209108_10001719_pt1 | contig 12671 bp, 8 predicted proteins | sample Rifsed10ft1_FD_184003 | JGI IMG/M metagenome (GOLD analysis project Ga0209108, IMG submission 184003) | Soil microbial communities from Rifle, Colorado, USA - sediment 10ft 1 (version 2) | ecosystem: Environmental > Terrestrial > Deep subsurface > Rock core/Sediment | place: Rifle, Colorado...
GATGTCCTGGACCATCCCGCTGGTAAAGTAGACGTGCGAGCCCACGACCAGCGCCGTCCGATCGTCGACGGCGCGGTCGTATTCCTCCAGCGGAACCGTCATCCCGCCGGGCGAATCCAGCGTGACTGCTGCGACCCCCGTCTTCGTCTGCCAGAGGTAGCGTGTCGTCGGGAACTCCAACTCGGAGCAGACGACACGCGGGCGGGTGCGGAAGTCCACGGCGGAGGCGGCGGCGACGAGCGCGGCGGTCACATGGGGAAAGAGCGCCACCTCGGATGGGTCGGCGCCGATGACCTGCGCCACGCGACGCCGCAGCGTCGCGATCTCCTCCCACCACGGCCCGTACCAGGCGGAGGCGCCGAACTGCTGCCAGAGGCGCAGGTACTCCCCCACCGCCGCGGCGACGCGGCGGGAGAGCGGCGCCAGCGAGCACGTGTTCAGGTAGGTCGTGCTCTCGAAGATGGGAAACTCGGCGCGGTAGTCGGCCCAGGTGAGCGTGGCGGTCTCGGCGCGGCGCATCCGTCAGACCCGCTGCAGGTGGGTGTCCTTGAGGATCATCCGCCGACCACCTCGCGCACGCGGTGCAACCGTTCCGCGACGCGGGTCAGCGTCTCCTCCCGCTTGGGGAACGCAAACCGGACGTAGGGCCGGCCGAGGGCCGGGGCGTGGTAGAAAGAGCTCCCGGGTACTGTGGCCACGCCCACATCCGTGACCAGCCGGTGGGCGAAGGCGACATCGTCATCCCCACTCAGCCCGCTGAAGTCCGTCATGATGTAATAAGCGCCGCGCGGCGTAAAGGCGCGGAACCCTGCCTTCCCCAGAATCCGCAGCATCAGGTTCCGTTTCTCCTCGTACATCGCCGCCAGGCCGCGGTAGTACGCCGGCGGGAACCGGAGGGCCGTGACACCGGCCTCTTGCAGCGGGGCCGCCGCGCCCACGGTGAGAAAGTCGTGCGCCCGGCGGATGCCCACGGTGACGGCGGGATCCCGCGCGATCGCCCACCCCACCCGCCAGCCGGTGACGCTGTAGGTCTTGGACAGGCTGTTGATCGTCACCGTGCGCTCCGCCATGCCCGGCTGGGCGGCGATACTCGTGTGCCCGATGCCGTCGTAGAGGATGTGCTCGTAGACCTCGTCGGTGACGGCCAGGGCGTCGAACGTACGGCAGAGGTCGGCGATCAGCTCGAGTTCGCCACGGGTGAAGACCTTGCCCGTCGGGTTGTGCGGCGTGTTCAGGATGATCGCCTTGGTCTTCGGGGAGAAGGCGGCGCGCAGTTCGGCGGGGTCAAAGGCGAACTCCGGGTCGTCCAGGTGGAGCTGCACGTAGCGGGGCACGGCGCCGGAGAGGAGCGCGTCCGGCCCGTAGTTCTCGTAGAAGGGCTCGAAGATGACGACCTCGTCCCCCGGATCGACCACCGCCAGGAGCGTCGCCATCATCGCCTCCGTGGCCCCGCAGGTCACGGTGATGTGGCGCTCCGGATCCACCTCCACCCCGTTGTACCAGGCGAACTTCTCGGCGACGACCTGGCGCAGCCGCGGCGAGCCCCAGGTGATGGCGTACTGGTGGTAACCGTCGTTCAGGGCGCGGACCGCCGCCTCGATCAACTCCGCCGGCGGGTCGAAGTCGGGGAAGCCCTGGGCCAGATTGATCCCGTTGTGCAGGTTGTTGAGTCGGGTCATCTCCCGGATGACCGACTCCGTAAACAGCCCGACGCGCGCGGCGGTGAACACTCACCCTCCTCCCAGTAACTGCCGGACCAGGTCCCGCGAGTCGTAGTAGACGCGGTGCCGACGGATCTTGCCTCGTTGGATCTCCAAGAACACGGCGAAGCCGTGGCGGTAGGCCCGCTGCGGCAGCGGCGTGCGGCCGGGGATCCGCAGGTGCAGGGTGCGGTGCCGCCCCTGGGCCGTCCCCTCCGCCGCCACCGTCTGCCCCGCCGCGACCACGCGCCGGAGGACGATCTCCTCGTCCCAGTCCTGGAAGAAGCGGGCGAAGGCTTCGCGGATCGCGGCGCGCCCGCTGACCGCCGGGCTCGCCGGGAACTCCAGCATGGCATCCTCTGCGTACAGCGCCATGAGGCTATCCAGGTCGCGGCTGTTCAGGGCCGCCACCTGCCGCTGGACGATGCCAGCGAGGCCGCGGCGCGGCCCGGCGGCGGCACGCGCGGTCCGGATCCTTGCGCTCTTAGCTCGGGAGGACCCGTTCGACGTTGAAGACATCCGCGACCTGCCCCACCCGCTGCAGCACCCCGCGCAGTTGCTCCACGTTGCCCACGTCCAGCACCAGGTTCACCACCGCAACCTTGTCCTTGCGTACCCGGGCATTCACGGAGACGACATTCGTGCGGGAGTCGGCGATGGCCGCCAGGATGTCCTTCAACAGCCCCACCCGGTCGAAGGCTTCCACCTCCACCTCGACGGGGTAGCTGCCGTCCTGCAACGTCTCCCACTCCACGTCCAGCAGGCGCTCGGGGTGCTGCCGGAGGAAGACCATGTTCGGGCAGTCCTCGCGGTGCACCGCTACTCCCCGGCCGCGCGTCACGTAGCCGACGATGCGGTCGCCCGGCAGCGGCGTGCAGCAGCGGGAGAAGCGCAACAGCGCGTTGTCCACGCCGCGCACCCGCACGCCGCGCCGCGGCCCCAGCGCCGGCGGGACCGCCTCCGCCGGAGGCACGATCTCGGGCGCGGCCTCGGCCTCCTCGCCCCGCAGCGCCTGCACCACCTGGAGGAGAGACATGTCGCCGTTGCCCAGCGCCGCCAGGAGTTCCTCGTCCGACGGGAGACCGAACTCCTTGGCCACCTCGCGCAGCCGTTCGCTCTTCAGGTAGGTGGCCACCGCGCCGGCGCGTCGCAGTTCCTTCTCCAGCAGCTCCCGGCCGCGCTCGATGTTCTCCTCGCGGCGCTCCTTCTTGAACCACTGCTTGATCTTGGTTTTGGCATTGCTGGTGACCACGAAGGCGAGCCAGTCGCGGCTGGGGCCGGCGCTGGTCTTGCTGGTGACGATCTCCACGATATCGCCGGTGTGCAGCCGGTGCGAGAGCGGGACCAGCCGGCCGCCCACTTTGGCACCGGTGGCGTGGTGGCCGACTTCGGTGTGGATGCGGAAGGCGAAGTCGATGGGCGTGGCCCCGGCGGGCAGGTCGATCACGTCACCCTTCGGCGTGAAGACGAAGACCTCGTTCTGGAAGAGGTCGAGCTTGACCGACTGGACGAAGGCGCGCGCGTCCTGCACCTCCTGGTGCCACTCTAGGAGCTGGCGCAGCCAGGAGAGCTTGCTCTCGAACTCCCGCTCCTGCGGTTTCCCTTCCTTATACCGCCAGTGGGCGGCGATCCCGTACTCGGCCTCGTGGTGCATCTGGGCGGTACGGATCTGGATCTCCAGCGCCTCCCCTTCGTAGATCACCGCGGTGTGCAGCGACTGGTAGCCGGTGGTTTTGGGGTTGGCGATGTAGTCGTCGAATTCGCCCGGGATGGGACGCCACAGCGCGTGCACGACGCCCAGCGCAGCGTAGCACTCCTGCACCGTGTCCACGATGATGCGCACGCCCAGCCGGTCGTAGATGCGGGCCACGGAGGCCCCGGCGTACTTAGGACGCTGCATTTTCTGCCAGATGCTGTGGATCTGCTTCGGGCGCGCGCTGATATTGTAGCGCTCGACGCGGATGCCGGCGCGGTGCAGTTCGCGGTGCAGGATGTCGATCACCCGGTCCAGCTGGCTGGTCGCGGCCGCCTGCGCCAGCTGCGTGGCGATTTCGTCGTAGGCCTCCGGGTGAAGCTCTTTGAAGGCCAGGTCCTGCAGCTCCGCCTGGATCTGTCCGATGCCCAGCCGCTCCGCCAGCGGCGCGTAGATGTCCAGCGTCTCCTGCGCGGTGCGCTTGCGCTTCCACTCCGGCAGGTACTGCAGGGTGCGCATGTTGTGCAGGCGGTCGGTCAGCTTGATCAGGACGATACGGATGTCGTTGGCCATCGCCAGGAACATCTTGCGCAGACTCTCCGCCTGACGCTCTTCCCGGCTCTGCCACTCGATCTGGCCCAGTTTCGTGACGCCGTCCACGAGAGAGGCGATCTCGACGCCGAAGCGCTCGGACACCTGCGGCAGCGTGACGCCGGTGTCCTCGGCGACGTCGTGCAGCAGCGCGGCGGCGATGGTAACGGGATCGAGGCGCAGGTCGACCAGGATGCTGGAAACGGCGACGGAGTGGCTGATGTAGGGTTCGCCCGAAGCGCGGGTCTGTCCGGCGTGCGCCGTCTCAGCGAAGAGGTAGGCTTCCCGGACGATGTCGAGGTCGGCACGGGGGAGCTGGGCGCGAACCTTCGCGATCAGGTCCTGCGCCTGTTTCGGCAGGTCCTGAAAGGCGCTCTGCTGCCGGCGCTGCTCCAGCCACTTCATGCTTTTCAACTAGGGTATCACGGCCGGGAGCGCGGTGCGACCGGACTGGCCAGCGCGCGCAAGATCGCCGATGCCGGTCCGAAGGCCCAGGGGATGAGGGCCTCCAGGGCGGCCCGCTCGCGCGCCCCCTCGGCAAAGCGGGCGGAGGCGGCCAGGTCGCGGCGCTCCTGGCCCGGCGCCAGGTCGATCCGCCAGCGGCCCTCCACCGCCTCTCGCTGGACCACGCCGGCCTCGGCCAGCGTGTCCAGGGCGGCCTCGGTGGCTTGGGGAGACCAGCCCGCCGGGCCCAGGATACGGCCGAGCGTCTCCCCCGGCCAGACCAGCGCGTCCCGCGGCACTTCCCGCAGCAGCCGGAACAGGTCGGCCAGCCGGTTCCGCGGGGGAAAACGCTCGTCGAGGCGGACCCGGGCCCGCTCGACATCCTCTTGGCGGTAAGCCAGCACGACCGATGCGCCTTTCCCGGAGAGGCCGGCAAGAGCCGCCACCTCCCGCAGTTGCGTCTGGCTCTGCGGCAGCCCGGCCAGGATGACCTGCGCGATATTCCCGGGGGCGAACAATTCCGGAAATGAGGCGGTGGTCACCAGGGTCGTGATCTTGCCGTCGAGGAAGAGTTGCTCCAGGACACGGCGCACGCGCACGGGCAGGCCGCCGTGATAGTAGGCCACGGGTGACGGCGCCTTCTCACGGAGGCGCCTGGCCAGTGCTACGGCTTCCGCCCGGTCGGGCGTGAAGATCAGCGTCTTCTCCCCGCCAGCCAGCCACTCTTCGATCAGCCCGTCCCGGTCGGACTCGCGCCGATCGACCAACCGCAGGTTGGCGCGGACGTAGCCGTCGTCTGCCGGTGTCGCCGTCCCCGTGCCTTGCTCAGAGAGGCCGAAATCCCAGGTGCAGCGGGCCACCGCGGGCCCCGCTGACATGGCCGCCGGGGTCTCCTGGCGCGGCAGGTCCGGATCGGCGATCAGTACCACCGCCGGAGGCTCGGCCGGCAGTTCACCTCGGCGCAGCCACTCTGCGCTGGCCAGCAGGATATCCGCGCGGCCCTCATCCAGCGCGCGGAGCATCCGCTGCTGCGGTCGCAGCGGCAGCGCGCCGTGCGCGCGGTAGACGCGGAACCCGGCCTCTCGCAGCAGCGGGGCGAACGTCTCATACCAGCGGTCCACCTGGCTCGCCAGCGGGAGCACGAGTACCGCCGGGCGGCCGCGCCGCACCGCCAGCCCGGCCGTGGCCATCACGGCGGTGGCTGCGCCGCGGCGGCCGGGACCGAGGGCCGTACGGACGTGCCCCTCTTCTAGGGTGGTCTGGATCACCCGCACCTGCACTGCACGCAGCGGCTGGCCGGGGTGCAAATACAGGCGTAGACGGTCGATGAGTCCTTGAGATGAGAGATTCTGCCACGCGGTCCAGAGCAGTCGGTCCGCGGGGGCCGCCGCCTCCTCCCGCTGGATGAAGACGTTGAGGCCGTAGGAGCGGTCTCCGCCGCCGGTGACCTGCGAGGCCGTGACGGTGTAGCGGGTGCCCGCGTCCACTGAGGGAGCCAGCCGTCCCGCCAGACGGGCGCTCAAATACCCGAGTTGCCGCCCGTCCTCGGTGCAGACCGCGATGGCGTGGGGGTCGTGTGGGTTGGCCGGTTCACGCACCAGGCGCAGCGACTGGCCGGCGCGGATCTGCGGAATCAACTCCTGCCGCCCCTCGAAGGTCACGCCCGCGACCTTCGTGTAGAACGACCAGGCCTCCTCAATACCGCGCAGTTCGCTCCCGAGGTAGTCATCGGCGCGGGCGAACAAGCGCTCCAGCAGCAGCCGGCCGTCCGCCAGGACCGCGTCCAGGTCGAGCCCCGGCGTGATCAGGTCGCGCAGCACCAGCGAGACCTTCTCCTGGTCGCCCCAGCGGTCGAGTTCCACGGCGCCGGCGACATCGAGGCGCGCTCCCGTGAAGGCGAGCACCTCCGCCACGTCGCCGCGGGCGAATCCGATCGCCTCGACGAAGCCGTGCCCGTCGGTCAGCCCCAGCCGCAGGTGCCCCTCCCCCACCACCCGCGTGGCCATCGCCCGCACGCCGCGCACGGCGAACACCGGCTCTGGGTTGCCGGGCCCAAACGGCGCCACCTGCTCCAGTTCCCGCGCGAGCGCGGGGGTCAAGTCGGCGAGGCGCAGGTCTGCGTCGATGGCGATCGTGGGGACGAGGTCCTCCGGCCGCAGCCGCCGCCCCGCTTCTTCGAGGAAGCGGGCCCGAAACATCTCAATCTGCTCCGGCGCGATGGTCAATCCGGCGGCCATGGCGTGCCCGCCGTAGCGCAGCAGCAGGTCGGCGCAGGCGGCCAGCGCGTCTACCATGGGCAGCGCCTCGATGCTGCGGGCGGATCCTTTGCCCACCCCGTCGTCCACGGCGATCATCACCACGGGCCGGCTGTAGCGTTCCTTCAGGTGCGAGGCGACGATCCCGATGACGCCGGGATGCCACCCCTCGCCCGACACCACCAGCGCCGGCGCACCGCCCCATCCCGCCTCCTCCACGCGGGCGGCGGCCTCGGTGAGCACGCGCTCGGTCAGCTCCTGCCGGCGGCGGTTTTCCTGATCGAGTTCCTGGGCCAGCACGGTCGCCTCCGCCGCATCTTCGCTCAGCAGCAGGGTGACCGCCATCTTCGCGTCTCCCAGCCGCCCCGCGGCGTTCAACCGGGGTGCCAGACCGAAGGTGACGTCGCGCGGGGTGACCTTACCGGGGATGTCGGCTTCGCGCAGCAGCGCGGCGATGCCCAGCGCGGACGCCGTGGACAATCGATCGACACCTCGGCGGGCGAAGATGCGGTTGTCATCCACCAGCGGGACGACGTCGGCGAGCGTCCCGATCGCCACGAGGTCGAGCAATTCCTCCGGTTCACCCGTCCGTTCCGCCTGCAGCCAAACGGCGCGGACGGCCTGGTAGGCGAGCCCGCACGCCGCGTAGGGTGTGACCGGGGGTTGGTCGGCGCGCTTGGGGGCGACGACGGCATACGCCGGGGGCAGGGTCTCGCCCGGCTCGTGGTGGTCGAGGACGATCACCTCCAGGCCGCGCGTATTGGCGAAGGCCACTTCCTCGACCGCGGTGATGCCGCAGTCCGCGGTGACGAGCAGGCCGGGCGCGCTCAAGCGGGCGATCGCGTCGATGTGGAGACCGTATCCTTCGACCTGCCGGCGGGGCACGAAGAACTCCACCACCGCCCCCAACGCCCGCAGCCCCCGCACCAGGATGGCGGTCGCCGTCACTCCATCCGCGTCGTAGTCCCCGTAGACGATGATCCGCTCGCCGCGCTGGATCGCCTGGAGGATGCGGGAGGCGGCCCGCGGCAGATCGAGCAGTGTCGCGGGATCGCTGAGGTCGGCGAGGTCGGCGCGCAGAAACCGCTCCGCCGCGGCGGGATCGCCGAGACCGCGGCGCAGCAGCACCTGGGCGGTGGGAAGGCTGAGGTTGAGGACCTGCGCGAGGGAGGCGGCCCGCTCAGGATCCGGCGGCAGCAGGACCCAGCGGGTCGGCGGAAAGGCGGTGGCAGTCAAACAGGTGGTACTCCCTTTTGCCCGCCATTATACCAGCGGCGGGCGATCAGGTGCGCGGCGAAGTTCCCGCCGGCTCACCGCGGGCGGCCCGTTCCCGCTCCCCCTCCCGCAGCCGGGCTTCCGCGGCCCGCAGGCGGGCGCGCAGTGCTCCGTGAGAGAACAGGCTGGCGACATAGACGGCAAAACCGCCCAGCACGGCCGCGCCGATGACGGCCAATGCCAGCGTCGTCGTCAGCGACCAGCGCACGAACTTGAGGGTCACGGCCGCCGGGTTCTGCAGGGCGAAGATCGTCGCCGCCGCGAGCAGCAGGACGGCCAGCGAGAAGAGGAACCGCATGCGCGCTCTACCTCCGCCGGCGGCTGCGCCGCCGCCGCGCCGGCAGTGTGTTGCCGCCCACTGCCGCTAGTTCAGGCACGGACGCGGTCTCCGCCACTTCCGTGGGCCGCCGCTGCCGCCGGTCGATCAACCTCTGCCACTCCACCAGCACGGGACTGGCCACGAGGATGGAGGAGTAGGTGCCCGTGATCACGCCAATCCCCAGGCCGAAGACGAAATCGCGCAGCGTGGGACCGCCGAAGAAGTAGAGGACGATCAGGGCGACGATGGCGCCGAACCCGGTGGTCAGCGAGCGCACCAGCACCTCTAACATGGAGCGGTTCACCAGGCGGTCGAACGGCTCGCGCAGCCGCAGGTTGACGTTCTCCCGGATGCGGTCCAGGATCACCACCGTGTCGTTGACGGAGTAACCGACGACGGTCAGCAGCACGGCGACGAACGACGAATCCACTTCCTTGCGCGTCAGGGCGAAGATGCCGATGACCACCAGCAGGTCGTGCACCAGCGCGATGTCTGCGGCAATGGCGAACCGGATGGAGCGGAAGCGGATGGAGATGTAGACGACCTGCAGGAGCAGGCCGAGGATCACCGCCTGGATGGCCTTCTGCCGCAGTTCCCTGCCGATCGTCGGGCCGACGCGCTCGGCGCGCAGGACCTCCGCCCCGCCGTACTGCTGGGCAAACGCCCGTTCCACCGCGGCCACCTGTTCTTCGCTGAGCGGCCGGGTGCGGACGAGGATCTCGCGTGGGCTCTCCGGGGACTTCTGGATCACCGCGTCCTCGTGGCCGAAGGGGCGCAGGGTCGCCCGCGCCTGATCGAGCGACGCCTCCCGCCCCAGCCGCAGATTCAGCAACGTCCCTCCGGTAAAGTCGATGCCGAAGGTGATCCCCCAGAAGTACAGGGCCACGACCCCGGGGATGATCACGAGCAGGGAGAGCAGGTAGCCCCAGCGCCGGTTGCCGATGATGTCCCAGGTGCGCACAGTCTGCTCCTACACTCCGAAGCGGAGGTAGCGCTCCAGCGGCGGCCGGGACGCGGTGTTTACAAGCATCCGCGTGATGACGATCGCGGTGAACATGCTGATGAGCACGCCGATGAAGAGCGTCGTGGCGAAGCCCTTGATCGGTCCCGTGCCCAGGACGAAGAGGACGGCCGCGCCCACCAGCGTCGTGACGTTGGAGTCGAGGATGGCGCTCCAGGCCCGGTCCCATCCGGACTGGATGCCGGCGCGGAGGGTCTTGCCCGCGCGCAGTTCCTCCTTGATCCGCTCGAAGATCAGGACGTTCGCGTCGATGGCCATGCCCACGGAGATGACGAAGGCGGCGATGCCGGGCAGGGTCATCGTGGCGCGCAGGGTGGCCAGCGCGGCGAAGAGGAAGAGGGCGTAGAGCAGCAGCGCCACATCGGCCAGCACGCCGGGGAACCGGTAGAGAACGATCATAAAGGTAATGATCAACACGACGGCGATGGCGCCGGCGCGCAGGCTCAGGTCCAGGGAGTCGCGGCCCAGCGACGGGCCAATGGTGCGCCGCTCCAGGACCTCCACGGGGACGGGCAGCGCGCCGGCGCGCAACAGGACGGCGAGTTCCCGCGCCTCTTCCAGGGTGAACCGGCCGCTGATCTGGCCCGAGCCGCCCGTGATCCGGCTCTGAATCACCGGCGAGGAGATCACCCGGTTGTCCAGGACGATGGTCAGGTACTGCCCGATGTGGCTGCCGGTGAATTCCTCGAACTTCTTGGCGCCCGGCCCCCTGAACTGGAAGGTGACGATGGGCTGGCCGGTGTTGACCTGGCCGCCCTCGAACCCGGCCCGGGCATCGCCCAGGTCCGCGCCGGTAACGATGACCTCCTTCTTCAGGGGGACCGTCTTCTTCTCGGGACCGGGGAGCGTGACCACCGTCCCCGCTGCATCCCAGGTGGTCCCCTGCGGCAGCGACTGGCTCCCGGTATTGGCGAACTCCAGCAGCGCGGTCTGCCCGATGATCCGCAGCGCCCGCTGGGGATCTTCGATCCCCGGGAGTTCCACAATGATGCGCCGCTCGCCCTCGCGCTGGATCGTCGGCTCAACTACGCCGAGTTGGTCGATGCGGTTGCGGATGACCTCCATCGCCGCATCCACGGCCTCCGCCGTGACCTTTAGCTCTTTCGTGTCCTGCGCCTCCAGGACGATGTGGCTGCCGCCCTGCAGGTCCAGGCCCAGGTTGACCTGCAGGCGGGGCGTCTGGAAGTAGGGGCGCCGGCCGCGGAAGCCGACGGGTGCAGAGGCCAGCTGTACTGCGGCCAGGATCACGAGCACGATGACGACCCGCCAGAAGACGCGGAGCACAATCACCCTCCCCCGGAGCACACAAAAAAAGACGCTTGCGACGTCGGCGCCGTTCGTCTGACCGCACGGCCAACGACCGGTTCATTATACCGGCCGGGGCGGGTGCCGACAAACCCGGCATCCGCCTGGACGCACGTGCAAAGCCATTATACCATTGGAGCCGATATGAGCCTGTTCCCCGACGCCGCCGGCGTGCCTGCGGCGCCGCTGCTCCATAATAACTGCGGAATCTACACGGGAACCTGCTCCTGGGCCGACCCCAGCTTCGTGAGCGAATTCTATCCCGAGGCGGTACGGGCCAAGCCCCGTCCCCGCCTGCGCTACTACGCCAGCGTCTTCCCCACCGTCGAAGTGGACGCCTCGTACCACGCCCTGCAACCCGCCGACCGGGCAGTGCAGTGGGCGGAGACCGTACCGGCGCCCTTCGTCTTCAACATCAAAGCGTTCGCCTGGCTCACCTGGCACGACAGCATCCCGGCGCGTCTGCCGCGGGAGGTCTTCGTCCTGCTGCCCAAACCGCTGCAGGCGATCAAGAGCCTCTCGCCGATGCGGCTGCCCGAGGAGATCCTCACGGCGGTCTGGGACTACTTCGCCGCGTTCGTCGATGCGCTGCGGCTGCGGGAGCGCCTGGGGTACGTCCTCTTCCAGTTCCCCAAGGGTCAGGGCTACACGCCGGAACTCTTCAACTATCTGGACACCTGGGCACTCCACCTGGAGAACTGGCCGGTGGCGGTCGAGGTGCGCCACCGCGACTGGTTTGATGGCAAGGCGCGCGGTATGCTCCTGGGGTACCTGCGGGAGCACGGCTTTGCCCACGTCATCGCCGACCTGGCCCAGGTGCGCTACCTTCCGTCGCCGGTGGTGGAGACCACCACGGACTGGAGTCTGATCCGCTTCCACGGGCGGAATCCGGCGCTGGCGGAGAAGGGCGTTTCCACGGCGCAGGCCTACGACTATCTCTATACGCCGGAGGAATTGCGGCCGTGGGCGGAAACGACGGAGCGCCTCGCCGGCGACGTGCGCCGCCTCTACCTGATGTTCAACAACCACTTCCGCGGCAAGTCGGCGCAGAACGCGCGCGAAATCCAATTGATGCTGGCCGAACGGCTGCGCCCGGCGGACGGCGAGGCGCGGCCGGCGGTGAATCCCGAGTCGCCGCGTCCGGACGCCGACCTCACCGCCGGCGACTGACCGTCCCGCGGAGGCCCTTCCCGCGAGATCGGCCGTTTCCCCGCAGCGGCTCCCATACTTCCTTCCACAACCGGTCCCGCGCATAGCCGAAGAGTTCGAGCACTGTCTCCGCAGCGCGCACCAGCAATTCGGCGTAGCGGTCCTGATCATAGACCCAGTCGCTGCCCAGCAGTGTCAGGGGGCGCACCCGGTCCTCGGGGACCTGGGCGTCCGCGTCCATGACGATGTATTGAATCGCCTCGCCCGGGTGGAGGCGGATACCGCTCCTGGCCAGCATCCGCGCCGCCAGAGCGATGGGATGGTTGTTGCGGTACTCGTGCGGCTCCTGGGAGATGGTCGCGGTGAGAGCCAGGTCCGCCGGATCCACGCTCCCTTCCCGCAGCCGCACCAGCGCCTCTTCGAGAATGGCCAGCACCGCCGGGAGGCGTACTCGCAGCGCCTCGACGGTGGGCGCGGCGAACATCTCCTGCAGCATCCGCGCCTGCATCTCCTCAACCAGCACCGGGACGTCGGAGCGGCGCACCTCGATCCCCCGCACCTTCGTGCTCCCGTCCTCGAAGACGCCCATATAGCGGTTGGGCACGCCCACGCCGGCGTGCGTGCGTGACGGGAGGAAGCCTACCCAGTTGTAGACGCCCTCGACGAAGATCGGCAGCTTCGTCACCGCCGTGATCTCGCGGGCCAACGCATCGTACGCCGCCTGCCCGGCCCCCGGCTTCTGTAGCCACATGGAATCGACGATCGCGTGCAGCATGCGGAAGCCCTGTGATTCCGCCACCTCTTTGGCGCGCAGCAGCATCTCGCGGGAGTAGGCGGTGGTGGACTCGTGCGCTTCAATGCGGCCATAGCGGGCGTTACGATAGCCGAGGTACCCGAATGAGTTTGCCGTAAAGATTCC
>Ga0209108_10001721_pt1 | contig 12669 bp, 11 predicted proteins | sample Rifsed10ft1_FD_184003 | JGI IMG/M metagenome (GOLD analysis project Ga0209108, IMG submission 184003) | Soil microbial communities from Rifle, Colorado, USA - sediment 10ft 1 (version 2) | ecosystem: Environmental > Terrestrial > Deep subsurface > Rock core/Sediment | place: Rifle, Colorado...
CCGCGCCCGAATCGCCGTCCACCGCCACGGCGTACCGCCCGGTCGCCGTGGCCAGTGGCTCGCCGGCCAGCTCCTCCGGGTGGACGCCGCAGACTGCCGGGATCCCGAGCGCCCGGGCAGACTCGAAGAGGTGTGCCGCCGGGCTTCCGCCCATCGTGACGATCCCGGCTGCGTCCCATAGGAGCGCTCCGAATCCAGGCACCGGGTACGTGGTCACGATGACGTCGCGTGGCCGGAAGTCCGCGGCGTCGCCAGGATCCGCAACGAAACAGAGCCGGCCGTATCCGAGATTCGGCGCCGCGCCGGTCCCGAACGCTGGTCGCCCAGTGCGCAAGGCGACCATGGCCGCGAACGGTTCCCATCGATCGACGCCCACGCGACCCAGACCGACCGCCCCCGCACCCGCGAGCACCTCCGCCGCGCGCGCTGGATCGACATACCAGGCGGTCTCGAGGTGCGCCACTTCGCCCGCCTCGACGAGGCCGACTCGAACACCGTCAACGAGCGTTCGGACGGCTGCGGCTGCCTCCGGGTCGGGCGTGGCAAGGCCTTGCATCACGGCCAGGGCGGAGGCCGGGTCGGTACCGAGCACGCGACGAAGGACATCAGGCGGGTGGAGACCGGTCCCACGCCAGACGGCTCGTGTCAGTTCCTCGGCCAGTGTCTGCGCCTGTGCGAGCGCCCGTCGAGGTTCCACCCCCGCGGGGGCGATGGGCCTCGACGCTCCCTCGGGAGGCTCGCCGATCGCCCACGGCAGGATGAGATGCTCACCGAGTGGTCCCGGCGCACGGCGCAGCACCCGGGCAAGCACCGCCGCTCCGGGCAGCGCGAACGCTTCCGGAACCTCGCGCGCGCTGGGAGTCGTGGCCGGGGTCTCGGAAACCTGCAAGAGGAGGACCCCACCGTTCTGGCGCTGGCCCCACTCGCAGGCCTCGTAGCCGACCCGCTCGCTCGCGGACCGTATCGTGCTCGCAACGAGCGAGATCGTGGACGCTCCGAGCATCTCGCGGGCTCGGTCGCCCCGGAGCGATCCGTCCGCGCGTACCCGTGCGACCGCGCCCGGTTCCCAGCCCTGCAGCAGCGGGCCGGGCGATCCGAGGACGCCGATCACGATGATCTCGTCACCGTCGAGCCGTGCGCTCCCACCGGCGCGCAGGTCGACCCACGGCTGGATCACCACCGCCATCGATGTGTCCGCTGGTGAGCGACCGTCGGCGGCCGTCCGGGCGAGCGCGGCTACCGAGAACGCCGAGGCCCAGCAGCCTCGGACGGCGGCCGCGACCTCAGATCGGTCCACTTTGAGGTAGGACGTGAGCGCACCCGCCCAGCGGCCGTCGCCCTCGAGCGTGCTCGACGAGCGGACGACCAGCGGCGCATCGATCGTGGTCAACGCCGCATCGAGCCCCCGCTCGAGTCCGTCGGCCAGCGGGGCGCCGAGCACGGCGGACCGCGCGCCACCCGAGCCGCGGCGGGGGAGGACCGCGGCACCGTGTGCCAGGGCCCGGCACCCTGCGTCAGTCGTAACGACGAAGCCGGGCAGGACCGGCAGGCCCGCCTGTCGCGCCCGGGCCAGCCCGGCTCCCTTCGCGCCGGCCACGCTCGGGTCGCGGGCCCGCGCGTCGTCGAGGTCCAGGATCATCGTCAATCCACGACGACGATCTCGTGCTGCTTGTAGGTCGTGACCAGCTCGTACCCGGTCTCGGTCACGTACAGCATCTCCTCCAGTCGAACACCATGATCGTGGAGGACCCCGTTCTGGGTCTCGAGTGCGAACGTCATGCCCGGCCTGATCTCCACCGGGTGGTCCAGCGACCAGATCCGGCTGATGACCGGCGGATCGTATTGAGCAAGGCCGAGACCGTGACCCCAGTTGTTCGCCGCGGCCTGATCTTCCTCGGCATATCCCCACGCTTCCCGTGCCGACGGCCACTCGGCAGCCACGTCCGCAGTGGTTGCGCCCGGCCGGACTTGCTCGATGGAGCGCCACAGCCAGTCGTGGGCCGCATCGTAGGTCCGGAGATGCTCCGCGGTGGGCTTGCCGCCGACGCAGTACGTCCTGTAGCAACAGGACTTGAACCCGTTCCACGTCAGGGCCGCGAGATCGACGATGACGAGGTCGCCGGGGCGGATCATCCGGTCGCTGAAGTTCCGCCAGTTAGGCCACGCGTTCGGCCCGGAGCTGACGATGACGTCTTCGACGTCTTCCATCCCCGGGATCGAGTACAGGCGCTCGAAGCCAAAAGCGGCGACCTGGTTCTCCGTCATCCCGGGCCTGATGTAGTTCGTGATCTCCCAGTGCACCTTGTCGCAGATCGCGCCGACGATCTGGAAGGCCTTGATCTCGTCCGGGCTCTTGATGGCCCGCGCCTCCATCATGGGCGTCATCCCATCGGTCCAGGAGATCCCACGCTGCTCGAATTCCTGCAGGAGGTTGATGTCGATGAAATCGACGCCCAGAGGTCGACCGTGCACGCCGGCCGCCTCCAGGTCGGCGACCAGGGAGTCGACGAACTTGGTCACCTGTTGCTGGGCCGCCGGTCCGACGGCGCCCTTGATCCACACGTAGGAGTGCCGGATGTTCTCCTCAGGGATCCACGGATTGTGGGCCTTGAGGTGGAATCCGATGTCGCCCTGCTCGTAGACGATCGGCGGTTTGCCGGCCGGGAGCACCACATAGCGGAGTCCTGGCTTCAAGCGGTTCCAACCGGGTGTCAGCGTCGAGCTCACGTAGCGCATGTTCTCGTCGTAGAACAGCAGGAGTGCCCCGAGGCCGGCGCGCTCCATGGCGGCGTGTGCGCGCTTGAGCCGCCAATCGCGGACGCTCGCCCAGTTGATGCCCTCCTTCCAGTCGGTGCTCAGACCGAAGAACGCCTCGCGCATTGATCCGACCTCATCTAGACGGCATCGGTGTGTGCCTACACGCGATTGCACTATGCATTATATAAACTCCAGCCGACAGACCCGCACCCGGAGTGTCACCCCGTGGCCACCTATACCGTCGTTCTCACGGACCAGGTGTTTCCAGACGTCGAGCTGGAGCGCACGATGCTCTCTGCGATCGATGCTGAGCTGGTGATCCCGCCGGGTGACCACGAGGCCGTCATGGCGGTCGCGACTGATGCCGACGCCATCCTCAATACGTACTTCCCCATCGGAGCTGATGACGTGGCGCGATTCCGGCGTGTCCGGATCATCGCGCGCTACGGGATCGGGGTCGACAACCTCGACGTCGAGGCGGCGCGGGCTGCCGGGATCCACGTCACGAACGTGCCTGACTACAGCGTCGAGGAAGTCGCGGTCCACACGCTGACGATCCTGCTCGCCGCCCTTCGGCGTCTGCCACAGGCGATGGGGGTGGCCGCCACGGGCCGCTGGTCCATCGATCCCATCCGCCCGATCGAGCGGATCTCGGAGTCGACGATCGGGATCATCGGCCTCGGGCGGATCGGCCAGCGGGTCGCCGCGCTCCTGCGTCCGCTCGGAGCCCGGATCGTCGGATTCGACCCCTACGTGAACGTCTCGATCGACGGCGTCGAGACGGTCGGTTCGCTCGAAGAGCTGCTCACGGTGGCCGATGTGGTCACGCTGCACGTGCCATTGACCCCGGAGACGCGCGGCCTGATGGGCGCCGCGCGACTCGCGCTGATGCGACCGACTGCCATCCTGGTGAACACCTCCCGGGGGGGACTGATTCCAACGGGCGACCTGGTCGACGCGCTTCGAGCAGGCGTCATCGGTGGTGCGGCGGTGGACGTCCTGGAACGCGAGGGCGAGGACGCCAGCGACATCGCGGGGATGTCGAACGTCATCCTGACCCCACATATGGCGTACTACTCGGAGAGCGCCCTCCGCGAATCACAGCGGAAAGCGACCACGCAGGTCATCAAGGTCCTGCGTGGCGATGCCCCGGATTACCCTGTCGGCTGATCGGCCCGAGACTCGCGAGGGTCTGGTCCCCAGATTCCGTATTGACGCGAGTTGCATATTGTGTATTAAATGTCATCCGTTCAGTTGCGACCCGGCCTGCCGCATCGCGCGACCGGAACGGAGGTTGCGACGGCATCGGACAGGAGGAGCGCCGGATGCGTCTAACCAGATGGCTTCGAGCCGTCGCCGGGATGAGCGCGGTGGCGCTCGTCATCGTCGCCTGCAGTACGAGCAGCCCGGAGGGCAGCGCCGCTGGGCGTTCCGTGGTGCGCTTCGCGTTCTCCCCCGACCCGGTCATCGACTGGATGAATGACCAGGGCATCATCCCGGAGTACGAGGACCAGTACAACGTCCGCCTCGTGACGAGCTCCACGTGGGACGAGTTCACGTTCTTCGCCGGCGGCCATGGGGACATCGTCTCCATGGCGACCTACGAGACCCCGCTCCTGGAGCAGGAGACGGGCATCAAGACGGTCACCTTCGGCGCGTACAACAACCTGCGGGTGCCGGTGTTCGTCCAATCAGGGAGCACCGCACAGACCCTTGCGGACCTCGTCGGCAAGAAGATCGGGGTCCCAAGCGCCGTATCCTCGACGATCGTGTGGGGGATGTTCGCCAAGAAGATGCATGACCTCGATTTCCGAGTCGGCGAGGGTGATTTCGAGCTGGTCATCGGCGACCACTTCGTCAACATGGACCTTCTCGTTCGCGGCGAACTCGATGCCTGCCTGTGCATCCCGGAGGCCGCCTTCCCGCACTGGCGAACGGACGCCGTGCGGGCCCTCTATGACGAGCGACCGCCGTGGATGATCTATCGCGACGAATTCGCGGACGGTCACAAGGGCCTCAATGGCAACAACTTCGTCGCGCGCGCCGACTGGTTCGACAGCCATCCGAATGAGATCCAGTTCTTCCTCGCCCTCTGGGAGCGCGGCATCAAGGAGTGGCAGGAGCACCAGGCCGAGATCATCGAGACCTATCCTCAACACTTCTCGGTCGAAGACCCGGAGGACGTCGCCTTCGCCGTCCAGTACATGAAGGACTACGACTTCTTCGCTCCGACCGTCTATCTCGACGACGAGTGGGTGAAGAACGAGACCAATGTGTACACGCTGATGAAGGAGACCGGGTTCATGGATGCCGCCGCCGAGACACCTCGCTTCGAGACGGTGGCGGCGACGTCCGGCAACTAGTCGAACCGAGCGGCCGCAAGCGACGCGTCGCTGCAGGCGACCGGGCCCCAGCCCGGTCGCCTGTGCGATGGGAAGGAGAGGATTGAGCGCGAACGCCGCGCGCCCGCCGATCGATCGCCGCGCCACCCGGTCCGGTTACGTCCTCCCGCGCGTTTCGACCGGTCTCAGTCGGCTGCTGGCCTATGCCATCTTCCTCCTGGGCTGGCAGGCGCTGTCCACGTTCGTCTTCCCGCCGTTCATCCTGCCCTCGCCGGTGCTCGTCGCCCAGGAGATGGTGTCGATCGTCGAGAGCGGCCAGTTCCTGACCCACTTCCTCGCTACGATCGGCCGTCTCTTCGTCGGGTTCGCGATCGCCTTCGTGCTCGGTGCAGCCATCGGGATCGCGATGGGGCGGAGCGCGTATTGGCGTGAGTTCTTCAGCGACTACATCATGCTGACACTGACGACACCGGGTCTGGTCTTCGCCCTCATCTGTGCGATGTTCTTCGGTCTGTCACCACTCGGTCCGGTCGTCGCGATCATCCTCACCGCGATGCCGCACGTGACGATCAACGTCTACGAGGGCGTCCGGGCGATCCCGCGGGATCTGCTCGACATGGCGCATGTATACGAGGTCTCACGTCCCGCACGCGTCCGCAATGTCCTGGTCCCGGCCATCGCGCCATACCTGTTCACCGCAGCGCGATACGGGTTCGCTATCGCCTGGAAGATCACTGCCCTGACCGAGCTGTTCGGGAGCGCGTCGGGCGTCGGCTTCCAGATCCGCACCGAGTTCCTGCTGTTCTCGATGCGCGGCGTGCTCGCGTGGGCCCTGTTCCTCGTCATCTTCGCGATCGTGATGGAGCGGTTCGTCCTCATGCGGATGGAACGGCGCTTCTTCCGATGGCGTCGCCAGGCGTTCGCATGAGGGCGGTCTGAGATGCAGGCCACGCTCGAGACGAGCCGTGTCCCGGCGGCATGGATCCGCATCGTCCACCTCCTGACAACGCCCCGTGCGGCGCGCCTGACAGCCCCGATCCTGATCATCGTCACATGGCAACTCGTCGCCCCGCTCATCGGCTCGACCCTCCTGCCGATGCCGATCGATGTCCTTGAGGAGTTCATCGACCTCGCGATCGAGGGGACCGTCTGGAGCGCATTCGCGATCAGTTTCGTCCGGTTGGGGATCGGTCTGGCACTGGCCGTGGTCATCGGGGTCGTCGTGGGCTTGCTGCTTGGCCTCTCCCCCCGCGCAGAGGCGTTCGCTCACGACTTTCTCGTGATCGGGCTGACCTTTCCGTACCTGATCTGGGGGATCATCGTGTCCATGTGGTTCGGGTTCGGGGATGCCGGCCCGATCCTCGTCGTGTTCATCGCCGCCGTGCCATACGTGATCGTGAACATGGCCGAAGGCGTGCGGGATGCGCCTCGCGATCTGATCGACATGGCCCGCTCCTACGACGCACCGAGGCTCCGAGTGATCCGCCAGGTCGTGGTCCCGTCTCTGAGCCCATTCTTCTTCGCCGCCCTTCGCTACGGTCTCGCCAACGGCTGGAAGGGTCTCGTCCTGGCCGAGGTGTTCGCGGCCACTTCCGGGGCCGGCTGGGAGATCGCCGGCATGCGCGATATCGGGAACGCCAGCGGCGTCGTCGCCTACGCGCTCTACTTCGCGTTCTTCTCGATCCTGGTCGAGCGGCTCGTCTTCGGGCGGCTGTCGGACTGGGTCTTCCGCTGGCGCCCGAGGCGGCCGGAGGCCGCTCGGGCCGTTAACGCGTGAGCCGACAGGAGGCGGGCGTGGCACAGGTCGAGGTAAGCCATCTACACAAGGTCTTCGAGGGCGAATCCCGAACCGTCACAGCACTCGATGACGTGTCGTTCGAGGCCAGCGGTCACACGTTCGTCAGCCTGGTCGGTCCATCCGGTTGCGGCAAGTCGACCTTGCTCAACATCCTCGCCGGTGTCGAACATGCCACGTCAGGTCGGGCCGAGATCCTCGACGGTGGCCGGCGCGCCCGACTCGGCTATGTGTTCCAGTCGCCCCGGCTGCTGCCATGGCGGACGGTCCTGGACAACATGATGTTCGTCCAGCCTGATCAGGGTGCCGAGCACCGCGAACGTGCCGAGCACTACCTCGAGATGGTCGGTCTCTCGGATACCCGGAAGGCCTGGCCAGGGCAGCTGTCGGGCGGGATGCAGCAGCGGGTCGGTATCGCGCGCGCGTTCTCCATCGAGCCCGACGCCTTGCTCATGGATGAGCCGTTCAGCCATCTTGATGCCATCACCGCCCGCACATTGCGGCGCGAATTGCACGCCCTCTGGATGGAGACGCGGAAGACGGTCCTGTTCGTCACCCACGACGTATTCGAGGCCGTCGAGCTATCAGACCGGATCATCATCCTGGCCAAAGGAGGATCGCTGCGACAGAACCTCACGATCGACCTTCCGTACCCGCGTGACCCGTCCGACGACCGGGTGGCGCTGACCAAGACCGAGGTCCTGCGCCAGTTCGAGGACCTTGACCTGGTGGCTTCCTGAGCACCGCCACGCCAGAAAGGGAGACATCGATGAGCAAGATCACATTCGACCGCGACGCCGACAACGAAGTCGCGTCCTCCTACTCCGACGCGCGTGGACCGGTCCTCCGGAGCGAGAAGATCGAGGTCACCCAGACCTTCTTCGGCAAGGGCAAGGGAGCGCGGACCCACGCCCATCCCGAGGAGCAGGTCTTCATCGTGCTCAAGGGCAGGCTCCGGGTGACCTGCGGCGGTGAGACATACGAGGTCGGTGTCGGCGAAGGGAGCTTCCATCCGTCGAATGTCGAGCACACGGTCGAGGCCATCGAGGACGTCACGGCGGTCAGTTTCAAGAACCTGGTTGACCCTCGATATGAGCCCACCGGACGGCTGTCCTGAGCGAGCGGCCGCGCCCACCGCGTCGTAGAACCCCCCGTCAGCCCAGGAGGGACCATCATGCCGTTCGTCGTCTTCGATGAGGTCGCCAAGGAGTTCGTCACCCCGAAGTACTCGACCGCGTACGGGGAGCTCGTGACGGGCGAGCAGGTCGAGGTCGCGCGGCTGACGTTCAAGGCCGGCGAAGGTGCCGTCGAGCACCACCATCCACAAGAGCAGGTGATGTACGTTATCGCCGGTCACCTGTCCGTCGACCTGGCGGGTGAGCATGCTGAGCTAGGGCCCGGGATGGCGTTCCATGCTCTGGCGAACCAGCCGCACAGGGTGTCTGCCGTCGAGGACACGCTTGTGATCAGCTGCAAGGGCATCGTCGGGGGCGTGGGACACAAGATCTAGTGGTGGCGGATCCACGCCGCCGGGAGGGATGACCACATCGTACGGAGATGCCCGATCCCCGAGCGAGAGACGACCGCCAAGGTGGTCGCCGAGCGACTCCGCGAGGAGATCCAGGACGGAACGCTGGCGCCGGGGACCCGGCTGCGGCAGAACGAAGTCGCTGATCGATTCGAGGTCAGCACCACGCCGGTGCGCGAGGCATTCGCCCAGCTGCAGGCGGAGGGGCTCATCCGGGTCGACCCGCATCGCGGGGCCGTCGTGTTCCGGCCGACCGTCAGTGACCTCATCCAGGCCTATGAGATCCGCGTGGTCCTGGAGTCGCTGGCGGTCCGCCTCGCCACGCCCCGGCTGACACCCGAGATCGGGCGAGGGTTGTCCGACCTCATCGACCGGATGGATCGGACCTCGGATTCGCGACGCTGGCTACGTCTGAACGATGAGTTCCATCTGCGCCTCTACGGATGTGCGGAACGACCCCAGTTGAACGCCTTGATCACGAACCTGCGCGACGCCTCGGCGCCGTATATCCACATGTTCGTGTCCAGCACGAAGCCAGGCGATGAGTCGAGTGCGGAGCACCGGCAGATCCTCGACGCATGCTTGGCCGGCGATATCGAGGCCGCCCAGAAAGCAGTCCACCGGCACCTCCAGCATGCGTCCGACCAGCTCCAGGCATACCTGACGCGCGAGCCGGAAGCGAGCGGTTCGTCCGACCGCTATCCACACGCTCGGAGTCGCGCCCGACGTGGCAATGGCGGGGTCCGTTAGGCGCGCGGGTCAGGCAGGGATCCGGAGCAGCCGTGCGGCATTGCCGCCAAGGATCAGCTCTCGGTCGCGATCGCTCAATCCCTCGACGGAGCAGACCAGGCCGACGGGGTCCTGCTCGCCCATGTCGTAGGGGTAATCCGTCCCGAGCAGGACATGATCTGCCCCGTAGCGCCGGATGAGCACGGAAAGGTCGAACGGCTCGTACAGCATCGTGTCGTAGTGGAGTGCGCGGAGGTACGCACTCGGCGGCTGCGGGATCCCATTGCGAGCGTCGGTCCGGACTCGCCAGGCGTGGTCGTGACGAGCCGGATACGAGGGAAGGTAGCCACCCCCATGGGCCACGATCACCTTCAACCCTCGGACGCGCTCATAGAGGCCGCCCAGGATGGTCCTGGCGACGAAGATCGTCGAGTCGAGCGGCATGCCGACGGTGTTGATGAGGTAGTAGGCCGCCAGCCGCTGGCCGTCGGTGAACCCGTTGGGATGCACGACAACGGCGAGGTCAAGGTCCCGGACGCGTTCCCAGAACGGCAGGAAGACAGGTGAATCGAAGTCCGTCCCGTTCACGTTGGTGCAGATCTCGATACCCGGGAAACGATAGTCGCCGGCGATGGCATCCAGTTCGTCGACGGCGGCCTCCAGATCCTGGAGCGGCACGGTCCCGAGCCCGATGAAGCGGTCGGGCCGTCCCGCGACGATCCGAGCGATGTTCTCGTTCTGCCGGCGCGCGAGTTCACGGCCAAGGTCAGGCTCCGTCCAATAGAAGTACTGGGGTGGTGCGACGGAGATGACCTGGATATCCACGCCCATCGCATCCATGTCCCGGAGGCGCACATCTGGTTCGGACAGCTTCGGGACGATCTCCGCGAAGTGCGCGTCGTTGTAGCGAACGCTGGCGGGCCCCGCGAAGTAGTTGAACGGGTCCAGCTCCGGCGTGTAGACCGGGCGGACCAGGTCATCGAGCGCGGGCGTCGAGATGTGGCAGTGGATGTCGATGACCGGCCCTGTTCGGATCGAACCGGATCGGTCGACGCCGCGCGGCCTGGGCATCGCAGTCAGGCGACGCCGATGACGTCGTCGACGACCCGCCGGAAGCGGTCATCGTCGATCAGGCACTTGTCCGCGAGCGAACGCTCCTTGACCTCCTCGAGGATGGCCTGCATCTGCTCGGTCGAGGCCGTTCGGTCGATCCGGTCCAGTGCGGCCGCCACCGAGTCGATGCCGCTGCCCTTGCCGAGCACGAGTCGGGGCGGCCGCTGCCCGACGAGTTCGGGTCGATACGGGAACGCTTCGGTCATGGCGGCGTCGCCGACGTTGCGTACCCAGGTGCTGATGATCCCGGACTCGACGTTGAAGAGGCGCTCGCCGACGACGGGGCGATTCGAGGGCTGGCTGACACCGGTCAACTCCATCACGAGTCGTGACAGATCGAAGAACCGCTCGGTCCTGATCCCGCTGTCGAGACCGTACATCGTCAGAAGCGCCAGGATCGTCTCCTCCATCGGGGTATTCCCGGCGCGCTCACCGATGCCAGTGACCGTCGTTTGGACGACGCCGACCCCTTCTGCGACCGCGAGGATGGTGTTCGCCACGCCGAGGCCGAAGTCCATGTGGAAGTGCGTCTCCAGGGGGACACCCATCCGCTCGCGGGTCTGCCGGACGAACATACGCACCCCGTGCGGAGACAGCACGCCGAAGGTGTCGACAAGGCCGATCGAGTCGACGTGACCATGCGTCGCCACGTGTTCGAGAAGGTCCAGGTACTCGACCAGGCCGGCGCGCGTGGCGTCGATCGGGAAGAACGAGATCGCGAGGCCGAGCTCATGTGCAAGGCTCGTGGCCTCGACCGAGGCATCGATCGCGCGCTGGACGGGCCAGCGGTATGCCTGCTCGATCAGATGGTGGCTCGACGGGATCTCCATGACGATCCCGGCCACCCCACAATCGGCCGCGCGGCGGACGTCGTCCGTCGTGCACCGGGAGAACGCGTAGATCGTCGACGGGAGTCCGAGCGCGACGATCCGGCGGATGGCGTCGTCGTCGGCGTGCGAGACCGCCGGAAGCCCCGCCTCGATGCGCTGTACACCTGCCTCGGCCAGCGCCTCGGCGATCCGAACCTTGTCATCGCTGGTCAGGACGACGCCCGCCTGCTGTTCCCCGTCGCGTAGCGTGACATCATGGACTTGGAGCGAGGTCGGGAGATGCAGCTGCTCGCGGACGTCGGGGACGAAGTTCCACGGGCTCGTGAACCACCGGTCGGTCCGCCACGGCTCAGCGTCCATCCCTCACCTCAAACCACGCACTGTGATGCATAACACATAATACACAACTCCCCCAGCGTGGTGTCGAGGGCGCCGCCGAGCGATCACAGCGGGGCCGTCACGCGGCCGCGATCGTGACCAGCGTCAGGATGTAGGTGTGCCCGATCGTGCCCCAGACGATCGAGCGCGTCCGCCACGCGAGCCAGCCGTAGACGAGGCCACCGCCAAGGGTCGAGAAGAGCTCGAGCTCCGGCTTGCCAAGGTGCGCGAAGACGAACGGCATGGTCGCGACGAGGACACCGAGCGGGCCCATGACCCTGACCAGCGTCAGCATCAGGAACCCGCGAAAGAGGAACTCGGCCGCGGTGAGGTCGACCGCGTTGGTGACCAGGACCTGTCCCACGGACGCGGCACTCGGGCCGTAGAAGGCGCGGACGTCGGGCAGGGTCGCGAACCACAGGACGATCGGCGTCATGACGATGCAGCCGGCCGCAATGAGGACGAGCCCCGCGCGCCAGTCGCCCACCGTCAGTCCGTACCGTGACGGGCGATCGCGAAAGCCCAGGAGGACGACGGCGAGCGAGAGGATCCCAAAGAGGACCGCGCGCTCGAGGGCTGTCACCCACATCGCGTCAGGGGTCCGGCCCGACGCCACGGTCTCGTCCGGGATGAACGTCCGCGAATAGTCGAGGAGCAGGACGAAGGTCACGACCGTGATGACGACCGTCGCCCGGACCGGCAGCCGTAGCCCGAGCACATCGAGCGTCCGCAGGTCGGCGTGGGTCGCCGGATACTCCTGGACGGCGAGGAAGAGCGTCCGGAGGCGCTCCATCAGCCCGGCCCGGCTGGACTCGTCGAGTCGCCTGGCGTCCATCCGGTGAGGGTACAGGCGTGCCACGCCGGTCTGCGCGCGCGCCGGAGGCGATGAGGTCCGGAGCCGCTGGGGGATGGCGGCCCCGGACCTACTGCCCGAGCCTACGGTCCGGCCCCTCGGACGCAAATAGGTAGGGTTCCCTATCTCGTCGGGACGGGTCCAGACCACTGCGCACGGCGAAACCTCCTGGCGCCCCGGTGCCTCAACGGAGTGATCCCCCCCCGAGCGGAGCTGCCAGTGATCACCTCCTTGCCCGCGCGCCGCCTCCTGGCCGGACCGCCGCTCGACGGCGTTGCGGAGGGTTTCGCCGCGCACGTGGCGCGCCTTGGCCCGCTGCCGCGCACCCGTGAACCGGGCGACCT
>Ga0209108_10001725_pt1 | contig 12655 bp, 14 predicted proteins | sample Rifsed10ft1_FD_184003 | JGI IMG/M metagenome (GOLD analysis project Ga0209108, IMG submission 184003) | Soil microbial communities from Rifle, Colorado, USA - sediment 10ft 1 (version 2) | ecosystem: Environmental > Terrestrial > Deep subsurface > Rock core/Sediment | place: Rifle, Colorado...
CCCCGATGAAGGAGACTCTGCTTGAAATCACCTCCAAGCGCCTTGGGGTGACAGGAGTGGTCGATGGGAAAGGCGGGCTGGTCGGAGTGATCACCGATGGAGACTTGAGAAGGGGGCTGGAGAGCAAGGGAGACATCTTCCGCCTCAAGGCACAGGAGCTGATGAGCCGTAATCCCAAGACCATACCCGCCGATGCCCTCGCCGCCCGAGCCGTCGCCATCATGGAGCAGCACTCGATTACCTCGCTCTTTATTCTCAAGAATGGAAACCGCAAGCCTGTGGGGATCGTGCACCTGCACGATCTCCTGAAGGCCGGCGTCGTTTAAGACCCTTCTGTGAAACGCATCCCGCCCTCCCTCCGGAAAAAAGCAGCGAAGATCAAACTCCTATTGCTCGACGTCGACGGCGTGCTGACCGACGGCGGCATCGTCATGGACAACCGGGGAGAGGAGATCAAACGCTTCGACGTCCGTGACGGCCACGGCATCCGCCTGCTGCTGCGCGCCGGCATCCAGGTCGCGCTTATCACTGGAAGAAAGTCCAGGGTCGTCAGCCACCGCGCCAGGGACCTGGGTATCCGCATGGTCTATCAGCGGGCCTACGACAAGCTCGAAGTCTACGAGCAAATCAAGCATAAGAGCCGGCTCGCGGACGAGGAGATCGCCTATGTGGGGGATGACATCGTGGATCTTCCGGTCCTCAGAAGGGCAGGCCTCGCCATGACGGTCAGGGACTGCTGGGCGCCGCTCAAAAATCGAGTGGATTACATTTCCGCCGGTAAAGGCGGACACGGCGCGGTCCGGGAGATCGTCGAGCTCCTCCTCAAGGCCCAGGGCAGATGGGAAGAGGTCAGCCGCAAATACTACCGCAATTGATCTCTTCCCGGGCGCCTGTCCAACCCTTCCCTATTAAAGCAAGATTCGTGCCTAACTCCTTTACAGCCTGTTTGAAAGGTGGTATTTTCGCGCTGGATTCAGGCTTGTTATGAGGCGAAAAACCTTCGGGACCATCCTTCTTATCGGCATCTTTGCCTCTCTGGGCGGGGTGGCCTACAAAGTGACCGAGAACTATTGGCTGATGAAGAGCCGGGAAATAAGAAAAAACCCGGCCAAGGCCTTGGATTATCTCCCTGAGGCGGCGCTCCGGATCAAGGATTTCCGCCGCGCCAAGTTCGAGGGGGGGAAAAAGGTCTGGGAACTTTTCGGTGAGGAGGCGCGCTATCTCAAGGCCGAAAAACAGCTGCTCATCAAGAAGCCGCGCATGATCCTATATCAAAAAGACGGCTCCACTGTGGAGTCGACGGCAAACGCCGGCCAAATGTGGCTCGCCGGCGAAGACGGTGAGATGGAGCGGGCCCAGCTCTCGGGCGAGGTCCAGGTCCAGTACCGGGGATACGTTCTGAGCACCGATGAAATCCACTATCTCAAGGGCAAGAACCAAGTGGTCCTGCCGGGAAAAGTGGCGGTGAAGAGCGACGGTATGGAGCTGGAGGGAGTGGGAATGGAGATCGCCCTGGACGACGAGAAGATGAGATTGCTCCAGAAAGTAAGGACCAGGATAGAGCCGCAAAAGCTGGAGAAGCGAAAGGCGCGAACCGATGGACAGAAGAAGAGCAAGCTATAGCTTATCGCGCCGGTGGCATGCGTGGTGCGTCCTGGCCTGCCTGGCAACCCTTTTTCCTTCCGGCGCGTGGGCGGCAGAGGCCGGCCGGAAAGCGAACCAGGAGCCCAAGAAAAAGTCTGGAGGAACCGCCTTTCAGGCCAGCAGAAAAGACCCCATCTTTATCACTTCCAACTGGATGGAGGCGGACCGCAAGAAAAACACCATCACCTACAAAGGCCAGGTCGTCGCCGTTCAGGCGGATATGACGATGAGAAGCGAGACCCTGACCGCCTATTACGATCCGGCGATGAAGCAGCTCAAAGAGGCGGTCGCCGAGGGCAAGGTGCAAGTGGTCCAAGGAGACAAAAACGCCCGGGGAGCCAAGGCGATCTTCAACGGCAAGACCAAGACCGTGACGCTTACGGGCAGCCCCGTGGTGCGCCAGGGAAACAGCGAGGTTTCCGGCAGCCGCATCACCTTTTTCATCGAAGAGGACCGCGCCGTGGTGGAGGGAGGCAACGAGCGGGTCAAGGCCATCATCTTTCCCGAGGAGTTCCAGGACCGGGAAAAAGGGGCGGGGGGTCCGGGCAAAGGGCGATGAGCGTTCTGAAAGCCGAAGAGGTGACAAAGTCCTATAATGGTCGCCGCGTGGTCCATGGAGTCAATCTGGAAGTCCAAGGAGGCGAAGTGGTCGGGCTCCTCGGTCCCAACGGGGCTGGAAAGACCACGACGTTTCATATGATGGTGGGGCTCGTGCGTCCGGATCACGGACAGGTATTTTTGAACGGCGAGGACCTGACCCAGGCGCCGATCTATCAGCGGGCGCGCGCCGGGATCAGCTATCTGCCTCAGGAGTCTTCCGTCTTCCGCCGCCTTACCGTGGAGGAGAATCTTCTGGCGATCATGGAGACATTGGACATCAGCGAGGAGGAGCAGAAAGAGCGCTGCAAGGGATTGTTGCGCATGCTCGGGATCTCCCAGCTCGCCAGGAATAAGGCCTATACCCTCTCGGGCGGGGAGCGCCGCAGGGTGGAGATTGCCCGCGCCCTGGTACTCTCGCCGTTCTTTGTTCTTCTCGATGAGCCTTTTACCGGAGTGGATCCGATCGCGGTCGCGGAAATCCAAAAAATCATCCGCAAGCTCACGACCAGCGGCATCGGGCTTCTGATCACGGACCACAACGTGCGCGAGACTCTGGGAATCTGCGATCGGGCATACATCCTGAACGAAGGGCTGGTCCTGGAAGAAGGGACGCCCGACAGCATTGCGGCCAGCCCGAAAGTGCGCAAGGTCTATCTCGGCGAAGGCTTTAAGATGTAGCCATGGCACTGGAGATCCGACAGGTACAAAGGCTCGCCCAGCAGCTGGTCATGACGCCCCAGCTGCAGCAGGCGATCAAGCTGCTGCAGCTCTCGCGCGTCGAGCTGGAGGAGCTCATCTCCCAGGAGCTGCAGGAGAATCCGACTCTGGAGGAGGGCCCGCCGGAAGAGAAGGAGGGAGGTCAGGAGACCGCGGTGGCCGGCGAGGCGGAGATCTCGGAGACGGCCTTGCCGGAGGTCAAGCGCGAGCTTTCGACCGCGGATAAGATCGGCACCCTGGACTGGCAAGAGTACATCGATACCCATTCCAATTCCGTCCACGGCTCGCTCACCGCGGAGGCCTCCCGCGACGACGATGACGGGCCTCCTTCCTGGGAAAACACTCTGACCAAGAAGACCTCCCTCGAAGACCATCTAGTCTGGCAACTGCGCATGTCGCGGCTCACCGAGCGCGAGGAGGCTATCGGCTCCTATATGATCGGCAACCTCGACGAGCACGGCTACCTCGGCATTTCCCTGGAAGAGGTCTGCCAGGCGACGGAGGCCGCGGCCGAAGAGACGGAACGGGTGCTGAAGCAAATTCAGTTTTTCGATCCCGTCGGGGTTGCCGCGCGCGATCTCAGGGAGTGCCTCCTGGTTCAGCTGGAAAATCTCGGCCTCGGCGACAGCCTGGCGGCGCGCATCGTCTCGGCCCATCTGCACCAGTTGGAGAACAAGCGCTATGACCGGCTGGCGCGGGATCTCGGCGTCTCGGTAGAGGATATCGTCGACGCCGCTCACCTGATCGCCTCGCTGGAGCCGCGCCCGGCGCGCGGCTTCGAAGAAGAGGAGATCCGTACGATCATTCCAGACGTATCGGTGGAGAAGATCACCGGGGAATATGTGGTTTTTCTGAACGACGAGGGGATTCCCCGTCTGCGCGTGAGCTCGCTGTACCGCCGTCTCGCCGGGCAGGAGGGCGAGGAGGAGGCGAGCGCCAGGCAGTACCTGCAGGAAAAGGTGCGGGCGGCAACCTGGCTGATCAAGAGCATCCAGCAGCGGCAACAGACCCTCTACCGGGTAACCCAGAGCATCTTCAAGTTCCAGAGAGATTTTCTCGACGTTGGGGTGCGCCAATTAAAGCCGATGGTGCTCAAGGACGTGGCCGAAGACATCGGCATGCACGAGTCGACGGTGAGCCGGGCCACCGCCAACAAATACGTTCACACCCCGCAGGGGCTCTTCGAGCTCAAATATTTTTTTCAAAGCGGTCTCAAGTCGGGGAACGGCGAAGACGTGGCCTCCGAGAGCGTCAAGGACAAGATCCGGAGCATCATCTCGACTGAGGATCCCAAAAGGCCTCACAGCGACCAGTACATCGCCGGGCTCCTCAGCCAGGAGTCCATCGACATCGCCCGGCGCACCGTGGCCAAGTACCGCGAGGCCATGGGAATCCTCCCCTCTTCCAAGAGGCGACAACCCTATTCCAGGAAATAGCGAGCGGCAACGGGAGGACAGCCATGGCAGACGTGAAAGTTTCCGTGACCTTCCGTCACACCCAACCGACCGCACCTCTCAAGCAGTACGCCGAAGAGAAGGTGCATAAGATCGGCAAGTACTTCTATAGCCCGCTGGATGCCCACGTGGTGCTATCCGTAGACTCCAGAGACCGGCAGGTCGCGGAGGTGACGCTGCAGGCGCGCCAGCTGACCATCCATGGACGGGAAGAAACGGCGGATCTCTACTCGGCCATAGACCTGGTCATGGACAAGGTGGAGCAGCAGGTGAGGAAGCACAAGACCAAGGCCAGGCTGCGGCGAAGAAAGGTGAAGGATTGAAGATCGCGGATTTTTTGACTGCTTCGAGGATCATCCCCAGCCTCAAGGCCGCGGATAAAAAGGGCGCCCTCAAAGAGATGGCGGATTGGATGGCGCGCGAGGATCCGGCCCTGGACGCCCGGCGGCTGTTCGATACCCTGCTCGAGAGGGAAAAGATCAGCACCACCGCGATCGGCGAGGGGGTGGCGATTCCCCACGGCAAGGCGCCCGGGGTGAAACAGGTGCGCGGGCTTCTGGCCCGAAGCTCGCAGGGGGTCGATTTCGATTCTCTCGACGGCGGCCTGACCCATCTCTTCTTCGTGCTGGTAGCGCCGGAAGACTCCGCCGCGGACCATTTGAAGGCCCTGGCAAGAATCTCCCGCCTGCTCAAAGATAGCGACTTTCGGCTCCGGCTCATGAAGGAAAAAAGCGGCGCAGAGATTTTCGCAGTCATCAAAGAGGAGGACGGAAAGTTCTAAAGGAGCTCTCAGCGGTCAGCGGTCAGCCGGACAGAATCTGAGCTGATAGCTGAGCGCTTCTTTGCTATTTATGGCTGACGGCCTAGACATTATCGTGGTCACCGGACTTTCCGGTTCCGGCAAGAGCGTCGTGATCCGTGCGCTCGAGGACAGCGGCTTTTTCTGCATCGACAATCTGCCGGTGGCCCTGATTCCCAAGTTCATCGACCTGTGCCAGGGCTACCGGGAGGAGGTCAAGCGGATCGCTTTGGGAATCGATCTCCGGGAGGGACTTTTCCTGCAATCCTGGCCGGAGGTCCTGGCCGAGTTGCGCGCGGCGCGCCACCGGGTCGAGGTGCTTTTTCTGGATGCGGCCGACGAAGTGCTCCTGCGCCGCTTCAGCGAAACGCGCCGCCCCCACCCGCTGGCGGGCGAGGGCTCGACCGAAGAGGGAATCTCCCGGGAGAGAAAGGCCCTGGAGGGCATGCGGGAGCTGGCCGACAGAGTCCTCGACACCAGCGACTTCAACGTCCACGAGCTCAAGAAAGAGGTCGAGAGGTATTACAGCGAGCAGCCGAGTCCGCGCAAGATGAGCCTCTTTCTCACCTCCTTCGGCTATAAGTACGGCGTCCCGCACGACGCCGACATGGTTTTGGACGTGCGCTTCCTCCCCAACCCGTTCTTCGTCGATGAGCTGAGAGGCAAGAGCGGCCTGGAAACCGAGGTGGAGCAATTCGTCCTCAAGCGCGAGGAGACCCATACCTTTCTGGACCGGCTTTACTCCCTGCTGGAATTCGCCCTGCCTCAATACGAACGGGAGGGAAAGTCGAGCCTCACGCTGGCGCTCGGCTGCACCGGGGGAAAACACCGCTCCGTGGTCCTGGTCGAGGATCTGAAAAAGAGGCTCGACCAGGGGCGGTTTCGGATTCACGTGAAACACAGGGATATCGACAAGTAGATGAATGGCAAAAGCAGTTAGAAACCTCGAGATCAAGAACAAGCTCGGCCTCCATGCCCGAGCTGCCGCTCTTTTGGTCCAGACCGTAAACCGATTCTCCGCCGAGGTGAAAATCTCCAAAGACGGCCAAGTCGTCGACGGCAGGAGCATCATGGGGGTGCTGACCCTGGCGGCCACGCGCGGGAGCCATATCCACGTGGAGGCGAAGGGGGAGGACGCCGAGGAGGCCGTGCGCGCCGTTGAGAAGCTGGTGGACAAAAAATTCCACGAGAGCGAGTGATCTTGATTCCCTCTCCCTTATCCGATATACAAAAAAGATTCCGTTTTTCAGGTTTTGCCTAGGAGGTTTGTCGAATGGCAGCTAAGGATTTTCTCTTTACCTCAGAGTCTGTTTCCGAAGGGCATCCGGACAAGATGTGCGATCAGATCTCCGACGCCATCCTGGACGCGCACCTGGCCGAGGATCCTGAAAGCAGGGTTGCCTGCGAGGCGCTCACGAAGACGGGCATGATCATCGTCGCGGGAGAGATCACGAGCAGGGCGAGGGTGAGCTACGGCGAGATCGCGCGGGAGGTGGTGCGGGAAATCGGTTACACGGATTCGGCCATGGGGTTTGACGCCAACACCTGCGCGATCCTCACCGCCGTCGAGCGCCAATCGCCGGATATCTCTCAGGGGGTCACCGAGGGCGAAGGGCTGCACAAGGAACAGGGGGCCGGCGATCAAGGCATGATGTTCGGCTACGCCTGTAACGAAACGCCCGAACTCATGCCCTTCCCCATCCAAATGGCCCACAGCCTGGTTAAGTATCTGGCGAAGATTCGTAAAGGCGGCGAGGCCTATTTTCTTCGGCCGGACAGCAAATCTCAGGTGACGGTGGAGTATCGGGGCGGAAGGCCGGTGCGAGTGCAGAGCGTAGTGATATCGACGCAGCATGCAGCGGACGCGGAGTATGAAAAACTCAGAGAGACGATTATCGACGGCGTTATTCGCGCCGTCATACCGCAGGAGTACCTGGACAAGAGCACTGTCTACCATGTCAACCCCACGGGCCGTTTCGTCGTCGGCGGACCCCAAGGGGACACCGGCCTTACGGGCCGCAAAATCATTGTCGATACTTACGGCGGCATGGGACGCCACGGCGGCGGCGCTTTCTCCGGAAAAGACCCCTCAAAGGTGGACCGCAGCGCGGCTTACATGGCGCGCTACATCGCAAAAAATATCGTCGCTGCGGAGCTGGCCCAAAGGTGTGAAGTTCAGCTGGCCTACGTCATCGGCGTCGCGCTACCCGTTTCCGTGGCGGTGGATACCTTTGATACCGGCTTGGTCCCGGAAAAGAAACTGGCCCGGATCGTACAGGAACTTTTTGACCTCAGGCCCAAGAGCATCATTCAGACTCTGGATTTGAAGCGACCCATCTATCGCGCCACGGCGGCCTACGGCCATTTCGGACGCACCCCCGGCGACGGCCATTTCACCTGGGAAAAGACCGACCGGGTCGATGACCTGAAGAAGGCTGCCGCCAGGGCCTGACCGGATCCAATCAGGGCAAAATTTAAATTGCTAAACGTGGAAGGCCGATTTTTTTCATTTTGTCTTAGTTTGCATTTTGAGTTGCGAGGTATTTTAACCCATGGCTAAGAACAGATACGACGTCGGCGACCTGGGAGCGGCGGCGCGGGGAAAAAAACGCATCCTCTGGGCGGACCAGGACATGCCCGTTTTAAGGCGCGTGCGCGAGCGCTTCGAGAAGGAGAGGCCGTTTCAAGGACTGCGCTTCTCGGCCTGCCTTCACGTCACGGCGGAAACCGCCAACTTGGTGAGGGCCCTAAAGGCCGGCGGCGCCCAGGTGGTCCTGTGCGCGTCCAATCCCCTCTCGACGCAGGACGACGTGGCCGCGGCCCTGGTCAAGTACGAGCGCATCCCGGTCTTCGCCATCAAGGGAGAAGACCACAAGACCTACTACCGTCACCTGCGGGCGGCGCTGGAGCATAAGCCGGTCATCACGATGGACGATGGCGCCGATCTGGTCTCCATGCTGCACAAGGAATACGCGCGCCTGGCGGGAAAAATGATCGCCAGCATGGAGGAAACCACCACCGGCGTCATCCGGCTCAGGGCCCTGGCCAAGGACGGCGCCCTCAGGATTCCCGTGATCGCCGTCAACGACGCCGCCACCAAGCACCTCTTCGACAACCGCTACGGCACCGGGCAGTCGACCATCGACGGCGTCATCCGGGCCACGGATATGCTGCTGGCCGGAAAGCGGGTGGTGGTCGCGGGCTACGGATGGTGCGGCAAGGGGGTCGCCTCGCGCGCCCGCGGCATGGGGGCCAAGGTGATCGTGACCGAAGTCGACCCGATTCGGGCCCTCGAGGCGGCGATGGACGGCTTCGAAGTGATGAGCATGAAAGAGGCGGCCAGGGTGGGCGAGCTCTTCATTACCCTGACCGGCGACATGCACGTGATCGGCAAAGAGCATTTGAGATTGATGAAGGACGGCGCGGTGATCTGCAATTCGGGCCACTTCGATATCGAGATCGACATCAAGTCGCTCAAGCGCATGGCCGTAAAAGAGGAAAAGAACGTCCGCAACTATGTGGACGCCTATACCCTGCCGGGAGGAAAGCGGATCTACCTCCTGGGCGAAGGGCGACTGGTCAACCTCGCGGCCGCCGAAGGGCATCCGGCCTCGGTCATGGATATGAGTTTCGCCACGCAGGCCCTGGCCTCGGAGTGGGCGGTAAAAAACCGCCGCAAGCTCAAGCCTCAGGTCTACGACGTCCCCAAGGCAGTAGAGGATTGGGTCGCGCGCCTGAAGCTCTCCAGCATGGGCCTCCACATCGACAAGCTCTCCAAAGAGCAAGAGCGTTATCTCTCTTCGTGGCAAGTCGGCACCTGAATTTAGTTATTCGTTACTAGTTATTAGTTATTCGTTGCCTGCTATGAGTTGCTTGGTGTATTGGCTTGTTTGGTACGAGAGCCTTTACGATTAACGAGTATACTAATAACCAATAACCGTTAGCCCCGTCTTGACGCAGGCCTTGCGGTCGGAATAATAATAGCCCGTCTCCTGGGGCAGTCCGAGGTGCTATATATATAAGGAGGAGGCCACCATGGGCGCCAAGACCGAATCCGCGTTCAGCCGATTTATCGCCTCGGCGCGCAGGCTGTTCGCCGAAGAGAAAGAGGCGGAAAAGCGCTGGGAGAAACTCAAGCCGCTGCTGCGCGAGCTGCTGGCGGACCCCGCGGTGAGAGAGCAGTCGAAAAGCTGGCCGGAGTGCTCGCACAAAGAGCGGGCCGATAACCTGCTTTTCTACCAGGACCCCGACTTCGGCTTTGTCGTGAACGGCCTGACCAAAAATCCCCACACCCGCACTCAGATCCACGATCACGCGCACAACTGGACCCTGTACGGCGTGCTCGACGGGACTGAAACCATAGAGCGTTACCAGCGGCTCGACGACGGCGCCAAACCGGATTACGCGGAAGTGCGCCAGACCGGCAAGCTTCGGGTGAAGCCCGGCGACGTCGATCTCGTCCCTCCGTACCAGATCCATGCCGAAGAGAGCGGCGAGGTACGCACCGTGGCCATTATCGTACGGGCTGAGAAAGCCGGAGGCTTTCTCCAGGGCCGCTACGATCCCGCGGCGAAAAAATACTGGCAGGGCTACGGCCCAAGGCAGATCCCGTACAGGCTGGAATAGCGGCGATCCGTTGAACGGACCGGGAGGGCCACGATGAACGCAGCGCCCGACTACACCGAAGAGGACGTCGGTAACATCGTCCTGCTCGAGCATGTCAATCTGCAGCATCCGAATCAGCCGATGGCCATCCTGTTTTATGTCGTCGGGCTCGGACTGACGCGCGATCCCTACATCAGCGTCGGGCTGCAGAACATGTGGGCCAACATAGGCGAACAACAGTTTCACCTGCCGACGAGAGCGGCGCAGGTCATCCCGGGCCATACCGGCCTGGTTATCCCCGACCTGGAATCACTCAAGGGCCGCTTAAAGGGGATTGAAGAGCAGTTGAAAGGGAGCTGCTTCTCCTGGTCCGCCGAGGCCGATCATGTGGCCGTCACCTGCCCGTGGGGCAACCATTTTCGCTGCTACGCCCCGGGAAAATTCGGCGACATGCTGCTCGGCATCCCCTACGTGGAGTTTGACGTGAGGCAAGGGGCCGCGGCGGGGATCGCGCGATTCTACCAGCAGGTGATGCGGGCTCCCGCGGCCGTCGGCTCGGACAACGGCGCCCCGCTGGCGCGCGTCGCCATCGGGCGCGGCCAGTGGCTCTGCTTTAAGGAAACCGCAAGGGAGATCCCGCCGTACGACGGCCACCACATCGCGGTCTACATCGCCAACTTCTCCGGCCCTTACGGCTTTCTCAAAGAGCGCAACCTGCTCATGGAAGACGTGCGCAACCACCAGTTCCGCTTCAAGGAGATCGTCGATCCTCAAAGCGGCAAGAAGCTGTTCGAGGTCGAGCACGAGGTGCGCAGCCTGCGCCACCCGATGTACCAGCGCCATTTTGTGAACCGGAACCCGGAGCAAATTCAGAGGAACTATAAACGCGGCCGCGACGCCTTGATTCCGTTCGGCAGCTAGCCTTTCATATCTTTTTTGTTGCCGCCTCTCGGCCGTCGCCTATTCTCGCCGCAGGTTGGATAAAACGATGGCAGACAATCGATCTCCTACAAAGCCCAAGATCGCGGTCTTTTCCGGGGCGACGGCCACCATCCAGAACAGCGAGCCGCTCGTTACCAGCAACAAGGGGCGCGAGAAGTACGGCCTGCCCTTGCGCCGAAACCCAGACGGCAGTGCGATGCGCTTCGACGCCTTGAGGCCTCAGCGAGTGGCCTCCCCGGTAACCGTCTACATCGAGCAGTTCAGCGCCCATCCTTTGGAGCGCGATGCCGCCGAACTATATGGGGTGCCGGACGGCTACGTCGATCAAAACGGCGCCTTCCATAAAGAGCGCCAAGGGGCCGGCGACATCCCCGTCTACGAGGTGACGCTCCGTCCGGAAGACGGGCTCTACCCTTTGCCGTACATGGCGCGCCAGGCCGGCGGGCAAGCGTGGGAGGGGGACGGCGCGAGAGCGCTCGCTGCCGCGGAGCTCTGCCGCCAGCCGTTCTATCCCGACGGCTCGCGCCTGTTCGAGGAGATCGATCGGCTGGGCATCGGCGATGAGGGCGTGGCCAATCTCCTCTCTTCGAAGGCTGTCTTCGATTTCTACCGGGCGGCCCCTTCAGCCGGATATAAAAAGGGGCTGGCGGAAGCCGCGCGGACAGACGTGGGCCAGGGCGATATCCGGGCCGAAACCCTCGGCAATGATTTTTTTCCCTACCGCCCTGGATATCTCAGACGCGAGCCGTCGATGGCCGTCCTCGCCCGCCTGACTAACGTGGTGCAGAAGGCGCTGGCAAGCGGTCAATACCTGGGAGCGATATGGCTTGAGGGCAGCCCGTTCGTTGAGGAAACCAGCTACTGGCTGAATCTGTTGATCGATACCAGTGTGCCGATCACCGGCAACGCATCGCAAAGGGCGCACGGCGCTGTCAGCAACGACGGCGACAGAAACATCATCGACGCCGTGGAGTACATCACCTCTCGCGTCTGGGCCGATGAAAGCGGCCGTGACTCGATCGGCGGGGTGGTGATCCAGGACGAGCAGATATTCACCGCGCGTGACGTGCAGAAGGCCGACGCTCGGCCCGGCGGCTATGTCGCCACCGGAGGGCACGGCGGCGTTATCGGCAGCGTGGGCCAGGCCGGAACACCGCTCCTGACCTTCAAGACCGTCAAGCGACACACGCACGCCTCTGCGGTCAATCTAACCCGCCTGCCTGAGACCGTAGAAGGGACCCGGCGCCACGCCGGAAGGATCGCGAGAGTCGGCGTCGGCATCAAGAGCGAACAGGGAGAACTCCTTCCTGGCGCTATTCCGAAAGTCACGATCGTGAAGCATGCCCGTTATCTGCCTGAAGACTCCTCGGGCGATGCCGCGGCCGAAGTGGACATCCTGGCGCGCATCGAGAAGAACTTGAGCGAGGCGCCGCTCGCCGGCTTCGTCGCCGAGGGGGCAGCGCCTTTCGGCTCGATGAGCAATTCTGTGGATGCCGCCTTGAGGCAAGCGACTCTAAGCGGCATGCCGGTAGTGAAAGTGGGACGGGGCAACGCCGAGGGGCCGGTCGATCCGACGCGCGTCCCCTTCTGCATCGCCGGCAGCAACTTGACCGCCACCAAGGCGCGGCTGCTCTTGATGGCCTGCCTGATGAAATTCGGCAGCCTGCCGCCGGCGCAGAACCCCGAGCGGCCGACCCCCGGTGAGCTCGAGGCGGTGAAATCCAAGCTCGCCGACTACCAGGCCATCTTCGACACGCACTAGCAGCCTGCTGAAAAAGGCCTATCTGTTTCGTTGCGCTCGACCGCCTCGCATCTAGGAACCGTTCGGCTGAGCTCAGGTCGAAGCCTTTTTGACCAGGCTGGGAACATGGACTGAGGACGTGCGGATTCGCTG